>OQWI01000920.1_pt1 | contig 13315 bp, 17 predicted proteins | sample 1691551 | NCBI WGS metagenome assembly OQWI01 (sample SAMN03418259, study PRJEB22391) | human gut metagenome | biome: human-gut; feature: organic feature; material: feces | host: Homo sapiens | place: Tanzania | collected 2013-01
TAGTTCTTCTTCAAAATTAATCATACAAGCCTCCTTATATAATATATATAAAACATTTTAACCATACATAAAACCTGCCACCGGCAGCTTTGCCGCAGAGATGGACAGTGGGCTCGCACCGTCCATTTTCTCTTTTGCGAAAGAGAAACAGAAACGGGAGCGAGGTGATACGATTTGGCAATCTACCATTTGGAGGCAAAGGTGGTCAGTCGTGGGGCTGGCCGCTCCGCTGCCGCAGCGGCGGCCTATCTGAGGCTCCCGCAGGAGCCGCATCCCCCTCGGAGAGCGCACGGCTGATGCGAAGCAGCAGTACCACCGCCGGAAAGGGGGCCCCACAAAGCCTGCTTTGTGGGGAGAGGAGGAGCAAGGGAGTGGCCGCAGTTTTCGCCAAAGGCGGAAACGGAGGTAAGCGGACTTTGCGACGACGAGGTGGTGAGTAAGTGCGCCCTTCGGGAAAAGGCAGAAGGTCCCCGGTTGCCCGGAGACCTTCTGAGCGCTTTAATTTTTCTGTGGTATTCTTCGTAATAGATAGTCCTCCAATGTCTGCGGCTCCATCGTCCGCACCTCTGGCAGCACCTTTTCCAGAATTGCCCCGGTCTGAATGAGCCTGCGGGTTCGTGCCTTTCGCTCTTTCACTCGGTTCCGCGCCTGGGCTTCCTCCAATCGGTGCTGGGCCTGCAAGAGTGCCTTTTCTGTATCTGTCATAGTAGTAAAATCCTCCTTTATGGTAGTAAAAAAGCCGCCTGATACCGGAAAATGGTATCAAACGGCGGAAAATATAATAGTAGATTTTCTTTTGCTTTGGAAACTGATAGCAAAATATCTGTTTTTCTATTATTATTGATAGTAAAATCTTCAAAATTGATATTAAAAAGTGCAAGGGTATCGCGCCTCACGACACCCTTGCAGGCATTTTACTATCAAAAAGCGGGTGGATTGATGTCACAGATTTCCGGGTTCAGCGGAGTATCATCCGTGTAATATGCCAAAGCCTCAGCCGCCAGCTCCTCAAACCGCTTCTGATACCGCGGAACGACGAAGATTCCCTCAAAGCTGTCTCCATGCGCATAGTAATATCGGCTGACAGCTTCCGTAATACCCTGCATATCCAGAATGGACTCATTGGCAAGTGCGTCCGAGAGCGTCCGGTTGAAGCTCGTAAACGACAGACCATTTTTGTGCTGCACATCTTCCGGACCAATCTGATTTCCCAGAACGACAACGCCGTTAAACTGGGCTGCATTGTCCGCTCCATACACCCAAACCAGGTATTCATCGCTGCGCCCACCAAAGTTCCCCTGGCACATAAGCGCTTCATCCAATGCAAATACCACCGGTTGGCCGATACAGTCACGAACAGCCCGAAGCCAGGAAAGAGTGCCTACATAGTCACGCCGCTTAGGAAGATCACGCTTCTGCGGGTCATACATCGGCAGTACCTTTGTTTCTGTACTCATCGTTCATCCCGGTCCTTGTGGGAACGATTGCCTGTTTCCTGTGGGGCGTTTTCCCGCTGCTTCTTCAAAGCGGCCAGCTGCTCCAACACGGACGCTTTTGTTCCTGCCCCGGCTTTCGCTTCCAGAATGCCATCCACTTTGTCCTCTTTCATAAGTCCGGGATAAGCCTGCTGAAAGTCCAGCAGAATCTCTTTTGCCTGTATTTCGCCTTGACGGATGCTGTCGTATATCGTTAGATACTGCTGTTCCTTCAAAATGTCTCGCAAAAAAGAAACTGCATCCTGAGAAAAGCCGTTCCAGCCTCCATAGAGATTTTGCACCGCAACATCGATCTGACCGTAATCAATGGGCTTTCCATTCCGTGCGTGTTCTGCCAGAATTCCCACAACATCAGAGAGATCATTCTTGTACTTTCTGCCGGAGCGCAGCTTCATGGCAATCAGGTATTCTCCATCAACAATTCGGACGTTTAAGACCTGGCTGAATGTCCGGTACGGTTTGGAGAACTCCCCGATTCTGCGGGAGTAGGACTCTGTATGGGTGAAGTCCGCATTCAGCCATCCGTTTGGCAGTCCGAAACGGTCTCCAATATGGTTAATCGCGTCCTTCATAATGGATACGGACGGAAGCACAGCGTCAATGTCTGTGGTCATTTCGCGGAATCCATAGCTTTCAACGATGGCAGCCCCACCAATCAGAATGATTTCCACTGGCATCTTTCTGCCGCCCAATCGCTTGTATTCCTTGGAAAGCTCATTGAAGTACATATTCAGATTCTCTTTGGTGAACACCTCGTAATTCTCAGTTGACATTCCGAACCTCACTTTCTACGATATTGAACCGCAGGAATTCCGGGATCGCGTCACGGATTGCCTGCTGTTTCGGCGCGTCGCTGTTGCGGCTGGCCGCCAAAGCCAGGATGCCGGACGGAAACAGAACGTCCGAAAGTTTCCTTTTCCGAATGTCGTCGAACTCCGTGCAGAGGGCAATGCCGTTGATTCGGCTGAGGTAGTCCACCATAGCCAGCAGATAGAAGCACTCCGGATACCACTTTTTGCTGTAGTAGTCGCGAATTTCATTGCTTTCCAGCGCATCGATCAGGAAATCAATGTCACCCAGATTCTTCAGCTTATGGCAGACGTTGCTCTTGAACAGCTCAAAGGAGCAGCGTTTTTCAAAACAGGGGGCCAGCAGCTCCTCCATGGAGACGTGCAATTCCTTTGCCAGCCGATAAACGGTTTCCGCACTGCATTTTTCCAGACTTGTTTTCCCGTTGCACAGATCATTCAAGGTAGAATAGGGAACATCACTCAGCTTGGACAGGCGGTACTTGGTCATATTCTGCTTTGCCAGTAACTCCGAAATCGTCATAGCAGCATCTCCTTTCCTTGTATATTGATTATAGCGGTATACCGTGATAATGTCAATTGCAAAGATTCCCGCGCATCCGACAGTATTCATCTCAAAAGCTCCCCACAAAATCCAGCGCCGCGTCCCAGTCTGTACTGTTGTTGGCCTCAACCTCCTCCTTGGCAGGAGCGGATGGTGAAGCCTGCGTCCCTTGCAGCAGCTGGATCAGAGCCGCCAATCCGGGAGCTGGGGCAGGCGACTGGGCAGCCTGGATAGTGTCAATTACCCGCTGAAGAAAAGCGTCCTCTTTCTCGCGGGTTTCCAGATAAGGGTCAGCTTCTAACTGCTCCTGTCTGGAAAAGTAGGCGTTGATGGCAGTAATCACGGCGCTGTTTACAGAGCGGTACTTCTTCCGATCCATCCGCCGCAAATGCTCCAGGGCCTCCCGGTCTGCCTCGTTTTCCAGATTCAGCCGCAGGGTGGTCGTGTAGAGCCGCTTCATACGCTCCCGCCCTCCCTCTGGATTCTGCGGGTGGTCATTTGCTCATATCCCTTGGCTGTGGCGCAAATATCGTCGTTGAAGAACACCCGACCCTTTTCGTATTTGCCAAAGTTTCGAACCAGGCAGCCACCGCCGCCCAGCACATACAGGCGCATCAGCTCCGGGTCATATTCATGCTCCCGAAGCCGGCGGAAAATACCGTCCACATACTCGGAAGCCGTCTGTTGGATGGCGTTCAGATACCTGGGGGCAATGTCCGCGGTTCCTTCCCGCAGTACCCGCTCAATGGTCGCGTCATTCAGCGTCTTGCCAAACTGCCGCAGAATGGTCTCTCGGACAGCCAGCATACACTGGTGGGTGCCGAATTTCTCCGTGTAGCAGTTGCTCAAAACGGGTCGGAACTCGTTGATATACATGATATTCATAGTTCCATTGCCAATGTCACAGAGCATATTGGTTCCGGGAAATGCCCGGAGATTGGCGGCAACAGCGGCGAAGCCCTGCGGGTAAATGTCAGCGCCCGCAAACTCCACATGATAGTCTGTATCCTGATAGGTGAAATCCACGCTCTCGTTGTGCAGAAGGTACGCCCGGAAGCTGTCTTTCTGCTCGCTGACCCACGTCAGAGGCAGGCCCACAGCCAGATAGACCTTGGCAGTGGTCAGCCGCCGAAGGCTCAGCTCCTTGGCAATGGCCGCCAGGGTCAAAACATAGTAGTCGCCGTCCATCATCTTGTCGGCGGTGAACTCCTTGTGACCCTCGCCAATGGTGTAGAAATGGCCATCGTAGATAAGAAGATCATTGTGGAAGGTGGGCTCTTTCTCGTGGGATGTTACACCGGTGGGAAAGCAGGTGTGGGCGGTCTTAATGTTGCCGTAGCCGTGGTCAATGCCGAGGATGATTGTGTTGTTGTTCATAAATAAAATTTCCTTTCTGCCGCTTTGCGGACTTAAAAATGATTTTGGGTACAAAAAAGCGGCCCGCCCGGTTAGGGGCAAGCCGCAAATAAACTTAGGCGCTTTCAGAGACATTTTGCGTTTCGGGCTGCTGTTCTTTTCACTTTTTCGTATAAGCCTTCTGACGGCAGGCGTGACTGCAATATTTGGCATCCGAACGGGTTGCGGGGAAGTCGTTCCCGCAGCACTCGCAGATTACAGTGTGGGTTGGGACGCTTGCGCCAGATGCGATGCGCTCTTTGCGTTCCAAATACTTTTTGTGGGCATAGATACGCTTCTGTCGGCGTTTTTCCTCCGCTGCCTGCTCCTCCGGTGTTGGCTCCGCAACCGGAACTTCAAACTGCCCAATGAATTTCAGGTAAATCTCAACCTCCTGGGTGCGTTCACCGCTGCTCCGATCCGGTGCATGGACAAGAGTTTTCTCCACAAATTCATGGAGCATGGCTGGTGTCAGCTCTGAGAAATCCGTATATTTCTTTGCCAACGTCAAGAAGCGGTCTGCCCGATCCGTATCCTCCTTGAACTGGCTTAGATCAAACTGGTCGGATGTCAGGATTCGATTCAGCTCTGCCTGCTCTTTTTCGTATTCCCCGGATAAAAGCTCAAACCGCTTTTCTTCCAGCTTGCCCATAGCGTAGGTCTCATAGAGCTTTTTGATCAGCACATCCAGCTCGGCAATTCTCCTTTGTGCTTTGGAGATCTTGCGTTTCAGCTCTTTTGCGGCTTCTTCCTGCTGAATCTGGGAAACACTGCGTACCTTTTGAATGAATGCGTCCCGATTCTGGATTGCGTAGGTCGCGGTCAAGCGTATGGTGTCCAGCAAAAGGGCGTTCAGTGCCTTGGTGCTGATGCTATGGGAAAAACACCTTTTGATAAAGTGTTCATGGCTCAAGGCATAAGTGGAACAATTATAGGTATCTCCGGAATAGGTTTTTCCTTTGGCGTTGGTATGCTGTCCACGGTGGTTATACATTTTCGCACCGCAGTCCGCGCAAAACACCAGACCGGTTAGGGGATTTGAACCCCTGTGGTATCCGTCCTGCGTACTGTCCGCTTTGTCTGTTGGGCCAGCTGCCAGGTCTCCGAATCGATAATCGGCTCATGGGTATTTTCAAACACAACCCAATCCTCAGAATCGTTTCTCACCCGCTTGTCCCGGTAGGATTTACTGGAAGTACGGAAATTTACCGTGTGCCCCATGTACTCCGGCTTGGACAGAATATCAGATACAGTGCAGCCGTACCAATCGTATGGCTGAAAGGGATTTTCGGAGGTTTTCCCGTTGTCCATATCTCGGAGAATTCGCCGTTTGGCGTGGTAATATCCGGGGCACTCCACCATTTCCGCTCTCAATATTCCGGCTATTTCGTAAGCACCGTGGCCCTCGATAGAAAGCCGGAAAATTCTGCGCACAACCGCCGCGGCCTCCTCGTCTATAAGCCAATGGTCCTTGTTTTTGGGGTCCTTCTGATACCCGTAAATTGCACAGTTTGTGATGGGTTTCCCGGATTTTCCCTTAATGCTGTAGGCTGCTCTGATTTTCTTGGACTGATCCCGCAGATACCACTCGTTCATGATATTCATAAACGGGGCAAACTCGCTGGTCTCCTGGATGTCGCTGTCGATGTTATTCGCCACAGCAACAAAATGAACCCCATACTGCCGGAACATTACCTCTGTGTAGAATCCTGTTTGCAGATAGTTTCTGCCGATTCTGCTCATGTCCTTGCACAGCAGGTGGGCAACCCTGCCCGCCTCAATGTCGGCCACCAGCTTTTTCCAGCCGGGCCGCTCAAAATTGCCACCGGACCACCCATCGTCCGTGTAGTGAACGATATTTGTGTAGCCCCGCTGCTGTGCGTAGGATTCCAGGTAACGCTTTTGGTTCAGAATGGAGTTCGAGTCTCCCGCAATATCATCGTCACGGGAAAGCCGCTCATAGAGAGCGGTGATTTTTTGTTCTTCCGTCTGTCTGGCTGCCATATCAGGCACTCCTTTCAGACTGACGGCTCATTTGTGGTGCACCCAGTATACCACAGTCCGGGCCATTTGTCATCCCATCATTGCGGATCAACCGCAGAATTTTATCTTCCATGGTTTCCTCAGCGGTTTCGCTGAGGTGGACACGCACCCGGTAGGTGGTGTGTCCGATGTGTCGGGTTAAAATTACATTTTTGTTTTCTGTCATAGACCTCGCTTTCTCCGCGTCTTAAACGCAGCTGTGAAATTGTTTTTTGTGTTTCTCCTTTTGTTGCTGTGAAAAACTTATCCGGCTATCCATATCGCATTCGCATAAATGATTCCTCCTTTTTCTCTGAATGCCAGCTTAGCAGTAACCCAGATAACCTGTATCTGGATTATCGCTTTCACAGATAGGAGAATTACGGTATGTAAATCGGAACCATTTTCGGGAAAAGTGATATGAATTTTTTGTAAATGGAAAGAAGATTCATAGCAGCCGCGTTCCAAAGCCGTATCACAGAAAATTGTTTACACGAACATATGTTCTTATTATAATGAAAGGACAGTATATACCCTGTGAGGTAACGCCATGGCAAAGATGTGGTATGAGGAATGGCCGTCTGAGGATTTCTTTGATAGTCAGGAAGAAATAGACCCGGCAGAAGATATTTCAGAAAATGAAACATTGGGAAACGCAATCTCCCGGGAACGGCTGGCAGAGTTTGAGCAGTCCTTGGTGCAGGACGAGCATCCCAGGGACTACAATGCGGAGTTGGAGGACGAGGCTGAGGAAGCGGCTCCCACCAGTGACAAGCGTCTGAAGCGGGAGATACGAGCCGAGGCACTTCGGCGGTTGGAGGAAGCCGCCAGAACCGAAGCGGATTTTCAAGCGGTCATCAACCAGTGGGACAAGCTGGATCAGAATCGGGAACGCAGGGAGCGAGACCACGAAAACCTCCGGGGGGATGTACCTTTGGAGTATCAGGCTATTCCCAATCCATCCATTGCACCCATCTGGATGAATGATCCCGCATTCCGGCAGCTTTGCCATGGAAACTTCCTGGACATTCTCTTTGACTGTCCCCATGAGCTGCACAATTTGGCGGGGAATGCCTTTATCTCCGATCTGCTGCGGGATTTGAACGAGGACCAGCAGGAAATCCTGTACTTTCTGTTCGTGCGTCTGTACAGCACTACCCGCCTTGCGGAAATGCGGCGCCAATCGGACCGGAACATCCGCAAGCAGCGAAAAAACATCTGTGCCAAGCTCCAAAAGCAGATGTATGACCATCTGATTGGCAGCCAACGTCTGACAAAACGGGAGCGGATGTTTCTGGAAGAATACGAAAAGGCTGTCGGAGAGCAGGGCAAAAATGCGGCTATTCCGAGGGAAAATAAGGCAAAGCCCAGACGGGAAAAAGCTGCCCTTGACGAGACCAAGAGCAGCTGATACTATGGTAATAGGATTTTGAGGAAACAGATTACAGACTAAAAGGACGCAGCTATGAAGAACATTTTTGAAAACTCCCGCTCCTGCTGGGTGCGGTATGACTGCTATGAACTGAAAACCGCATCAGACGGCAAGCGTTATATTGCACCTGGAAAGGACGCAAAGCCAAGCGTATATAACCCGCTGAAAGAGGCCCCCGGCATTGTCCTGGATGCTCTGAATGTGGGAATGCTGATGATGGGACAGAAGCCGAATGCCGAAGTGGAAAAGGCCATCCTGGAGTTTGTTACCCACTACGGCCTTTTGGGCTTTTTGACAGCCCTGCCCACCACACCGTCTTTCATGGAGTACGAAGCTGTCTACCTCCCAAAGAACCATTTTATCAAAGCGGAAACGATGTCCACAGAGGATTACCTGGCTCTGTTTTTCCCTTTTGAAAAGCTGGATGTGGTTAAACGTGGCGTAGAATCCTGTTGGAACGTTTCTGGAGATCGCATGATGATAGCACTGACCATGACCTTCAGCGACGAGCCAATGGCTAAGAACATGAGCTTCCAGCACCAGTACGCAGAGCCATACGATTGGGTTGCCCAGCAACTCAAGGATTGGGCATTCAACCTATCTACTTCGTTCTTCTACTACAATGACCCTCTGGACGATGATAGCAAGCAGCTCCTTCGACAATCTATGAAGGCTTTCGGCGGCATTGCGCCCACTTACCATATTGAGCTTCTGGACAAGCCCACGCTTTTCTGGGACTTTCATTCTCTGCTACTGGGGATTCAGATGATGTTCAGCTTTATGCTGGTGGATGATGCCAAACCGCTAAAGTTATGTAAACAATGTCGGCAGGTATTTCTAAGCAACCGCTCCAACGCGGAGTTTTGCAGTCCCAGGTGCAAGAATCAGTATAACGTATATAAATCTCAGGTCAAAAGCAAAGAATCCGAGAAATAACAGCCAAAAAGCCCTCACAGCAGCCACAAGCGGCTGCTGTGAGGGCTTTTGCATTATCCCTTGAAAATTTACCATGCCACAGTGGTATCCTATGGTTATTGACATTATAGACCGAACGGTCTATAACGAGAAATCATGTGCATGGGGGTATTTCTATGGGTGAGAGATTTTCAAACTATGAAAAAATGAAAAACGAAATGGCAGGCGTGTTTCTGCGCTATGACCAGGAGCAGATGATCCGCAGATTCTCGCTGGAAGCCGATGCTGGATACCTGTATATTCCTTTTGTTGGGCATAACTATCGCATTGACCGACATACCGGGATGGTTCAGCAAGTGGATGAAGCAGCGACGCAGGAAGCCGATTATAATGAGGCCATGACCATCTACGATGTGCTTTGCTACGCAAAAGCCAATTGCCGCCCTGCCGGGGTATTCGTTAATATGAATGGCCTATCTTCTGTTCAAACTGGTTCCCTTTCCAGAGGCGGGAGTTTCTTCCAGAAAACCATTGACTTTTTTCAGGGCAAAACCGCTCTGCTTGCCGGGGCTTGTAAGGCGCTTAGCGGTACGGAGGAAAAAGGGGGAGACGTAGCATTCCGTATAGAGATGTTTCCCTTCCTTTCTATGATTCTGCGCTTTTGGGATGCGGATGACGAGTTCCCCGCCAGCTTGCAGATTTTGGTTGATAAAAATATTCTGGAATATATGCACTATGAAACCATGATGTTTGCGCTCAGTCATGTGATGGGCCGGTTAAAGGAGGCAGCGGGTAATGACAAAGGGTGAGCAGTCCAGGCAGCGTTTGATTGATTGCGCCGCAGAGTTATTCTGGAAAAATGGCTATGCCGCAACCGGTATCAGCGAAATACTGAATGCTTCCGGGCTGCCCAAAGGATCATTCTACTTCTACTTCAAAAGCAAAGAGGAACTGGCCGTGGCCGTAGTTTCCTACTATCAGGCAGCGCTTCTGGATAAAATGCGGGTATTTGCCGCCAATCGTACTTGGGAAGAATTTGTGAAGGATGTTTTTGCGTATTTGGAGAATCTGTCCGCTGGTTCGGCGCTTCGTGGGTGCCCTTTTGCAGTTATGGGGATGGAGCTGGCATTTCAGCGGCCAGAAATCGCAAAAAGTTACCTGAATGGCTTAACACAATTCCAGGCGCTGTTTCGCGGTGTGCTGCTGCAATCCGGGCTTTCTCAGCCTCATGCGGATATCCTGTCCGAGAGGCTGATTGCGGTCTACCAGGGAAATTTGCTCCTGGGCCGAATCAGTCAGGAACGCGGTTATTTGGGCTGCGCAAAGGAAAGTATGCTTCAGATGTACAAAGAATACCGTGCCGTTTATGGCATCGCGTCCAGTGAGGAGTGAAACGATGAACAGTGTAGTTCTTGCCTGCACCACGCTCCGAAAGGCCGTTCAACACGCTCAGGAGCTTTCCAAAACAAACTATCCTGTATATGAATTGGATAGAGCCTACCATGACGACCCGGCCAAAATGAGACAACACATTTTGGAAACGCTTGCGGCACTTCCAGCGGAAGTGGATACGGTGCTGGTTGCCATGGGATTTTGCGGCGGCTCCTGGCAGGATGTTTCCTGCGACAAGCGGCTTGTCATTCCGAAGGTTGCCGACTGCGTTGCGCTGACCCTGACGACGGTGGATACCTATTCCCCAGACCTGAAGCAGCCCGGACATATGTACTTGTTTGGGGACAAGCAGAGTGGATTTTCGATCCGTGCCATCTATGACAGTCTGATGGAAAAATATGACAAAGAGATGGCAGAAGCCGTGTTTCAGATGTACTTTGAGCATTACTACCACCTGGATATTGTGGACAACGGGCTGTATGACTGCTATGATCCTAACTATGTCGAGCAGGCACAGCGGGACGCGGATCAGATTCACGCGGAATTGGACTTTGTTCCGGGCAGCAATATTCTGCTGGAAAAGCTGGTCTCCGGGCAATGGGATACACGCTTTGTCATTCTCTCACCAAAGGATGTTGTAAAGCAGGGGAACTTCTACGAATAACAAATACCAGCCCTCACAGCAGCTTAAAAAGCGTACTGTGAGGGCTGGACTGGCCTCTTATCCGTAGACGAGTTCTTGCAAAATGACTTCCTCCGCACGGCTGCGAATGGAGTTGCACCGCCGTACCCATTCCATTTGGTCAGCGGCCTTGAGTGCTTCTGTGACGCCCTCTTGGGCCATCATGGCCTTTTCCATCACTTCAAGCTGTGCCTGACAGGCAGTTTCGACTTCCTCAAGATGGGGCATAAGCCGATCTGTGGCCAAAAGTAGGTTATACATGGCAGGCCGCTGCTTTTTCAGATACGTCCTCCGCAGCCAGCCATATTTCCCGATATTGTATTCCTTCGTGTCGCCCAGTGTAAGATTCGGGATGTAATAATCCCCGCATTTTCTGTAAGTCAGTTCCATAGCGTACTCCTTTGTGTGAATGTGTGTTGACAGCTACAAATCAGGTCCGGAAGCATCCCTCCCATATCATAACTGTTTTCCATTCACCACAAATGAGCCGCAGTCATGATGTAATACTTGGTGGAAACCACCCTTTATAAATTACATCATGACAGAAAATACATCTCAGGCTGCAAGTGTGCGAGGTGTTCGCCGCAGGCGAATACCTCGTGCGCGCAGCAGACTGCAAAAGTTTGTCGGAGAAGCCCGTAAGGGTTTTTCCGACAGTTTGACATTCCCCCGGCCAACAGCCGGGGGAATATTTCATCAAGCTCCGGACGAGGCGGGCAGAGATGCCTGTCGGAACCGGACTCACATGAGAAAAATGTGCGTGAAACGGTGCACTTGTTGATTATTATAGTAAACTTATGTACTAAAGTCAATAGTAAAGATATTTACTTTGCTAAACTTGTGGCATCTTCTTTGAGGAGGTGCCGCCATGCGGACATTTTTAGAAAAACTCCGGGGTTTGCGGGAGGACAATGATCTGACCCAGTCCCAAATAGCCCAGGTACTGGGCACATCCCAGACGATGTACGCCCGCTATGAGCGCGGTGCCAACGAAATGCCCATCCGCCACCTGGTCACCCTCTGCCGCTACTACAATGTCTCCGCGGACTATTTTCTGGGCACAGCCCCGGATCCCCGCCGCAGGCAGAAGCACATATAACCGCCCCTTGACTTTCGAAAATCGAAAAACTATAATGGCTCTGCGATTTTCGTAACGAAAAGAGGAACGCCCATGGACACTGCCCAGTTCTTTGGGGAAGCACCCATCCATAAAGTTTTATGTAAACTTGCGCCGCCGGTCATGCTGGCCCAGCTGATCCAGGCCCTCTATAACATCGTGGACAGCCTGTTCGTAGGCCGCTTTTCCCAGTCCGGCCTGACAGCCCTGTCCATTATTTACCCCCTGCAGCTGCTGATGATTGCTCTGGCCGTGGGTACCGGCGTGGGCATCAACACGGTCATGGCCGCCAAACTGGGCGTTGGGGAAAAGGAGAAAGCGGAGCAGTACGCCGGCGTCAGCACCCCGCTGGCTCTGGCCATGTGGCTGATTTTCGCCGTGATCTGCTGGTTCGCCATGCCGGGCTACGCCAGAATGTCCACGGATTCCCCGGAGGTCATTGAGGAGGTCGTCCTCTACGGACGCATCGTCTGTACCCTCAGCTTTGGGCTGTTCACAGAGAGCGTGTGGACCAAAGTTTTGCAGGCCGAGGGCAATATGCGCACGCCCATGATCGCCCAGGTGCTGGGAGCGCTGGTGAACATCGTTCTGGACCCGCTGCTGATCTTCGGCCTTTGGGGCCTGCCCCGGATGGGCATCGCCGGCGCCGCCGCGGCCACCGTAGCCGGACAGATTGTTGCCGCCGCCATCGTATTCCCGGGAGGCTGCCGAAGGTCCCCGAAAGCGGCGGTGTATCCCCACTATGTCCGGAAAATCTTCCACATGGGTCTGCCCAATATGCTGATGCAGTCCGCCTATACCTTCTATATTCTGGGACTGAATCTGGTGCTGGCCACCTTTTCCGACGCGGCGGTGACGGCCCTGGGCCTCTACTACAAGTGGCAGACCTTTTTCTTCATCCCCTTGGGGGCCATGCAGACCTGCATCGTCCCGGTAATCAGCTTCAACTACGCCGCCCGGAATCTGGAGCGCTGCAGGAAAACGCTGACAGAGGCCCTGATTTTCGGCATGGCGCTGATGTTCATCGGAACCCTGTGCTTCGTGTTCATTCCCGTGCCCATGCTCCACGTCTTCACCCATGACGAGGCCGTGATTTCCATCTGCCGGGTCAGCTTCCCCATTCAGGGCATCAGCTTTCTCCCTCTGGTATCCTCTCTGACCTTCCCGGTCTTCTTCCAGGCCGTAGGGGCCAGTCTGAAAAGCTCCGCCCTGACTGTCATCCGCACGGTGGTCCTCTTCGTCCCCCTGGGCTGGCTCTTCTCCCGCTTCGGTCTGAACTACTTCTGGCTCACCTTCCCGGTGACCGACATCATCACCACCACCGTCGGCGTGATCCTCTACCGCCGATTCCTGCGCAGGGCGCAGGCTCAATAAGGCCGCCTGCTCCCGCCTGCACGGCTATGTCCCTGATCCGCAGTCCGGTCCTTTCCCTTTCAGGCCCGGCGGTGCCATAGGCCAGGCCAGGAATATCCCATAATACCGAACAGAGTGGAAGTGACTGCATAGCCCCG
>OQWI01000921.1_pt1 | contig 13304 bp, 13 predicted proteins | sample 1691551 | NCBI WGS metagenome assembly OQWI01 (sample SAMN03418259, study PRJEB22391) | human gut metagenome | biome: human-gut; feature: organic feature; material: feces | host: Homo sapiens | place: Tanzania | collected 2013-01
GGGAGAGTAGGTGGCTGCCTTCTTTACTTGAGGTCTTCAGAGTCAAACGACTTTGGAGACCTTTTTTTGTGTCCGTAGGAGGCTACGGCATCCTGCCGGGGGTGCACTTGTCTCAAGTGCACCAACCAAGCAGTGCACCAACCAAGCAATAAAATTTATTTATTTTCTAATTTTACTTTTCTTTTTTTAGGAGGTCATATAATTGTAGTGCCCAACAGAAGTGCTCTATAGGGCTCACCCGATAACGTCCTGGGGGAATATTGTAGATGTTAAAGCAATATGACTGAATAATAGTCACACTGCATGATTTTTGATAAAAGATTAACAAACAAGATTAACAAATAAGATTATGTAACATGATCATCGATGATAAAACAATAATTCAAGCTATTCGGGGAAGAACAGAAGTTGGTTTCAAACTCCTGATGCAGAAGTATAAGCAGCCTATATATTGGCACATCCGCCGTTTGGTTGTTTCGCACGATGACGCTCAGGATGCCACCCAAGAAGCCTTCATAAGAATATTTCGTTCCTTCAACCAGTTGAAGGATGAAAAATCTTTCCAAGGTTGGCTCTTTCGGATAGCTACTAACGAGGCTTTTAGGCTGATAGAATCTCGCAGACAGGATAGAGTTTCCTTGGAAGCTGATGGCTGCGAGGCAAATCGCTTCATAGCCGACAGCTATATTGATTTTAGCAATCTTGAAGTTGTGAGACTGCAAAGAGCTATATTAACTTTGCCAATCAAGCAACAGGTGACATTCAACCTCCGTTATTATGACGAGCTGAATTATGATGATATAGCAGAAGCTACAGGTTCAACTCCTTCCTCTGCCAAAGTGAACTATCATATTGCCAAGGAGAAAATCATCAAATATATAAATTCAAATGTGAACAATTATGAATAAAGATTTTGATATAACTAACAAACAGATGCCTTATACCACACCAGAAGGTTTCTTCGATGAACTGGAAGAGCATATTTGGGAAGAGGTAAAGGATGGTTATCTTGCGGACCAGCCAAATGACAATGAAATGCAATGTGCGCCATTGGGTGTTTCCGTTAGTAATAAGTCGTCTAAATTGCGCCTTGTACTGCGGAGTTTCATTTTGATGACTGCATCTGTAGCTTTGGTGCTCATCGTAAATATTAATCTCTCCAAGCAATCTACCGTCTCTATCTATGACGTAGATCAAGCATTCGGTAAACTCAGTACCGATGATCAAGCATATCTGCTCAATGTCTATCAAGAAGACATCTTCATTAATGAGTGAAGAATAAAGTCTTTAGCCGTAAAATAGAAGTGAAACTTTCAAAATTAAAAGAATTATGACACGTATTATCAGAACATTACTTATCGTAATTATGATGGTTGCGTCTAATGTAGTCGCAATTGCACAACAACCTAATCGCCAACAGCAAGTATCTCGTGAGCAATTGGCAGAAATAGAAGCCAAGCACATCGCACATGAATTGGCTTTCTCAGATGCCGTCAGTGGAAAATTTGTTGCCACCTATTGTAATTATAAGAAGGACATTTGGGCTTTAGGTCCTCGCCTACGTCCTAATCGCAGAGGTGGAGCATCTGAGCAAGATAACGAAAAACGCATCAAACAACGCTTTGCTAGGAGTGAGAAAATTTTAAATATCCGCCAGAAATATTATAAGGAATACTCCAAGTTTCTCACACAAACTCAAATTGAGAAGGTGTACGAGCAAGAGAGAATGCTCATGAAGCGACATGCGAAACGAGGAAAAAAGATGGCAACCCCTAAATAATACAACTTATGAAACACAAGTTTTTTCTGTTCTTCTATATGCTGAGTATTCTTGGTTGGGGCGAAGGTTCTGCACAAGAAATAGAATTTTCTAAGGAGATTTTTATTAATGATGTGATGAGCCTGCCTTATCGCAAAGCTACCATCCCGGGTTATGGCGACAAGGCTTCGCTTGTCATATATTTGCATGGAGGCTCAAGTAAGGGTGACGACAACGAGGCACAGATGCAAGAGCCAGGTATCAGCGCTATCGCTTCTTGGTTGTCTGCCAACAACTATAAGGCCATCATGCTTGTACCACAATGTCCTATGGATAAGGCATGGCTTGGTTCGACCCAAGATGTGTTGGTTGCTCTGCTTAAAACTTATATAGACAGAGGTGTGGCTGATGCTGACAAGGTTTATATCTTTGGTGGTTCTATGGGAGGAACCGGTACATGGGGTATGCTATCCAATCATTCTGATTTGTTTGCTGCAGCCATGCCTGTTGCAGGCAATCCTACAGGCTTGGATGCCGAGGCTATTTCACAAGTGCCGATTTACACGGTAATGGGCACTATGGACAGAATTATGAAAATCTCAAATGTAGAAATGTTCTTGAATGAAATGGACAACTATGAGGCTGAATACAAGTTTGATATTGAAGATGGTTGGACTCATGAGGATGTATGCAAAAATAGCTATACCAGTGAACGTCTTTCATGGGTGTTTGAGCACACCAAAAGACAATTAACGGGGATAATGCCTTTATCCTACGATGACTGTAATTTAGTAAATATAGTTTGGTATTCTATCAATGGACAAAGGTTGACATCTGAGCCAACTCAAAAAGGTTTTTATATCAGGAGTTATCGGTATAGAAGTGGTAAGGCCATAACTGGAAAGTTTTATTTGGACAGACCATTTTAATTGAGTTAAAAAGAGACTGAGGTTGTGTCAAAAGTCGCAATTAGTACACCCCTTGTGATTAGTATGGAAGATACCCTCAAATCATGGAAGATACAGCGAGCATCTTCCAGCCCTTATCCCTTTGATACGCAACGCGCTACGCTAAAAATGGAAGATATGGTAGATAATTGCGCTAACTTGATTTTTCTACAGAATATCCGTATGTTGAAATAAATATCTATCTTTGCATTATATAAACATATATCTATGGATAAACAATCAAGATACAACGAATTGATCTCTCAGATAGAAGTATTCGCGAATGATGCTGACCATCCTATCAGCGTATTGTCTAATTGTGCTGCAGTAATGAAGACAATCTTTCCAGAGGAATATTTCTGGGTAGGCTTCTATATTGTAGATGGTGACGAACTGTACCTCGGTCCGTTCCAGGGTACACCGGCATGTACACGTATCAAGTTCGGACGCGGTGTCTGTGGCACGGCATGGAAGGAGCAGCGCTCACTTGTTGTTGAGGATGTAGAGAAGTTCCCTGGACATATTGCATGCTCGTCGCTCTCCCGATCTGAGATTGTCGTTCCGTTGAAGCACAATGGGGTAGTGGTTGGTGAAATAGACATCGACAGCACCGAATTGGCTACATTCGACGACGTGGACAGACAGTTTCTTGAGCATGCGGCAGAGATGATTGCGCCTTATATGGCGAAGCTCGCCATACCTTTATGAATCTGTAGTGTGCATGGCAAGAATGCCATACCCTCCTATAATGTTGCATAAGTATGGCGAGAAAGTTCTGTTTTATATAGATCTTAGGGTTTAAAAGCAGAAAAATGTAAGTTCGTAGTTAAAAAGTTGCGAAAACGTTTGGTGGTTTCATAACAAATGCGTACCTTTGCAACCGCTTACAGAGCAATACGGGTAAGTCTTGCACGGCCAGCTCCCTTCGAACCCTCCAGGACGGGAACGTAGCAAAGGTAGTTGGTTGTAGCGGCGCGATGTAAGTAGCTTGCCCACCCGCCTCTTTAGCTCAGTTGGCCAGAGCACGTGATTTGTAATCTCGGGGTCGTTGGTTCGAATCCGACAAGAGGCTCAAAATGATGACGAGACAAGACTTTAAGTTTTGTCTCGTTTTTTTGTATTTGCATGTTTGAGGTGCATGCTGCGCCTTGAATGCTGCAGGGTTGTATAAACGTAGAGCGGCGGAGCTTCACCTCAGTCGCCATGATTAAAATTAAGAAGACTATGGAAAAGATAGACGTTACGACACTCCACGATAATGTGTTCACAACTATTGGTAAGGAGTGGATGCTTGTTGCTGCAGGCAACGAGGAGAAGTTCAACATGATGACAGCTTCTTGGGGTTGTCTTGGCTGGTTGTGGAACCGCCCAGTGGCTATTGTGTACATCCGTCCGGAGCGTTACACCCACGAGCTCATTGAGGCTAACGACACGATGAGCCTTGTTTTCCTCGGCAACTCGGAAGAGGCACGCAAGGCGTATGCCTTCTGCGGCGCTAAGTCGGGCAGAGACTTCGACAAGGCGAAGGAGGCTCATCTCACACCGGTTGCTACCGAGAACGGCTGCGTAACATTCGACGAAGCACGCCTCACACTCACCTGCCGCAAGCTGTACAAAACGCAGATTCGTCCGGAAGAAATGCTCGACAAGTCGATAGAGCAGTGGTACGGTGCGAAGGGCGGCTTGCACGACGTGTATGTGGTGGAGATTCTCGACGCTTACAAGAAGTAATGCTCTAATAGGCAAAACCATTCTATATACATAATATTATATAGTACAGGTCAATTAACATTCAAACAGAACTTTGATGACAGAGAAAATAGACAAGTATAAGGTTCAGGCGGCTTTGGTGCGCTCGTTCTTCGACGCCTTCTCGCATGGCGTTATAGAGAGTCAGGTGGAAGACCCGAAGGAGAAAACGACACCGCAGTCGGTGAAGAAGCTGATGCTGGAGCACTACGAGCACATTGCGCCCGCTTTCTTCGACACCATGTTCTTCCCGTTGGCAGCCATGAACTACAAGTATGAAGACATTGCGGCACTGGCTCGCGAAGCGCAACAGCGTGGCGACGACATGATGGCGCTTGTGCGCACGGCGTGTGGCGACGAGGCGTACTACAACGCTATGGTGGAGGAATACAAGCGCAACTTCTCGATGCTGCTTGCAGGCAGATACCTCTCCAACGCCGATCATCTTGAGGGCTATGTACGTAAGGCGGAGGAGGAGACGGAAGCGTCGGTAGACTCCGACCGCGCTATAGAGCTAACTGTGCGTGTCGTGATGTTCGCATACGTTCGCGGTCTGCGCCAGACGGGGGAGAATGCACGTTCTGATCGGTCGGTGCACTTGAGACAAGTGCACCCCCTACGTGGGGCTACGCTCTTCCGTCTGATGCTTGATGCGATGAACATTTTGCTGCTCGACGAAGCTGTCGACTTTGCTGACGCAGAGGCAGCAGACCTTGCTTCGCTGTTCTTGAAGGTCTGCCAGACGCAGCATAACTTCACGGTTATGACTGACGAGATGGACCGCACATATTCTGAATTAATGAAGGAATAATAACAAAATACTATGACACAGATTCCGGTATTGCTGCTCACAGGTTATCTGGGCAGCGGCAAGACAACATTGTTAAATCGAATCCTTTCCAACGAGAAAGGCATTAAGTTCGCCGTTATCGTGAACGATATCGGCGAGGTGAACATCGACGCCGACCTCATCCAGCAGGGTGGAGTGGTGAACAAGCAGGACGACAGTCTGGTGGCTCTGCAGAACGGCTGCATCTGCTGCACGCTGAAGATGGACCTTATCGACCAGTTGCGCGACATTGTGAATATGAAGCGCTTCGACTATATCGTCATCGAGGCGAGCGGCATCTGCGAACCGGCACCGATTGCGCAGACTATCAGTTCGATGGCGACACTCGGTCCGCAGTATATCACCAACGGCATTCCGCGTCTTGACAGCATCGTGACCGTGGTGGACGCGCTGCGCATGAGAGACGAGTTCAACAACGGCGACGCTCTGACACGCGACGGACTTGAAGACGAAGACCTCGAAAACCTCGTAATACAGCAGATAGAGTTCTGCAACACTATACTTCTGAACAAGGCTGCGGAGGTGAGCGCTGACGATCTGCGCAAACTCACCGAGATAATCCGCGCCATTCAGCCTAAGGCAGAAATCATACCATGCAACTACGGCGACGTAGACTTGGAGCGTCTGCTCAACACCGGTCGTTTCAACTTCAACGAGGTGGCTACATCGGCTGCATGGATCAACGAGATTGAGAATCATCACGGCGATGAGGAGGATGATGACGATGATGATGAGGAGCATGAGCACCATCATCACGACCACGATCACGATGATGAAGAACACGAACATCATCATCACGACCACGACTGCCATGGCGGTTGCGGACACCATCATCACCACGACCATGAAGGCGGCGAAGTGGAGGAGTACGGCATTGGCACGTTCGTATATTATCGCAGAAAGCCGTTCGACATGAACTTCTTCGACAACTTCGTGGCACGTCTGTTCCCGAAGAACGTCATTCGCTGCAAGGGATTGTGCTGGTTCAAGGAAGAACCCGACATGTGCTATCTTTTTGAGCAGGCAGGCAAGCAGATGGAGCTGAAAAACGCCGGACAGTGGTACGCCACAATGCCGAAGGACGAACTGCAGCAGATGCTCGAACGTGAAGAAGGACTGCGCAGAGACTGGGACGAGAAGTATGGCGACCGTATGCAGAAGCTCGTGTTCATCGGTCAGAAACTCGACAAAAAGGCAATAAAAGAACAGCTCGACATGTGTCTTACGGATGTAGAACTGTAAAAGGACTTACGGAATTATAACATAAAGCAAGAGGGTATGGCGGAATAGCCATACCCTCTTTATTTTTTTAGTCTGCGTGGGTATGACACGGATGCCATACCCTTCTATATTAGAGATGCTTCATGATGTCGAGCAGGTGATCCCAAACCATCTGAACAGTCGGGATGTGCAGACGCTCGTCAGGAGTATGCACGTCGCGCAGCGTAGGACCGAACGAAACCATATCGAGGTTCGGGTAGCGCTCCGAGAACAGACCGCACTCCAAGCCAGCGTGGATGCCCTTAACGATAGGATCCTTGCCGAAGAGCTTCTTGTACGACTCGACAGCTACCTTCGTGAGCTTGCTGTCCGGGTTCATCTTCCAAGCCGGATAGCCGTCGCTCATCTTCACCTCAGCGCCAGCCAGTTCGAAGGCAGCCTTCACGGTGTTAGTCTCGTTCTCGAGGTTGCTCATCACGTTAGAGCGCTGCGAAGCCACTACGTTGATCTCGTTCTCTGCGGTCTGAACGCTTGCCACATTGTTAGAAGTCTCGACCATGTATGCCAGAGCCTCGTCCTGGCACATAGCGAACACGCCGTTGTCGACAGCCTGCATGCAGAGGATGAAGCGGCGGCTTGCGTCCTTCGGCAGTACGCTCTCAGCGTCGGTGCTACCGAGGTTGAACTCCATAACCGGCTCGGTTACGTGGAACTCCTCCTCGATGTTAGCTGTGAACACGTTCCAGTCGGCACGTACAGTCTCCTTCTCGCTTGCCGGAACAGCAAATACGATGCTACCGTCGCGAGGAATAGCGTTGTGCAGCTTGCCTGAGTTGAACTTAGCGAGGCGAAGATCCATCTTCTCCTGCTCCTTATAGAGGAAGCGAGCGAGAATCTTGATGGCGTTGGCGCGCTTCTTGTTGATATCGTCGCCAGAGTGTCCGCCCTTCAAGCCCTTTACCGAAGCTGTGAGGAAGAACATGCCCTCGGGAGCAGCCTCACGCTCGAATGTGAAGCGAGCCGAAGTAGTCTTTCCGCCGGCGCAAGAGATGAAGATCTGTCCTTCGTCCTCAGAGTCGAGGTTGATGAGCATATCGCCCTTCATGAAACCTGCCTTCATGCCCATAGCACCAGTGAGACTTGTCTCCTCGTCGCGTGTGAACACACACTCCAGCGGTCCGTGCTCGATGTCGTCGCTGTCGAGAATAGCCAGTTCGATGGCGCATCCGATGCCGTCGTCAGCACCGAGAGTTGTGCCCTTAGCGTTGAGCCATTCGCCGTCGACGTAAGTCTGGATAGCGTCGGTGTGGAAGTTGAAGTCTACGTCTACGAGTTTGTCGCAGACCATGTCCATGTGGCTCTGCAGGATGAGTGTAGGAGCGTTCTCGTGACCCTTTGTAGCCGGCTTGCGGATTACTACGTTGCCCGTCTCGTCGGTCTCGGTCTCTAAGCCGTGGCTCTTGCCGAACTCCTGAAGATACTCAATCATGCGCTCCTCATGCTTTGAAGGGCGCGGAATCTCATTGATTTTAGCAAACTGCTCGAACACGCGAGCAGGTTTCAATTCGCAATTGCTCATTTTCCTTAATTTTTTTATGTTGATGTTATAATAATCTGAATTTTCGGTAAATTATTTTGCCATACCGCCGATTTGCCGTACCTTTGTACCGATATGGAGCGGTGTAGCCTATCGGATACAGCGGCAGCACAAACCGAGCGCAATCAAGCTCGCTTGAATTGCTTGGGTGCAGCCTATCGGATACAAAGATAATGTAAAAGGTAGACACCACAAAATAAAAATATATAATATGATTAAATTAATGCTTATAAGCCTCGCTGTAGTGGCAGTAGCCTTCGCTTTGTTGTCGATAAAGGTGCTGCTGAAGCGCAATGGCAAGTTCTCTTCACAGCACGTACACGACAATCCGGGCTTGCGCAAGCAGGGCATCCACTGCGTGATGGATCAGGACCGCGAAGCCCGTGAGCGTAACGGCGCCTATTAAAGTATCCAACAAATACGAACGGCGTCAGTATTCACGTCTGAGACATATCGGCACGGATATCTCCGTACATACTATATAATGTATACAGGCAGACGCACATAAAACGATAAAAATTAAAAAACAAAATAAAGATGAACAAGAAAAACATTTTCGGCGCACTTGCACTCGCAACTGTAGCCGCTTTCGCAATGACCTCTTGCGACAAGTCGAAGAGTCAGGTTGACGAGAAGAAGGTAGAGAGCAAGCAGGCTGTGCCTTCAGACGCAAAGATTGCGTACGTAGAGGTAGACAGCATCATGTCGCAGTACAAGTTCTGCAAGGACTACTCGCTCATTCTCCAGAAGAAGGGTCAGAACATCCAGAACACACTCGCACAGAAGCAGCACGCTCTTGAGCAGGCTTACGGCAACTTCCAGCAGAAGGTTCAGCAGAACGCTTACACACGCGAGCAGGCAGAGCAGATCCAGATGTCGCTGCAGAAGCAGAACAGCGACCTTCAGGTGCTCAACCAGCGTCTGAGCGGCGAGTTCCAGGCAGAGACAGAGAAGTATAACAACGCTCTGCGCGACTCTATCCAGCACTTCCTCGCTGTATATAACAAGGACAAGAAGTACGGCTTGATTCTGAGCAAGGCTGGCGACAACATCCTCTACGCCGACAAGGCTTACGACATCACCAACGAGGTGATTGCAGGCTTGAACAAGGCTTACAAGCCGGCGGCTCCTGCAAAGGAAGAGAAGGCTGCTAAGAAGAAGTAAACCATCCTTTACAGATATAAAGACACAGAACCGGAGACAATGCTAACAATAGCGTTGCCTCCGGTTTTTTGTGTACGTACACTTACCGTCGAGTGATGCAAAATCATGCCGAAAATAAAGAATCTTAAACAAAATGCTAATTTTGTTGCAAAAATATCTATCAAATGTTTCTTTGTATTAAAATATTTATTACTTTTGCAATCGTATAGTATGCCTTTAGCATAAATTTGCTACAATTAATAATTAGAGAGAATAACATTAGAGAACTAACTAAGTAAGATACATTAACTTTTAAACTTTATAGTTATGAGAAAGACGTTACTTAACACAATGGGGCTCGTTCTTGCGTTGTTTGGCGCAACGAATGCTTCTGCCCAGGAGACTTTCCCGTATTCTGTCGATTTTTTGACGGCGAGCGACCTCTCCGGATGGACAGCTATAGACAATAGTGAAACGCCGGGCGTGACGTGGGAGTTCGGTATGGGTACATACAGTGCTGAGAAGGGCGCTTATGTCACAGCAGCCCGCATGCCGGAAGACAATAGTTCGGTTCATAACGACTATCTCGTATCGCCTGCCTTCACACTCACCAAGGGCTATACGTACACAATCAACGTTACTGGACAATTCAAGGGATCTGCTCTCTGCGGTTTCCAGGTAGGCAAGAGCGCAACGGATATGTCTGCCAACACCGTTGTCAGCGACGATATCTCAAGCGGATTCGGTATTTATTATTACGGATATTTTGATTACAATGGTAACGTAATGCCGAAGACCACAAGCGTTACCTTCGTTCCTACAGAAGACGGAACATATTACTTCTCGTTATACGCACATTCCAACTACACTACCGACGACAGCGGCGACTTCTTCTATATTTATGATGTGTCGGTAAGCGAGCAGGCGCCCGAACCGAGCGAGCCTGGCGACGGTGGTACAGCCCTGCCTTACTCTATCACTTTCGATTCTACCAACGACGTTTGGAGCGTGCTTGACGCCAGCCCGACACCGGGCACCTCGTGGGAGTTCAACAACGATTGGGGCAGCGACGGTTTCTGCATCGGCAATGCGTGGACAGCCACACCGAGCTACTGCATCAAGACCGACTCGGGCGAACCTAACGACTACTACGTTTCTCCGTCATTCAGCTTGAAGGCAGGCAAGACGTACACCGTGAAGACAAGCTCGGGCACAATGTACAGCACACCGGCAACACTCTCTGTAGAGTACACGACGACTCCTACCGATGCTGCTTCGTTCACAAAGCTGAGCGACATAGATATGCCTTCTTCAAACGTGCAGTACGACAATTCGTACGACCTCACCGTTCCTGAGGACGGACTCTACAGTTTTGCGTTCCACGCCACAAACACTTCTACCGGCGACAAGACCAACTGGGTATATCTCTACGCTATCGGCTTCAGCATCGAGGAGAAAGTAGGCGGCGAAACTCCTGACCCGGGTACAGATCCCGACAAACCAGACCCACCAGTAACAGAAGACCAGGAGGGCACATTGCCTTACGATATGACATTCGATTCGGCAGAGAAGTTTGCCACATGGACTACCATGGACAACAGCGAGACGCCGGGCGTGACATGGGCTTACACCGCTTCTGACTTCGCCGGCAAACCGGCTGCACACATGGGCGTAGACGCTACGTCTGAAACATGCGACTGGCTCGTTTCGCCGAAGTTCGAGCTGAAGGAAGGCAAGTCGTACACGATTACTGTAGACGCTGCTTCTGGTCCGGACAACGAGCTGAACCTCATTCTCGACTACTTCGTAGGCAGCAAGTCGGCAGACAACCAGAAGACCATCGAATGGATCGGCTCTAAGCTCCCCGCAACCGTAGGCGAGAGCGGCGAGGTGAAGAACCAGTGGACACTCGACGCCAACAAGGACGGCGTATACCTCTTCGCGTTCCGCGCACTCAACTGGGGCGCTAACAACGCTAACGACGCTATCAGCATCTACTCTGTGAAGATTGAGGAGAAGGCAGACGGCGAGCCAGAGGCTCCGGTAGCACTTCCGTACGAGGTTTCGTTCGAGCAGGAAGAGAATGCGGCTGCATGGACAGCGATGGACCGCAGCGGCAACACCGGTTCTACATGGAGCTGGAATTCATGGGGCTATCAGGAGTACGATTCCGACTGGAATCCGGTAGGCGACCAGCATCCTTGCGTAGGCTTCAGCAGCGACTGGAACACCGACGCCAACGACTATTGGGTATCTCCGGCATTCGCTCTCGAGGCTGGAAAGACATACGTAGCGAAGGCTCACACAGCCAACAACCGCAGCTGTCTTGAGTCTGGCACAACATCGTTCACGATGAAGCTCGGCACAAACAAGAAGGTGCAGGGCTCGTTCGACCAGACTCTTGGCTCTATCGAACTTAACACAGTATACGACCGCGACCCGAGCGCATTCGAGTTCAGCGTACAGGAGTCGGGCAACTACTATGTAGCGTTCCACATCTCTGACTCTGAGGGTTCGAACGCTTACGGCTACATCTTCGACTTCAGTCTGGCTGAGAAGGGAGCCGCAGCAGAAGAGCCGGTGGCTACAACTCCGGTTGCCGACCTCACGGCTACTGAGGTTATCACACGCTCGGCTGTAGAGCTTGCTTGGACCAACCCGACTAAGGATGTCGACGGAAAGGATCTGCCGGCTGACGCAGCGCTCACCGTTAAGGTTTACGAGGGCGAGGAGCTTCTCGCTACACTGGACGCTCAGGCTCCGGGCAGCGAAGGCACATTCACTCAGGAATACACAGCCGACACTTACGCCGGCGAACACAACTACAAGGTGGTTGTAGTTTACAAGGAGAAGGAGTCGGAGGCGGCTACAGCAACGCTCACAGTAGTGGTTGACGCTATCAACGGCGTGGTTGTTCCGGCTGACGCAAAGGTTTCGGTTCACACACTCGGTGGAGCAGCGGTTGGCAACAACCTCTCAACACTCGGCAAGGGCACATACATCGTGACCATGAAGAGAGCCGACGGCACTATGAAGACCGTGAAGGTTACTAAGTAACTGAATTCTCATAATTAATTAATTGGGCCGCTCTGCATACCTGTATGGTATGTGGAGCGGTTTTTTATTGCTCTTGGGCGGAAAAGAATATACGGTGGGTAGCAAATAGTACGTAATAATTAATATTTCTTAGCAAAAAGGTTTGGTATATGTGAAAAATGCTGTATATTTGCAAATGTTATACCACTTAAAAACAATAACCTAAAAAAATTATAGCTATGGAAGAAAAACTCCAGTTCGTGCCTTCTTTGAAGGACGCATTCGCCATCGGCGTTAAAAATCTTGTGCCGATTGTTCTCTCAGTGTTGCTTTGGCTCGTAACCGTATGGATTCCGTACGTTAATGTGGGCACTACGATAGCCTTGGCTACGCTTCCCGTGAAGCTCAGCAAGGGCGAGATGATCAGTCCGATGTTCATTTTCGATTCCGAGTACCGTCATTGCATGGGTGAATACTTCATTCTGCAGGCTGTCATCAGCTCCGCCGTGTCGGTAGCCTGTCTGTTCATGTTAATACCGGCTGTTGTACTCTCGTTCAGTTGGCTGCTCGCTGTCTATCTGCTTGTGGGTAAGAAGATGAATTGGGCGCTTTGCCTCTCCGAGAGCAACCGTCTGATGATGGGCTATAAGTTTAAGGCGTTCTGCTTGAAGTTTGCTGTAAGCTTCGCTCTGTTCGTTGTTTCCTACGTTCTCTTCAGCATGTTCGACGCCATCGCAGGTTCGTTGGGCGTACTTGTTGTGCTTGTATGCGTTCTTGCCGGCGTTTGCGTAATGCTTTCTGTCGATGCCGTTATCTATCGCGAGTTGGTGCTCAGCGAGGATAAGGTTGAGGAGACTAAGTCTGAAGAAGCTCTTTAACGAGTGAATTGCAATGCAATAGGCATCGGGTTGCGTTCGGTGTCTGATTGGGTCGCGTTCGGAATCTAATCGGATCGCGTTCGGCGTCCGGCAAAACCGCAGCAAGAGTCAGCCTTTTCTTATG
>OQWI01000923.1_pt1 | contig 13275 bp, 18 predicted proteins | sample 1691551 | NCBI WGS metagenome assembly OQWI01 (sample SAMN03418259, study PRJEB22391) | human gut metagenome | biome: human-gut; feature: organic feature; material: feces | host: Homo sapiens | place: Tanzania | collected 2013-01
ACAGATCTACAGGGAATATTCTGAATGCAGCGAACAGTGTGATCGCGAATAACCGTGGAAGAAAGGAGAAATCACTTTGGACGGAGAACGGAGAAGGTGAACTGATCCGTCTGCGTCAGTTTGATACTGCATTTGATGAGGCAGATTTCATAGGCGAGGATATCAAAAGTGCTGTCAGACAGGGAGGTTCCTATAATGACAGTGCAGTTCTTTATCGTACGAATGCACAATCTCGTCTGCTGGAAGAGAAATTTATTGCCATGAATATTCCTTACAAGATTGTAGGCGGTGTGAATTTCTATGCGAGAAGAGAGATCAAGGATCTTCTTGCTTATCTCAAGACAATCGACAATGGACGTGATGATGTTGCGGTTAGAAGAATTATTAATGTTCCAAAGAGAGGAATCGGTATTACAACGATCAACCGGATCCAGGAGTCCGCAACAGAACGTGGAATTGGTTTTTATGAGGCATTACTGGCACCGGGGCTGATCGCAGGAGTGGGAAGAAGTGCAACAAAACTGGATTCTTTTGCGGCATTGATCGAGTATTTTAAGACGTTGGCAGAAGAGATGAGTATCACAGATCTTTTACAGGAAGTGATTGAGAAGACAGGATACATAGAAAGCCTTGAAAATGAAGATAAAGAAGAGGCGAAAACAAGAAAAGAGAATATAGACGAGCTGATCAGTAAGGCGGCAACTTATGAGGAAAGTTGTCAGGATAAAGACGAAAAGGCAACACTGAGTGGATTTCTTGAAGAAGTTGCTTTGGTTGCGGATATCGACAGTTTGGACGAGGAACAGGAATATGTTGTTCTGATGACTTTACATAGTGCAAAGGGACTTGAATTTCCACGTGTTTATCTTGCAGGGATGGAAGATGGGCTTTTCCCGGGGTATATGAGTATTAATGCAGGAGACAGAGAAGAACTGGAAGAAGAGCGGAGACTTTGTTATGTTGGAATCACAAGGGCAGAGCAGGAACTGACTTTGACAAGTGCGCGCAGAAGAATGGTGCACGGTGAGACACAATACAATCCGATGTCTCGATTTGTGAAAGAGATTCCGAGGGAACTGCTTGATACAGGAAACAAGAAGTTTACTCAGGAGACGGAGATGCCAGCACAGCAGAATACATATGCACGTGCCAGAGAGGCATTTCGGGCACAGGCATTCGGAGGCACATTTGGCGGAATGACACCTGCAAAGAATCAGGGGACGGGCAAGTCACTTACAGGAAGTCAGGCACTGGCATCCCTGCAGAAAGGCAGTCAGCTGGCAGCAGGAGGAAATGGTCCACTTGGTTATGAGGTCGGAGACCGGGTGCGTCATGTGAAGTTCGGGGAAGGAACTGTAACTGAGATCAAAGAAGGCGGAAGAGATCATGAGGTTACGATTGAATTTGACAGTGTCGGAACACGCAAGATGTTTGCAAAATTTGCCAAGCTTGTAAAGGTATGAGAAAGTTATAAAAAAAGGTAAAAAAATGATAAATCAGTAGTAATATGAATCGTCAGGTGTTATAATAAACACAGATTATCTGTTACCGCAAAAGGTAGAGAAAGGACGTGTTAATATGAACAAGAGAATAGAAGACATCATTGCAGAATCAAGACTGAACGAGATCCTTCATAAGAATGAGGCTGAGAAGCAGAAGAACACAGTGATCTGGACGCTGGCTATCATCGGAGCAGTAGCTGCAGTAGCAGCAATCGCTTATGCAGTATATCGTTTCGTATCACCGGATTATCTTGAAGATTTTGAAGATGACTTTGATGACGATTTTGATGATTACTTCAGCGAGGATGATCAGGTATAATTCCTGAGTGAATTGCAAAAGTGCAGACAGGGTGTGAGAAGAAACCATCCTGTCTGTTTTTCTGTTAAAATAGATTAGAATTGATAGGAGATTAGGATGAAAAAAGGTCAGATCTACGAGGGTATTATTGAACGTGTAGATTTCCCAAACAAAGGGATTGTATTTGTTGCGGAGGAAGAACAGTATGTTACTGTGAAGAACGGGATTCCGGGACAGAAGATCCGTTTTATGATAAACAAATTTAAAAGAGGAAATGCAGAAGGAAGACTTCTTGAAGTGTTGGAGAAATCCCCATTAGAGACAAGAGAGCCGGTCTGTAGTATCTTTCCGGCCTGTGGTGGCTGTATGTATCAGACAATGCCATACGAAGAACAGGTGAAGATGAAAGAAGGACAGATCCGCAGGATTATGGATCCGGTAGTAAAGGGCGAGTATCTTTTTGAGGGTGTGAAGCACAGTCCGAAGGAATTCCATTACCGTAACAAGATGGAGTTTTCTTTTGGAGACGAATTTAAAGACGGTCCGTTATCTCTCGGTCTTCATAAAAAAGGAAGTACGTATGATGTACTGACGGCAGGAGACTGCCAGCTTGTTCATGAAGATATGGATAAGATTCTTCTCTGTGTGCTTAATTATTTCAAAGAAAGAAATGTAAGTTATTACAAGAAAATGCAGCATGTCGGTTATCTCCGCCATCTTCTTCTGAGACGAGGTGATACAACAGGCGAGATTCTTGTGAATCTTGTAACGACAACGCAGGAAGAATATGACCTTACTCCATTGGTAGAAGAACTTTTGGCGTTGGAATTAGAGGGAAAGATTGTTGGAATCCTTCATATATTGAATGACTCTCTGTCTGATGTCGTGAAGAGTGATGAGACAAGAATTCTTTATGGACAGGACTTCTTTTACGAGAAGCTTCTCGGACTGGAATTTAAGATCACACCATTTTCCTTCTTTCAGCCAAATTCAAAAGGTGCAGAAGTGTTGTACGAGACTGTAAGAGAATACATTGGAGATATTGATAATCAGGTTGTATTCGATCTGTTCAGCGGAACAGGAACAATCGGTCAGGTGCTTGCTCCGGTTGCAAAGAAAGTGATCGGTGTCGAGATTATTGAAGAAGCAGTCGAGGCGGCAAAAGAAAATGCTGTCCGAAACGGACTTTCCAATTGCAGATTCATTGCCGGAGATGTATTTAAAGTACTTGATGAGATCGAAGAGAAGCCGGATGTGATCGTACTGGATCCGCCAAGAGACGGAATCCACCCGAAGGCACTTCCGAAGATCTTGAATTATGGGGTGGATAAGATAGTGTATATCTCCTGTAAGATGACCAGTCTGGCACGTGATCTGGAGATGATGCAGCTGGCGGGTTATCGTGTGGAGAAGATGACGGCGGTGGATCAGTTCTGTGAGACGGTGCATGTGGAGACGGTATGTCTTTTGTCCAAACTCCACGAAGCGAAACATCATGTGAATGTGAAACTTGATATGGATGAGATGGATTTGACAGCCGCGGAGAGCAAGGCGACTTATGAGGAGATAAAGAAGTACGTAGCGGAGTATAATGATGGGATGAAGGTATCTAATCTGTATATTGCACAGATAAAGCAGAAGCATGGAATTATAGAAAGAGAGAACTATAATAAGCTAAAATCTGAGAAGGGCGGACAGCCGGAATGCCCAAAAGAAAAAGAAATAGCGATTGAAGAGGCGTTGAAGTATTTTCAGATGATTCCAAGTGAATCATAGGCTAATTTGGCTTATCGGATTGAGAAAATTCAACTAATGTTATTGAGCCTTCGGACATTGGGAATAAAACCTGATGTTCGTAGGCTTTTTGTTCATGACAATAGAATGTTTGCGGAGCGTGCATTCTATTGTATACAGAAAAAATTTTCGCGGATATAATAAACATGACATATAGCTGTCGTGTTGAATCAGGTATAATATGTATGGAGTGTAAGAAACGATGAAAATAGATAGACTTATCGGTATATTGTCAATCTTACTGCAGGAAGAAAAGACAACGGCTCCTGAACTGGCAGAAAGATTTGAGGTATCTCGAAGGACAATAAATCGGGATATTGAAGACCTTTGTAAAGCAGGTATTCCTATAAAAACTGCACAGGGTACTGGCGGTGGCATCAGTATTATGGATGGATATCGTATGGACAGGACGATTTTGAGTTCCAAAGATATGCAGATGATTCTTGCGGGTTTGCGGAGTCTTGACAGTGTGAGCGGAAGCAGGTACTACAGTCAGCTGATGGAGAAAATCCAGACCGGATCATCAGAGTTCATCAGTGGAAGAGACTCTATGCTGATTGACTTATCTTCATGGTATAAGGGTTCTCTTGCTCCAAAGATCGAGGTAATACAGAGTGCAATAGAAAACAGGCGCATCATACGATTTAAGTATTATGCTCCGTCCGGAGAGAGCAACCGAAGGGTAGAACCATATTATCTGGTTTTCCGGTGGTCGAGCTGGTATGTATGGGGGTGGTGTTTAGAACGTAAAGATTACAGGCTGTTCAAACTGAACCGTATGGATTGTGTTGTTGAAACAGACCGTGGATTTCTGCGTAGAGATGTACCAATGCCGGATTTGTCAAATGAGAAGATATTTCCGGGTGGGATAAAGGTAAAAGCTCTTTTCACACTGAATATGAAGTGGCGGCTGGTTGAAGAATTTGGACCGAACTGCTTTACAGAAACGGACGATGGAAGGCTGCTCTTTTCAGCAGACTATACGGATATGGAAAACCTTGTGACATGGCTTATGACATTTGGAGCAAAAGTAGAGGTGCTTGAGCCGGAAGAAGTGCGGGACATTATTCGCAGGAATGCAGAGAAAATATTAAAAATCTATGAAGAGAAGGACTTAGAGGGGGTGTAAAGGATATGGCTTTTGACTACAAGAAGGAATATAAAGAATTTTATATGCCGAAAGGTACACCGTCTATCGTAACTGTTCCGAAAATGAACTATATAGCGGTAAGGGGAAGCGGCAATCCAAATGATGCAGACGGAGAATACAAGCAGGCTATCGGACTTCTGTATGGAATTGCATTTACGATTAAAATGAGCAAAAAGGAAGATCATCAGATTGATGGATATTTCGATTATGTCGTGCCGCCATTAGAGGGATTCTGGTGGCAGGATGGAGTATCCGGAATTGATTATGCTCGTAAGGAAGATTTTAAGTGGATTTCTGTTATTCGCTTGCCGGATTTTGTTACCAGGGAAGATTTCGACTGGGCTGTCAGGAAAGCTACGGCAAAGAAAAAGCAGGATTTTTCTAAGGCTGAGTTTTTTTCCTATGAGGAAGGCTTATGTGTACAATGTATGCATATCGGAGCGTATGACGATGAGCCTGTTACGGTAGATGCAATGCACAGGTTTATGGAAGAACAGGGATACACATTGGATATAACGGATCGGAGAATGCACCACGAGATTTATCTGAGCGATGCGAGGAGGGTAGCGCCGGAGAGGTTGAAGACTGTAATCAGGCATCCGATAAAGAGAGCCTAAGAGTGTGGAGGAAAATAATATGGCATCAACAAAAGAGTATTTGGAATTTGTTATGGAACAATTATCAGGACTGGATGAATTAAACAGCCGGCTTATAATGGTGCTAAAGAAATGATTTTGGTTGATAATGTAGATGATCGGCAGTTTTTGTGTGAACTGGTTGAGAGTATGTGGGAAGAATTGCCGGAAAAGAAAAAGAAGAATATATATTAAGAACTAAGACTTGACAAAATCGAACAAATATTCTATATTTGATAGTAGAGATTCTATACCAAAAAACAGAAAATGTGAATGCACAAATGAAGCTCAACCCCTTGTGGTTTGGGCTTTTTCTAATTTTGATAGAAACTTGAGGACAATAATTTTCAAAAAGTCAATTATCAATTTGTAATGTTTTTTGAAGTAAAAAGTTCACAAAAGCATTTAGGCAATATTTACAAATTTTTTGAAAAAAGGAATAGTTTCGCAAGAGTAACAACGTGGCAATCGAGTAAGATCGGTTGCTTTTTTGTTGCAAAATTTTAGAAATCACTAATTGCCCCAAAAGAGTGATTTCTAAAAACAAAGTCAAAAGAAGAGTGGAGGAAATGCAAAATGAAAGAGTATTCAAAAGGAATTTATGTAAAATTCAAACCGGAAGAGGTGGACATACTTCATAACCGTATGCAAGAGGCAGGAGTTCAAAACATGAGTGCATATATCAGAAAGATGGCATTGAATGGATATGTGATTATTCCTGAGTGGCCGGATCTGAATCAGGTAATATCCTTGCATTCAAGGATTAGTAATAATCTCAATCAGTATGCAAGGAAAGCAAATGAAACTGGAAAATTGTACGAAGAGGATATTGCAGAAATAAAAGAGATGCATAATGAACAAACAAAGTTTCTGAAAAAAACACTTGAGGCAGTAATGTATCTTTATGAGGAAGATTCAAAGAAGAAAAAGTGATTTTATGGTAAAGCGTCATCGTGACTCTGCGGCTTATCCGCAGTTCAAGGGGATTGGGGTGCAAGACGTCCGGTGGACGTCTGCTCTGCACGGACCGGAGTGGAACGGAGACCTCCCCCAACAAGCAAAAATGCGCCGGGTATATACCGGAGCACTGCTTGCCAATTTGTAAAAAGAGAAAAGAAAGGATTAAGTTTATGAGAGATTTAGAAAAGGTATGTATTCAATCGAAGTATAACTATTGCACCGGTGAGGAGCGTTTTACTTTCATCAAGCTGCCAAAATGTCTGGTAGAGGATGAAGGCTTTGTTGAACTGTCAATGGATGCAAAGCTTTTATACGCATTCTTTTTAGATCGAGTTTCATTGTCAATAAAAAATGGATGGATTGACGACCAAGGGAGGGTGTTTATCTATTATTCAATAAAAAATATTTGCGAGGATTTGAATTGTGGAACTCAAAAGGCATGCAAGCTATTGGATGAATTGGAAAAGTTGGGAGCACTTGAACGGAAGAGACAGGGATTGGGAAGACCTAACAAGCTGTACCTTAAGAAAATATTTTGAAAAATAGCTGTGCTGGAAAAATCAAAATACAAAAGATGGAGAAATCACAATTAAGAATTTTGATTTTGACGCATACAGACTTTTGGTAGTTACAGGTTTTGAACAGTAAAAACCAAAATCTAATAAGACTAATAATAACAATACTAATTTTAATAATATCTATCTTATCCTATCTGAACGAAAGAATAGTATCTTGGATAGGATATGATGGATAACAATGGCAGAAAGGATTTCAATTATGATTAAAAATAAAGTGGTTATAAAAGAAAGAGATGCATGGAGTGATTTGGCGAATTTCATTGGAGAAATGGTAGCAAAGTATGCGGAAGCAATGGACTTGGATAATTTGCCTGATCCGGATTTTTATCTTCGTAGGGAAAGAATAAGACAGTTATACACGGAGCTATATAAAGAGAGGAGCTATATAAAGAGAAGAATATAACAAAGTTCAGAAATACAAAAATCTCTATTGAAAGAAAAGTTGCAGCATGATACCATAACCGTATAGACGGATGAATGAATTTGTAAATACGGATATGCACGGAATGTTGATGGAGGAAAAATCATGATTATCAGTGAAAGAATTTTTTATGTGATGGAGCAGAAGAACATAACGCAGTTGGAACTCTCAAGAAGAACCGGGATTGCAACAAGTAACATCAGTGACTGGAAGAAGAAAAAGACGAATCCCAAAGCGGACTGTCTGTTGTCTATATGTGATGCATTGGAGATCACTCCCGAACAGCTTTTGACTGGAAAAGGAATTGATCCGGAATATAAAGATGCAGATATGGATTATGAAGTTACCAGGTCGGATATTAAGATTTTAAAGCAGATTCACAGCCTTGGAGATGCGCAGTATAAAAGATTGATGGCGTATATGAAAGCCTTGCAGAAGTTGGAACAGATGGAGAACATGGTGGAGGAATAGAGATGGCAAATAAAATAGTTAGGGAAATTATTCACGCAAAAGGAATTGATATTGGGATTTACACGAAAGATTTTGAAAATGAATATATTTCGTTGACAGATATTGCAAAATATAGAAATGATAATGATCCCAGATTTGTCATTCAGAACTGGATGCGAAACAGAAATACAGTTGAGTTTTTGGCTGTTTGGGAAGAACTTCATAATCCGGATTTTAACCGTGTGCAATTCGAGGCGGTTAGAAGTGAGGCAGGATTAAACAGGTTTGTTATGACGCCAACCAAATGGATTGAACAGACCAATGCTATTGGAATAGTGTCAAAAGCAGGCAGATATGGTGGAGGAACTTATGCACATAGCGATATTGCAATGGCATTTGCTACATGGATTTCTCCGGAATTTCAACTGTATATTATGAAAGATTACCGCAGGTTAAAACAAGATGAAAACAGCCGACTTTCATTGGACTGGAACTTGAACAGGGCTTTATCAAAGGTGAACTACCGTATTCACACGGATGCGGTGAAGGAAAATTTGATTCCACCAGAGCTAACACCAGAACAGATTGCTTATACATATGCTAGTGAAGCAGATCTTTTAAATGTTGCTTTATTTGGTCAGACTGCAAAGCAATGGAAAAATAATAATCCGGATAAAAAGGGGAATGTGCGTGATGATGCAAATTTAAATCAGTTATTGGTGTTGGCAAATATGGAAAGTTATAATGCTATTTTAATTGAGCAGGGGAAATCTCAATCAGAAAGACTTATATTGCTTAGAAATTTGGCAATCAGGCAGATGGATACATTAGCCAGTATCAATCTGTCGGCAGTTTCGGCACTTCCTGGAGGTGATATGTAAATTGAAGAAAGAGAAAATCAAAGTATATTTATACACCCGTGTCTCGACAACCATGCAGATAGATGGCTATTCTCTGGATGCACAGAAAACAAAAATGAAAGCGTTCTGCGACTATAATGAATATGAAATTGCCGGTGAGTATGAGGATGCTGGAAAATCCGGCAAATCAATAGAGGGAAGAGTTTCATTTAATCAGATGATGGACGATATTAAATCAGGAAAAGATGAAGTATCTTATGTCCTTGTATTCAAGCTTTCCAGATTTGGAAGAAATGCGGCAGATGTACTTGCAACATTACAAGTAATGCAGGATTTTGGAGTGAATCTGATTTGTGTGCAAATGGAATTGCAAAGTATCTTGAAAATCATGGAATCCATAAGATAGCCAGACAGAATGGTAAAAATCCGTTATTTGATGCTGCTCTTATCAGAAGGATTATACAGAATCCGGTTTATAGTGGCAAAATTTCTTATGGCAGGAGACGGACAGAAAAGGTTCATGGTACAAGAAATGAGTATAGGCAGGTTAAGAAAGACGATTATCTGTTAGTAGATGGTCTGCACGAAGCTCTTGTATCAGAAGAAGTATGGGAGCAGGCGCAAGTCAAGGTGGCGGCACAGGCTAAAAAGTATGAAAAGGTCAATCGTGACAAGAGAGAAAAGATTCATCTATTATCAGGAATTTTGCAATGTCCTGTTTGCGGTGCAGGAATGTATGGCAACAAGTCTATTAAGAAACGCAAGGATGGAAGTAACTATAAGGATTTTTATTATTATGGCTGCAAACACAGAAATATGACCAGAGGTCATAAGTGTGATTACAAAAAACAGGTGCATGAAGAAATGCTGGATGCTTCTGTTGCAGAGGTGATTAGTAAACTGGTTAGTAATCCTAAATTTTCAGATTTAATCCGCAACAAAATCAATATGGAAGTAGATACTGGTGCATTAGATCAGGAAATAGAAAATTATAAAATACAATTAAGAAAGCTATATCATAATAAAGATACTATTTTATCAGATATGGATTCTCTTGATTATGAGGATAAGCATTATCAGCGAAGAAAAACAGATTTAGAGAACCATTTGTACAAGACTTATGATAAAATAGATGAAGCAGAGGAATTGCTGGTATCTGCAAAGGCTAAGAAACGCTCTCTGCTGGCAGATAAGATTACAGGGGATAACATTTACAAGGCACTCATTTTCTTTGATAAATTGTATGCTCAAATGAACGAAGCAGGGAAACGGGAGTTCCTGTCGCAGTTAGTGGATAATGTGCAGATTTACGAAGAACGCAAAGAGAATGGTCAGTGGCTGAAATCCATAGAATTTAAGTTGCCGATTATAGAAAAAGAGTTTACATTAAGTTTGGACAATGATGCACAAAATGAGACTGTGTGCCTCTTGAGCAACCGAAAACCAGATACCACGGTAAAACTCAGCGTGGATATGGATGATTACTACCGTATTAAAGATGGTAAAGAGCCTAAATAAAACCGAATAATACACTGAAACAAAGCAAGACAGAAGCTGTTGATGCGTTAGAAGATAACGTGTCAGCGGCTTTTTCTTTTTATCTAAAAATCTATTAGTCAAATCTGAAAGGAGTCAATTCTATGGCAAAGAAAAATGTAAGAAATATGAAGGTTTGTGGACAGAGTGGTTATAAATATGAGACAGTTCCGGCAATTACATTAAAAGGAAAGTGGCTGGAAGAACTGGGATTTCATCTTGGGGATTATGTGCAGGTGAAATGTGAAAATGGTCAGCTGATTATCACGCCGGATGTGAATAAAGCACAGGAGCAGGAAGCAAAAACGGCATTTATGGATGAGGAGATTAAGAAACTGAAAATCAGATACCAGAATGAAAAAGAAGAAATTACTGCAAAATATGTGGCAGAGCAGAGTGCAGGCTGTTATGGAAAGAAAGCATGAGAGGGGGAGAATGTATGGCAAGGATTATTATGTGTGGATCATTTAAAGGGGGAGTTGGCAAAACTGCCAGCTCCTGGAACCTGGCTTATTCACTGGCTGAGATGGGAAAAAGGGTTCTGGCTGTTGATTTTGACAGCCAGGCAAATCTGACAACCTGCTTCGGAGTAGAAGATCCTGCGGCTGTGCCGGTGACAATCGGACATCTGATGATGAATCGGCTGGAAGATGAGGAAATGCCGGATCCGTCAGAGTTTATTCAGAGCAGAAATGGCGTGGACTTTATTCCATCATCCATGATGCTTTCAGCAGTGGACAGTAAGCTGCGGATGGAGGTGGGTTCAGAGAAGATGCTGACCGGTATTCTGGAGCCGCTGAGAGGGCTGTATGACTATATTATTGTAGATACCTGTCCATCGCTCGGAACATTGACGATTAACGCACTGACGGCGGCTGATGAGGTGATTATTGCCGTCAATCCGCAGCTTCTGGCAATGATGGGATTGCAGGATTTTATCCGGACAGTGAAGAAAGTCAGAAGCAGACTGAATGACCGCCTGCAGATTGCAGGGATCCTGCTGACTATGTGTGATGCCAGAACAAATCTCTGTAAGGTAATCACAGAACAGCTGACGGATACTTTTGATGGACAGATCCGGATTTTTAAGAGCATCATACCAAACACAGTAAAGGTGGGAGAATCAATTTATTACAGTGAGCCGCTTCTGGAATATGCTCCAGAGAATAAGGCTTGTAAAGCATACCAGAATCTGGCGGAGGAGGTGGCTGGGGATGAAAGCTAATGCACCAAAAAGAAAAGTATTTCAGGATGCACTGGATCTTCTTTCTGAGGATCCGGTGCAGGATACGCCAGTGTCTGTGAACGGGATTGTATCTATTCCTGTTGAGGAAATACATCCGTTTCATGATCATCCATTCCGGCTGTATGAGGGAGAACGGCTGGATGATATGGTACAGAGCATCAAGGATTATGGAGTGCTGAATCCGGTGATCGTGAGGAAGGCCGCAAGGGGCTATGAGATGCTTGCAGGGCATAACAGAACCAACGCGGCGAAGATAGCAGGATTGTCGGAAGTGCCGGCGATAGTGAAGACGGATCTGTCTGAGGAGGATGCTTATGTATATGTGATCGAGACAAACCTGTTGCAGAGATCTTTTGCGGAACTGCTTCCATCGGAGAAGGCGGCAGTGCTGGTGGCACGTTATGAGAAGATAAGCAGTCAGGGGAAACGAAATGATATCCGGCAGGAGATTGAGGCTTTGGAAGAAACCTGTGGACACGATGTCCACAAGTCCAGACAGAGAACCTGTGGACATGATGTCCACAAGTCACAGAAAAGCCGAGATGGGCTTGGTGAGGAATATGGAATGACTGGAAGGAATATTGCCAGATACATGCGGCTGGACCGGCTGATTCCGGAGTTTAACATAATATATAGCAAGAATTCTCCTTCCTCTACAGGTGGGAGATGAATTGCAAAAAATAAAAAGAACGCTTGTTTGGTAGCGAGATCCATGGTATAATAGAATCAGTCGATAAGATAATTATTCAAAAAAAGGACTGGTTTTATGGAAAATATGGATCACAATGCACATTCAGTGTATTTGATGTATTATCACCTGATCATGGTGGTAAAATATCGAAGAAAAGTTATCAATGATCCAATTTCAGAAAGAGCAAAAGAGATATGGGAACATATTGCTCCACGGTATGGGATTGTTCTGGAAGAATGGAATCATGACATTGATCATGTGCATGTAATGTTCCGTGCGCAGCCGAGAACAGAACTCAGTAAATTTATCAATGCTTATAAAAGTGCCAGTAGCAGACTATTGAAAAAGGAGTATCCGGAAATCAGGGAAAAACTCTGGAAAGAAGCCTTTTGGAGCCAGAGTTTCTGTCTGTTGACAGCTGGAGGCGCTCCAGTAGAAGTAATCCGTCAATACATTGAAACCCAGGGAGAGAACAAGTATTGAACATAGCATATCGTTTCCGAATTTATCCGACAGAAGAACAGAAGAGATTGAGACCGAAGGAGCAGGATTTTTTAGAAAAAACGAAAAAAGACTGGCGAGGGAGCAACGAAAGTTGTCAAGATGCGTACGAGGAAGTCATAATTATGAACTGCAGAAAAAGAAAGTTGCCAGATGTCATGAAAAGATACGAAATCAGAGAAGAGATTATCTGCACAAACTAAGCCGAAAGATTGTAGACGATTATGATGCAGTTGCAGTGGAAGATATCGATATGAAAGCAATGGGTCAGTGCCTGCATTTCGGAAAAAGCGTACAGGATAATGGATATGGAATGTTCAGGGAAATGTTAGACTATAAACTGGCATGGAAAGGAAAGAAAATGGTAAAGGTAGACCGTTTCTTTCCTTCCAGTAAAAAATGCTGTAAATGTGGAAGGATAAAGAAAGAACTCAAATTATCTGAAAGAGTCTATCACTGTGCATGTGGAAATGAGATGGACAGAGATCGTAATGCAGCAATCAACATCCGTGAAGAGGCAAGAAGGATGTTGACAGCATAAACTGTCCGTATCCGGACAATTGGATAATAAGAAAACATGCCCGTGTCCGGGCAAAAGAATCGCGGGGCACGCGAGGATAGCTTGTAGATACTTGGCTCAGTAGAGCCATTGA
>OQWI01000929.1_pt1 | contig 13251 bp, 9 predicted proteins | sample 1691551 | NCBI WGS metagenome assembly OQWI01 (sample SAMN03418259, study PRJEB22391) | human gut metagenome | biome: human-gut; feature: organic feature; material: feces | host: Homo sapiens | place: Tanzania | collected 2013-01
GTGAAATAGCATTTCTCAAAAAGACTGGCTATTTAGAACGTGTCGGCAGTTTCAAGAGTGGATATTGGAAAGTGTTATCAAAATAATTGTATTTTGAGCCAAATGTTCAATGAATGGGAAATACCATTGAACATTTGGACTCATTATTTACCGTCCACGTCGCAGCCGATACTTTGCAGGTCGCATCATCGCAGCCGACACGGCGATGCACCTGCGCCACCAATGATCATCGTCTTCATCCTTGTCACGTCCCCAACCAGAGCCAGGCGAGCCACCACCGCCACATGATTCAGCATAAGTCGTAGCCTCACGGATATAACCAAGCGAAAGAAGCATGGCGCAATTGATGATTTGGCTACTGTTTCGCATCAAGTCGGAATAGCCAGACTCATTTAGAATTTCCTGCTGACGGTCGGTGAACGTAGAGACAAGAGGCTCTAAGGAAGAAACGAGCATACTGTTGAAAGTGGCAAGCATATTTCTTTGAAGTTGAATTGAGTGCAAGTCCCTGTCTTCACCAAGGACTTCTTGCATTCTGCTGTGCTCGTTTTTCATTTCTACAAGCCTCTGTTTGGCTTCCGTAATGGTAGAGTTGGCATCGTCAAGCATCTTTTGGCGGAGAGCAAGTTTTTCGTCTATACTTTCCATCTCTTTGCGTAGTTTTGACATTTGCATTGCCAAGTCTGCATTATCAACACCGTCTTGCCCGAACTGTCGGGCTATGAGGTCTATCTGCTCTTGCACCTCCTCTTTACGAGTATGCAGGTTGGCTATCATCGTGGAGATGCCTTTTAGTTTTATCTCAGCCCGATGTATCTGCTTCAACAAATCTTCTTTGGTTGTTTGCAAACGTGTAACCTCAGATATTAAGTCATGCCTGTATTCTGAAATAGAGCGATGCCGGGCTTTTGTGGTGGCAATGTCGTTGCCACGCTCCAATCCCCACTTCTGACCTACCTCCTTTTCCAGATCATCATGAAGCTTGCGGAAGATGGTCGCCATTTGGTATTTGTCTTTTCCGAATACCACACGCCACGATATTCTGCCACGCTCATTGTCCATCGGAATCACAGAACAATGGATATGAGGATTTGTCTCGTCAAGGTGAACGTAGAAGCCTACAATGTTGTCTTCGCCAAAACGTTTCGCCACAAAATCATAAACATTCTTCGCCCAATCCTCTATATCCTTTGTCCTGCAAAGATGAGAGTTGTCCGCTCCTTTTTCAAGACTTACTTCCTGACTGCCGAAAGCCAAATTGAGCATCCGTTCACGGCTGCCACCAAAGACAAACTGGGCGAGAGTGTTTTGCCTACGTCTGACATTCGGACGGTCGTTCGGGTCTTTGATGCCTCTTGATGCAAGACTCTCAGCCATCTTCTGTGCTATTGATTTTGACGTATCGATTGGTTGTATTATTCCACCTTTTGCCACTTCAAAATTAAGATGCTTTCTTGTAGGATCATAATTTGAGAGACTGTCGGAAGCCTTTACTCTCCACATTTTGTCATTCCAGTTACGCTGTTGCTCGTTGCTTTCTGCTTGTGTGATGCCACTGCTATTGGCGTGTATATCCATCACTTGTTTTCTTTCTGCCATATCTATTTTCAATTAAATTCTAACCGAGCTTGCTCCCCGAAGGAACCTCTATGAGGGGGTTAGCCTAAAGCGTAAACGAAAGTTAACGCATATTAGGCTATGCGATTTATAAATCGTTTGTCTGCTAAGTGTTCTTTCTACAGCAAGAGCAAGCTCTTTTCTTTATTCTTTTGTTGTTATACCATGTTGTTTGCACATCCAAAAGAACGTGCCGATATTGACCTGTTGATAGTTCCTCCGAAGGAGGTCGGTAAACATCTTGTCCGCCTTAACAGCATTGTACTTTGCGTTTTGCCGGCTGCAAATATGGAATAGCGATCTTCCACTCTCGCCAAGGGTTGCCAAGGCACACCCTACCTTCAACCAATCATCATAAGATGCTGTAATGTCTATGCCACATTGTTGTATTTTTCGACAGCAACCAGCCACCTCTGCAGATGTGTTCTCACCTTCATATATAAAGCAAGTCGGCAAGGATTTATGCTTTGGCTTTTCCACATAAACTCCTTCATACAATGTGGCGTTTTCATTTATGATAGGATGCTCGTCATACGACAAGCAACGCAATCGGGTGATATCGCTGCATGCCGAATCTATCATTATCCCCATCTTTCGGAAATCAATCTGAAGTTGACGGAATTGCTGCAAGTGCTTTTCGGGATAGCGTAATGGGATGACAAGGAACAATCCTTTGCCACTTACACTTAATGTACAATATGCTATTTGTGGAAGTACCGACAAGTCTTGTTTCAATGTTTCCCAATCCCAAATGTCGGGATTGTCCTTAGCGTCAATATCCACACATATTAGTCCTGAGTGTTGGGAAAGATTGTTCTTTGCTCTTGTTGGAGAGAATACGCCACTAATAGTAGCCTGTGGCAGACTACGTTTTAAGGCATTACGCTTCTCCTTGTCAAAGACAGCTCTCAACCTTAGTATATCATCCTTATATTCCTTACAGAAAAGGAATGTCCCTAAAGGCATTATTGTCCCTGTATTGTCAGTCACTCCGTTATAAACAGATATATGAGTTTGAAAAATGTCCATAGTCTTTCTTTGGTTTACAGGTTGCGGTTGCACCATGAGTTTACATCCTCATTATCAGTTAGTTGAGACATACCGCAAGCGCAACTCCGCAACTCGGAAGGTTGATTTACGATTTTACTTATATATTGTCGTGACACACCTATGGCATCAGCCAATTTCTGAATATTAAGTTTCTGCCGTTCCGTACGCTTGACCAATTCCGCTATCAGTTGTGCTTTTGTCAGTTTGTTTGAAGAGTTGCCCTTCATCTGTTGCAACATCCTATAACTACAGTTCTCAAAGTAACGCATACACTCTATGCTGTACCGCATTTCTTCTTCTGAGATTATTGTTGATGTCGGCAATGCAAAGTATTGCCCTGCGCCAGCACTTTCTCCACAAGAAAGAATGTGGGTAATGGCACACCATTTTTCTATCTGTATTCTGATTTTGGAAAGTATGGATGCCACCCAAGGATCGGCATCTCTTTCCTTTTTTGCAGTCTCTTTATTGAACTCATTGAGGAGAACCTTTGCTTCGGTACTTAACAATAGTTTCATGTCTCCAATAGCATTTAATTTATCAGTCATTTCATACCATGCGGTTTTGTACATTTCATTAAGCACATTGTCCTTATATTCTTTCTCTGGAAGAACTTGTGGATAAACATACAGCCAACGCTGCACAAAGCCTTCGTCGGCCCATGAGGGTTTAAAGGCATTGGCAATGGCACGAGGTTGTATTCCACCCAATATGCACAGAAAAGGATTGGAAATCCATTGAGGCTCCTGGGTCTTTCGGTCAACCGGGAATGGCGTTCCGTCGTAGATGGAAAGATAGTTGCTGATTTCGCCACTTGAATTATAGCGGTTCATGTCATCAAGAAAACCTTTAATCTCGTCGCGATACAGCAACAGTCCAGTTTTTGTATTGTCCTTGTCGGCAAGAACTTGATATAATCCTTCTGGTGTAACGTCCGAAACAATCAGTCGGTCTCTGGCTGGTTCTTCACCGCCATTCTTCTTGTATTCACGATACTCTTCCTTGAATTTCTTGATGCGCAACTCTTCTTCTTTGAAGATTGGCTCCAACAAGGCTTTTATTGGAGCACTCTTGTTTGAACCGCTTGGAGCAACCACGCAAATCCAATGGTTGGGATTGTTGTTGTACTTGCCATCGAAAAGCTCTATATGTTTGCCACATATTGTGCTTACGATGGCATACACGGCTGCCGTTATAAAATCACGGGAGCACTCGAAGACCTCTGCATAATGATTGATAATCCCCTGCACTTCCAAACGTAATCCCCAAATGGGTATCTCGTGTGGTAGTGCTTCAAGGGAATGTGAGGTTATGTTTATCATAACGGCAGCTGCTTTGAAGGGTTAAATACAGCATCTATGTCCGATTTACGGTAAAGGGCTTTTCTTCCTACCTTTATAGGAGCAGGCCATACACCGTTCTTTACGTTACGCCAGAGTGTCGTTTTTGAGACGTGATATTTGATGGCAACCTCATCGGCTGTCATATACTCATCTTCGCTATTGGCATTTCTGCTATTGTCCTCCTTCCATTCAAGGAAAAGTTCCTTCAGGTCGGCTATGTTCAAAACAACCTGTATTTGTGCGTTGTTTGAAAGTTCTTTGATATCCATTGTATTCTGAATTTTTATTGTTATACATCTTATAATTTTCACTTGTGTTCTCGAGAATTCACAAGCAAAATTATTACGCACAATAGCGAAAGGAAGAAAACACGTATGAATAACAACTGATTTAAGGGGCAAATAGTGGAATTGGTTCTAACGAGAAACATGAATAGAACCAAAGAACAAGGGCATACCATTGGTCAACATGACTATTGGTATGCCCTTAACTTATGTCGGATTTTATGTTCTACGAGATTAAATCTCGCTTATCGTTTGCTTCAATATGTCATCATCTATCTGACGATAGCGGTTAAATGCCCGGCTGCCTTCAACGTGTCCGCTCATCTTACCAACAATATTTGGATCGCGCACGGCTTTGTAGGCAGCACCTACGAAAGTCCTGCGAGCCATGTGCGAGCTGGCAACATCACAAATGCGTTTCATTTCCGTTTCACCAGTAGTTGAATTGCGCACCGGAACTATTCTTGTTATGCCACATATCATGAGTATAGCCTTTATTGCATCGTTGTATTTCTGTGGACTGATAAACGGAAACAATCTTCCGTCTTTATCCACTCCATTATATTTAGCCACCAACTTCAGCGCACATGGGTTTAGCGGTATACGTGGCTTTACTGGAGCATCTTCATCCGACGTCTTGCTTGGCACATACTCCAATATGCCGTCCGTGATGTTCTTTGCAGTCAGTGTACATAAATCTCCCACACGACAACCAACCAGGCATTGAAACACAAATATGTCTCGCTGCACCTCCAATGTCTTCAATGGAAATTTTGAGCAGAGTTTCTTGTCCTCATCCTCCAGTCCCTCCCATAACGCAGAAATGTCTGCTTCAGCCAAAAGATTGCGCTCCTCTTTTGTCAGATAAAAAGGAACGCCATACTTCTCCGTACCAATCTTTATGCCATCAAAAGGTCGGTTGGAAGTTCTTTCCGTCTCATAGAGCCACTGCATGAAAGCCTTGAATTTCTTTTTTAGCTTCACTATGGTATTCTCTCCACGGTTCTGCAATTTGGTGAAAGTATGTACGACATTGATTTCAACAGGGTATTGCTCCAATATTGATTCAAACTGTTTTGGGTATTTCTCGGACAATGTTTTCTCGTTACGCAAATAATCCTCAAAGTCCTCAATGTCCTTTCGGGTTATCTTGTCGATGTTCCATGCAAATCTATCTCCAAGAATTTTATTCCTGAAAGCTTCATAACGAGCCAAGTCACGCACAAGAACTCGAAAGGCTTTTGTATGGTCATATGAGAAACGTTTAATCTCAAGGTATTCTTCTGAAAGATCATAAATAGATTTCTGTCTTTTACCTCTACGAGAAATTGAAGAAACTCTTTTGTCGGGGTGATGAAATTTATAGACAACTTTTTCGAGCCATTTAGCATCTATTGTTTCTTTTTCTTCTTGCTTGTAAGCATCCATTATTGCAATTTGCATAGCTTCCAATTGCTTGTTCTGCTCTTGGTCATATTTGACATCAGGCGTAATTAAGCGCTCTGTTATTACGACCTCACCATACATTTTTAAAACATATCCCTTTGCTTCTGCAATTTCTTTTGTCGCAGAAGAAACTTTGTCAGGAATGTCTATACCTTTTTTACTCGTGGCATCCCTATTTACAAAATAGCGAAAATGGTTTTGCTGAATATATAATCCACTCTTAACCCTAAAGTCAATGTTACGACCGCAATGAAAACGTAGAAGAATTTCACTGCGATGTGTTGTCTCGTCAATACGAGAAGAAAGTTTCAAATCAAAGTTCGACATAAGTTGTTTATTTGTTGGTACAAAGGTACAGAGTTTTGCCAACATTTTGCCAACATATTTGAAACTAAATGGAATTTTAAGAAATATTATGAAAACTATCTACTATAATAATTATTGATAATCAATGTATTACGTTATTCTTGTATTTTCCCGTATTCACATTAAAATGTGCCTATCAGGCGCACTATACAGAATCCTAACTGCTTAGAAATTAGCAGTTAGGATTTTTTGTTTTTACAAGTCAGTTATTACATGTTAAAGATTTGCACCAAGCGTGTGTTTTTATTGAGCAAATCACTATCTTTGCGTTAACAACACCATATTAAGCAACAAATTCCTTGATATTAGGCAAATAAGTTATGAGCAAGTTCAATGAAGCAACAAGGGTTCAAATGCCAGCCATGGTACATTTGACGCGATTAGGATATTCCTACTTCGGAAAAATAAATGAAGAAATGGCTGGTATCGCTTACGATCCAGACACAAACTTACTTACAGATGTTTTCAAACAGCAGTTTGAGCGCTTAAACCCATCTGCAAGGGGTGAGTTTGAGCAGACCTTGCGTGCCATAAGGCAAGAATTGGCTAATGACGACCTCGGAAAGTCTTTTTATAAACGGCTTACTACGGTTTCACCTGTACAACTGATAGACTTTGACAACCCTCGGAACAATTCGTTTCATTTCACAGCTGAGTTTACCTGCAAAAATGGTCAGGACGAGTTTCGGCCTGACATCACTCTATTTGTCAATGGGTTGCCACTTTGCTTTATTGAGGTTAAGAAGCCTAATAATCATGGCGGCATGGTGGCTGAGAGCAAACGAATGAATCGTGAACGCTTTCCTAACAAGAAGTTCCGCCGGTTCATCAACATCACTCAGCTAATGATATTCTCCAACAATATGGAATATGACACAATGGGAGGCATTGTGCCCATACAGGGAGCTTTCTATTGCACAGCAGCAAGAGAAAGTGCCCCGTTCAACTGTTTCCGTGAGGAAAATCCATCTAACCTTCCGGTTGCACCATTCATAAAAGAATACAACTACGGCAACATCAAGCAGGATGAAGAGAAACGCATACTATCAGACTTCAACTGCCAGGTAATCCACCACACACCTGAATATCAGACCAACCTGGGTGAGAACACGCCTACAAACCGTATACTTACATCCATGTGCAGTCCTGAACGTCTGTTGGTCCTCATCAAGTATGGCATTGCCTATGTCAAGATGGAAAAAGAAGTAGACGGCAAGATTGAAAGCACAGACCAAAAACATATCATGCGCTACCAACAGATGTTCGCATCACTGGCCATTCGTAAGCAATTAAAAGAAGGTGCCACGTCTGGCGTAGTATGGCATACACAGGGAAGTGGCAAGACTGCGTTGTCCTACTACCTCACTTATGTTCTCTCCGACTACTATGCTAAGCACAACATGGTGGCAAAGTTCTATTTCATTGTAGACAGAATAGACTTGCTTGAACAAGCCACACAAGAGTTTGAGGCAAGAGGCTTAGTGGTATCCACCGCCAACACCCGTGCTGAACTGATGGCACAATTCCGCAACAACCATGCACAAGATGGCAATAGTGGCCAGCCTGAGATTACGGTTGTCAATATCCAACGCTTTGCCGAAGACAAGGAGAAGGTCTGTCTTCCTGCATACGCTACCAACTTGCAGCGCATTTTCATCATGGACGAAGCCCACAGAGGTTATAAGCCGGGAGGTTGCTTCTTGGCAAACCTTTTCGATGCCGACCCTAATTCCATCAAGATAGCCTTGACAGGCACACCATTGCTAAAAAGCGACTGTGCTTCGAGTGTTGTATTCCAACGCTATTTCCATACATACTATTACGACCGCTCCATTGCCGATGGATACACGCTAAAAATAATACGTGAAGATATAGAGACTTCATACAAGGAACGTCTTTCGGAGGTATACGACAAACTTGAAACGCTTGTACAAAAGAAAGACATCAAGCGTTCGCAAATAATAGAGCATGAAAGTTATGTACGTGAGCTGGCTCATTACATTGCCGATGACCTACGCCAATTCCGTAAGATACAAGGGGATGAAACCTTGGGCGGAATGGTGATTTGCGAGACAAGCGAGCAAGCACGCAAACTATACGAAGCCTTTCAGCACATACCAGATGGCGGACAGTCGCAACCTATACAAATAAAGATGGGCAACCAAACATGGATGGCTGCCGAAGCAGTGCCTATGTATGGTACGAAAAAGGAGCCTTTGAAAGTGGGGCTAATACTCCACGACAGCGACGACAAGGAGACGCGCAAGCAAATCATCAAGGACTTCAAGAAGAACATGACCATCGACTTGCTCATTGTCTTCAATATGCTCCTTACCGGATTTGACGCACCCAGACTGAAACGCCTGTATTTCGGCAGAAAGCTGAAGGACCACAACCTGCTGCAAGCCCTCACCCGTGTGAACCGTCCATACAAGGACAACAGATATGGCTATGTCATCGACTTTGCCAACATAAAGCGCAACTTTGAGGAAACTAATGAGGCTTATCTTAAAGAGTTAAGTCGATTCAACAATCCAGACGAAGTAGACGGCAATCACACAACCGACACCTTCTCGCAGGTGATTGAGAATCCAGACGAACTGATACGTCAAATGCGCGATGTCAGACAGACGCTGTTCGACTACACGACAAACAACGTGGAAGAATTCTCTTCTGAGATTTCGTCCATTGAGGACAAGCAGGTATTGCTCGAATTGAAGAAGACGCTTATATCTGCCAAAGACTGCGCCAACATTGTCCGAACATTTGGTGACGACAGCCTTAAAGAAGCTTTCAGCAAGTTGGAGATAACCAAACTTCCGGACATGCTCAAAGAGGTGCAACACCATATCGACATCATCAACCAGAAGGAAGCATTTGCCGTGTCCGACGAGACCAAGCAACTTGTCAATGAGGCTATGCAAGACATACGTTTCAACTTCTCGAAGATTGGAGAGGAAGAGATGAAGATGATAGCCGGTGGGCGTGAATTGCAGGACAAGTGGTCGGTGGCAATCCGCAAGTTCACAGAAAACACCGACCCCGACGATCCTGAATACATCACCTTGCGCGATGCCTTCATGCAGCGGTTCAAGGAGCACGGCTTTGTGGTTGACAGCATAGCCAAGTTTAATCAGGAAAGTAAGGAACTTGATGAAATCATCGAACGGCTTGTCAAGTTGCAGGAAAGCAACAACCGCCTCCTTAAAAAGTACAATGGCGACACCAAGTTTGCAAATGTGCACAAGCGCATACGTGAGGAAAACAAACGACGTTTTGCAGAACACAAGCCATTTATATTCAGCTATTACGACGACAACATTGTGGCTATACTCACCGACATAAAGTCGGAGATAGACCAAAAGGTGTACGACCGCAACGACATTCTGAAGAAAGACGAGTATTTTGAAATGACGGTAATGACAGAGATTGCACAGGCTCTCTACAACTATCCAACCATTGAGCCGCAGATGGACGATTTCTCATTCATACAGACGCGCATAGCCCGTCAATACATCAACCAATACAACGCAACATATCCAAGAAATTAAATTAAAATATGACAATAAGAGAAAAGACAGTGGCTCTCATTGATGCCTTGAAAGCTACTTGCAAGACATACGGCATGGGCAACGATGGCAACGAGTACAAGATTATAACACAGGTGTTCTTGTACAAATTCCTTAATGATAAGTTTGGCTATGCCCTTAAGACATCCAAGAGTCCATACGCAGCAAAAATACGCACAGCAGATAAATGGGAATTGGCTTACAGCCAGCTTACCGACATGGAGCGCATGATGCTTTGGGCTTCGCTATCGCCTGACCTGCCTCGCCTAAAGCCAGAACATCTAATTGCCAACCTATGGAATCAGCAGGCAAAAGGCGATTTCGACTTCATCTTCGACAATACGATGAGCGACATTGCCGAGCAAAACCTTGCCATATTCTCCACGCAGACCACACAGAACACCAAGATACCGCTCTTCGAGCCATTAACACAGTATGTTACGGACGTTGCACAGCGTGCGCCATTTGCCCGTGCCATGGTTGACAAGCTCGCCAACTTCTCTTTTGAGGAAGCGTTTGCCGAGCATTACGATTTCTTTGCCAACATCTTTGAGTATCTTATCAAAGACTACAACACGGCAGGTGGCGGTAAGTATGCCGAATATTACACACCACATGCTATAGCCACTATCATGGCGCGCCTCCTGATTGGCGACAATGCCGACCTTCACAACGTAGAGTGCTACGACCCATCAGCTGGTACTGGCACATTGCTCATGGCACTGTCTCATCAGATAGGCGAAGACCGTTGCACTATTTTTGCACAGGATATATCACAGCGAAGCAACAAGATGCTAAAGCTCAACTTGCTGCTCAACGGACTGGTGTCGTCGCTCGACCATGCCATTCAGGGTGATACGCTTGTTTCGCCTTATCACAAGAGCGACGACGGACAGAGCCTACGTCAGTTCGACTTCGTGGTGAGTAACCCTCCATTCAAGATGGACTTCAGCGACACACGTGAGAAGATAGCGGCCTTCCCTGCACGCTTTTGGGCTGGTGTGCCAAAGGTCCCAGCCAAGAAGAAGGAAAGCATGGCCATATACACTTGTTTCATACAGCACGTCATCAACTCGTTGAAAAAGGATTCTGGTAAGGGAGCCATTGTTATCCCGACAGGTTTCATTACGGCAAAGAGTGGCATAGAGAACAAGATATTGAAGCAGATTGTCGACAATAAGATCGTGTATGGTTGCGTATCTATGCCCAGTAATGTATTTGCCAATACGGGTACAAACGTGTCCGTGTTGTTCTTCGATGCATCCAAGAGCAACGACATGGTTGTGCTCATTGATGCGAGCAAACTTGGTGAGGAGTACAAAGACAGCAACGGATTGAAGAAGGTACGTCTGCGTGACGAGGAGATAGAGAAGATTGTTACAACTTTCCAAAACAAGAAAGCCGTGGATGATTTCTCTGTTGCCGTCAGCTATAATGATATCAAGGAGAAGGGATACAGTCTCTCTGCTGGTCAATACTTCGACATCAAGATTGACTATGTGGATATTACCGAAGAGGAGTTCAACCGTCGTATGGAAAACTTCCAACAGACGCTTACCGAACAGTTTGAAGAAAGTCATCGGTTGGAAAAGGAAATCTTGGCGCAACTGCAAAGCTTGAAGTTTAACGAAAACGTGGGGAAAGACAATGAGTAACGAAATTCAGTTCCTGTTATACAACATGCCCGATGCTGAGGGTAAGGTGCAAGTGGTCATCAAGGACGAAACGCTTTGGTGTACGCAAAAGGCTATGGCGCAACTCTTTGGAGTTGATAAATCTGGCATAAGCCGACATATATCAAACATTTTCAAGACAGGAGAACTCCAACAAAATACGACAGTTGCAAAAATTGCAACTGTCGTAAATAGAGGCATTCGTGGTGAAGTTGAAGAGTTGGTTGACTTCTTTCATCTTGACATGATTATTGCAGTTGGCTATCGCGTCAATTCTGCCAAAGCCACTAAATTTCGTCAATGGGCAACTAAAATCTTGAGTGAATACATCAAGAAGGGTTTTGCCATGGACGATGACCGTCTGAAGCAAGGCACTGCTGTATTTGGAAAGGATTACTTCCGTGAATTGCTCGAACGTGTTCGTTCTATTCGCACCAGCGAGCGTCGCATCTGGCAACAAATTACGGACATCTACGCGGAGTGCAGTACGGACTACGACAAAAACTCTCCCACCACGCGCGACTTCTACGCTATGATTCAAAACCGCTTTCACTATGCTATCACAGGGCAAACAGCGGCAGAGATTATCTATACCAAGGCTGACCACACAAAGGATAACATGGGGTTGACCACATGGAAGTATGCACCTGACGGACGTATTCTGAAGTCTGACGTGAGCATTGCCAAGAACTATTTGCAAGAGAATGAGATTCGCCAACTCGAGCGTGCAGTATCTTCTTATTTCGACTACATCGAGAACCAGATAGAGCGACATAATGCCTTTAACATGGAGCAATTCGCTGCAAGTGTCGATAAGTTCCTCACGTTCAACGACTACAAGATTCTACCTGACAAAGGCAAAATATCGGCAGCGCAAGCCAAGAAGAAAGCGGAAGAAGAATATGATGTATTCAATAAGACACAACGCATTGACTCTGACTTCGATAAGGAAATAAGAGGATTGCTTGATAATGAATGATATGACTTGGAATTGTTTGCCTAAAATAAGGGAAGCAATTCTGCAAGTCTACTTGCAAAATTAGGAAATAATGGAATTGAAGAAATATAAACTTGGAGATTTGTTACAAGTTACAAGAGGCGCAAGTTTGAGTGGTGAATATTATGCCACCCAAGGAAACTATATACGCCTTACTTGTGGAAATTTTGACTATCGAAATAATTGTTTCAAAGAAAACCAATCAAAAGATAACATCTACTATGTAGGTGATTTTAAAGAGGAATTTCTACTTGAAAAAGGTGATATTATTACACCTCTGACAGAACAGGCAATCGGATTGCTTGGTTCTACTGCAAGAATACCCGAAAGTGGAAAATATATCCAAAGTCAAGATATTGCAAAAATTGACTGCAACGAGAGCTTATTGGATAAAGACTTTGCTTTCTACCTAATCTCGTCAGCTTGCGTTAAACAGCAGCTTAGTGCCGCTGCTCAGCAAACAAAAATACGCCACACCTCTCCTGACAAGATTAAAGAATGTACAGTGTGGATTCCGTCTCTTGATATTCAGAAAAGAATTGGGCGCATTTTAACGGACATTGACAACAAGATAGCTATCAATCGTCAGATAAATGATAATTTACCGATGCTTGACCATTCATTAAGAGGGGTAGAAGTTCGTCTCGCTGCTTAGTCAGCTCTGCGATTTCTTTATTGTTTCTATGTATTTGCCTATATAAAGGTGAAACTTTAGCAGCGAACAACTTCATCACATAGCTTGGTATCTTAATATATTGCAACGAACATAAAGAATCCATTACTAAGCATCTTAAAGTGCTACCCATAGCCGCCTTGTCTGCTTTTATTTGAATTTCGTTTGAGCGCAACATTCCATAAAAGAAATCATTGGGAACATTTTCTTTTGCTCTAAGAGTAAATGATGTT
>OQWI01000930.1_pt1 | contig 13247 bp, 13 predicted proteins | sample 1691551 | NCBI WGS metagenome assembly OQWI01 (sample SAMN03418259, study PRJEB22391) | human gut metagenome | biome: human-gut; feature: organic feature; material: feces | host: Homo sapiens | place: Tanzania | collected 2013-01
GACGATGATGTGCCGGAGGCTCTATCCCCCTGTCAGCACCATAGAAAACCCAATATGTGCAGAGGGCAATATCCGTGCGATGCAGTCCCATAGCACAAGCAATGTAGAAGCCTCCCCTATCAATGCGCTTACAAAACTCGGGAAACAGCTTCACCATACACTCTATCACATCAGCCCTGTTGTCTGTGGGATAATAGAAATACTCCATGCCGTATTCTTCGCACAGATTCTTCATGCGTAGGTTCATCCCATCATTACGGAGGTCAATGATGGTATGTACTCCAGCCTCCCTGATGATAGGCCAAGCATATCTCTGGCTACGTGACGACATGGTTTTTCCTCTAACACCACCATAAGTGGGATGGATGTCGGGAATATTGAGAGATAGAATTTTATTGATGTCCATAACAATACCTTTTTTCAACTTCGTTTTTCGTCAATCAATCACCTCTATATAGCTGGTGTATTCCGGGAACCACTTATCAAGCAGTTCATCCGTCTTCCGCTCTATCTCCGGCGTGATATTCTTGCAGACTTTCTGATAGGCAACAGATAGCGAGAATGCCTCGTCTATCAATCCGATGAAAGGCAGTCGTTTTGCCGAAATCAGATCGACGGGGAACACCAGATAGGATATGGTTGATAGAATCAGCAGCTTATCGCTCTTCGGGGTGTCCTTGCTGATCATGATGAAGTAGAGCAACAGAACGGGTCTGGCGCTGATGCGTCCCACCTTCATGGCATACTCCTGCACTTTCTCTTTCAATACTGCTGTATCTATAATACTTGTCTTGTTCATATCTTTTATGTTTAAATTGTAATACCTTTTATGTTATAGAGTGGGAAAAAGTAACCTTGCTATCACTGGAAACGAAAAAACTTGCAAACCGGTCTGGTGTTAGGTTTACAAGTTTTTCCGTATTGTTATGATTTGATGTATGAGTCTTTCGAGAAATGAAGTTAACATGCTTTTACAAGATACTTTCAGAGTGTTTATAGCACTCCTTTCTCTTCCAACTTCTTCATTACGTCATCAGCAAAGTTTCTCGCATCAATCTCAACTGGCTGATAGTAATATAATCGAAAATCTACATCATGCAAGGTTCCATCATTATAAGGTATAATAATTCTTTGACCTGTACTTTGATAGTACCTATATTGTGAGTCATAGAAGTTTTCTCGCCACGTATCCACCTCAGCACTAGATTCATGAATACATTTGACATCCACATTGTAGTGTTGATAAGCATGTCGTCCTTCATGAATGATTGTATTGATGACCTCCTTATGCAGATTAGGATCAGCCGATCCTACATACATAGAGTTCAAAGCTATCTTATGTTCTGGTGCACTTTGATAACCAAGTGTTCTTTCAGGCAAATTTTCTAACTCTACCTTAAGAGCTGGTCGGTGCTCGATAGCAGCGATATGTTGTTCTATCTTGTTCAGTACCTCTTCCTTTTGTTCCAAAGAAAGGTTCTGCCAGTTCTCATATTTTATTTCTTCTACACTTTCCAGATAATCAGCAATGCCATCCGACATTTCCAAATCTGTAACAAACTCCGCCCCTTCATAACGTGACTGCAAAGTCTCAATATCTTCCAATTGGGCAGACTCGCAACATTCGTTAGAACAATCTGTCAATGGTTCTAACTTATCATCCACTATCTCATTAGTAGGGATAGATTCGATTTTCTCTAAAGATTCCAGTCCCATCTACTTGTGATAATTAGAGCCACAACCGCCTGTACATACGCATCCAGAACTAATGCTATAGTTGGAACCACAACCACCAGTACACGTACAGTAACTCATTTCCATACTTGGTTCATTAACACACTCTGTTGATTCAACAGACTCATTCGTATTTTCCAAAGGAGTAACTTCTGTTGTATCATCTAACGCATTTGCTTCTATCTGTTCCAACTTTTCGTTGGTTTCCAACATTTCTTTTCCCATATTGAATCCGTTTTTGATTATACAATTTTATTGATTAACTTATTGATGCGCAGAATAGCATCATCTTCACCATTTCTTTTAGCAATCTGCAACTGATAACGACAATTTGCCACAAACTGCAATTTGAATGCACTACAATGGAATGGCGAAGGAGTATTGATGTCGTCTGAGCAAACATAGTTCATTCCATAGCAATGCGTGCAAACCGTATTGAGAACGCACTTTGCACATTTGCCATTATTGAAACATAAATGGTCTTTGAAATCAATAGTCTTTGCTGCCTTAGCTGCCTTTTCCATTGAAATGGTCACAGGGGAGAACAAATGACAAGCATATGCTTTTCCTGTCCAATCTACACACACCATATCCTCACCACAACTACATGTTTTATGCGTTGCTGCATTTATATGCATAATAGAGTTAACATCTACTCGTAACATGGAGAATGGTATCAATTGAGGATTTGCCAAATAAAACTCAACTAACTTCTTCAGTTCAGTTTTGTAAATAACAAGTTTTTCCTTTGTCCATTCAATAGAATTACCCATTGCCAAATCTGCCGATATGTACTTGAAACCTTTTCGATGCAAAAACATAACTCCTTCAGCCATATTTGAGATGGTATCAGGAGATATGGTCATTTTCACACTTTGGTCAGGCCAAGTTTTGACAAAGAAATCCAAATCCACATTGTTGAATGATGATGATCGATTGGCATTTTGCATAGCCATGTCACCGTCAAAACTCAATCCTAAGTTGAATCTGTCTTTGTTTTTTTCAAACCAAGCCTTCATTTCAGCAGTCAGCAACGTTCCGTTAGTAGGGGCAAAAAGTATTATCTTCTTGTCAGTTATAGGAGTTGTCCAAAGCCATTCAGCACATTCTTTGATAAGCGGAAATTCCAATAAAGGCTCACCACCCATAAATTGAATTTCAACAGTTTCATACTTTTCATCCAACCCATCTATCTGCTCTTGGATGATATGCTTAGCCTTTTCTATACTCATCTTGAAGTTACTGACCTTTGGTTCATAACAATAACTGCAACGTAAGTTACACTTGTATGTTATCAGCAACATGATGACCTTTTGTTTGCCCATGTACTTTCCTTATAATAGCTTTCCGTCTTTGTATTCCGAAATCTTGCCATCTACAGAAAACAGCATGCCCTTGTATGGTTTGCCATCAACGAAGAGACCTTCAAACCATTTTGAGTCACTCCAGAATAGTTTGCCATAACCATTGTATGTACCATTCTTTATCTCCCCGTCATAAACTTCACCATTGGCTTTTCTGAATACACCACGAACCATTAGGTCAAATTTCCAAATACCTTGGAATACATTACCATTTCCAAACCAACAAATACCATTGCCAGTACGTTTATCGTTCTGCCATGTTCCTACATACACATCGTAGTTGCTGTATTTCATTTTGCCTTTTCCGTCACGTACTCCATGGTTAAAGTCGCCTTCATATACACTTGCGTATTTGTCCTTGCAAGGATCATAGAATTTGTATTTTCCTTTGCCATGCATCTTTCCAGCTTCCCAATCACCATCATACATATCGTAATTGGAGAACCTCAATACGCCATAACCTTGACGAACACCATCCACCAACTCACCTGTATATTCGCCATTGGCAAATGTACAAGTGCCATATCCCGTAAATTTCTTTTCTTCTGCCATATTTTTAGAATTTCTTTTATCATTATAGAGATAGGTATTTTACTAAACCTATCTTGTTTTCACTTCATTTTATTGATTTGTGCCAAATAAATGTCAGAACTATCACTTGAACCAACATTCGCACTATTGAATCCTGCTAAAACAGCTTGACCAATAGACAACTTTGCTATTACTTTTTGCTGCTCTGGTGTCAGGCTGATACATTCTGCTATACGTTGCGAGTCATCCGATGCCACTAATTTATGGATGATTTTCACATTGGTATTTTTGATGGCATCCTCTATCAGTCGTGTAGGAACTTGGTCAACCACCATCATGCCTTGCCCGTAGGCACGAACTTCAGAAAGGAAGTTACTGAACATCTGTCCTGACTTGTATTGTGGCAACTCTGGATTTAAACAGTTTGCCATTACACGATGAGCCTCTTCAACAACCACAAGGTGACGGCATTTGTTGGAATTAAAGTCCACCTTACCAGTCTCCGATTCTGCAATGCGATATTCATAAAGGAACTGAAGTAACAACGACATAATGAATGCTCTATCTTGGTCATCTCCAGCATACGATAGGTTGACAACAACAGGAGATCCAAACAACTCTTCCCATGTCAATTCACTATTCTCCCATTCTTTCGAGTCTTCATTCCATGTTTTACCGCTCAATTTGGCATTATTAAGCAATTCTTTCTTCCAACCATATTTTAAACTATTGAAACGAGTTCGCAAAGCTGCAGATATATTCTGTGTATTCTCTTTGGCATAACCAATATCATCCATCAAGTCGGTTATAAATGGAGCATTCACTGTTTCGAGTGTCGGAAAGCCCTTCTTCATATAGGTTGCCTTATCCTCCTTATCAAGCATCTGATGTACGTCCGTATATAACTTATACAAAAGGTGTTCCATAATAACCGGCAAAATATCCTGCATTGGGAATGCAGAAGCAAACGTTGCTTTCAAACGATCTATATGAGATATTACTCTCATCTCGCTATTAGGCAGGTTTATCACTTCAAATGGATTCAACTGTAACTTGTCCGGCATTATTCCTCCCTTTGAATATCTCTCACAACCAGGAATGAATATCTTGATTTTCTTCTTCGGGTCGTTGATGGTCTTATTGTATTCAATAGCCCAATCTACATATTCTGTTTTAGCTGGTTCTATAACAAAGAAAGGACGGTCAGCTTTCATGAAACCATCAAGAACGCTTAATACTGTATTTGTTTTACCGCTACCATTTACACCACAAACGAGGGCATGACGAGATAGGGTATCTAGAGGTAGTTTAACTGTAAGATTTGTTTTCGTGCCGCTCCAAATAAGATTTCCTACATTGATGCACTTGCTTCCTTCCAATCCTTTTTGTGCTGAAATTTTAAAAGGCGGAATTGCATCAACGACATTTATACCAGGAACACTATGCAAAGGAAAGTTCGCCATGCACGCAAGCTCTTTGGTTGTTAACATTGTGGTTAACCCATTAAAGTTTGTACCAAAAGGATGAGAAAATGCGGTAGGTGAGCTATTATTAGATGTCTTGACAAGCGTCTCTATATATGGTGCTTTTAGAAAGCCGTAGTAACTATGCCTTCCAGCATTTTCACAGAACGAACTTATATCATGGAATCTAATAGGTTCATAAACAGAATCTTTTCCACTAAGAATAGATTTTAATTGAAGTGGACTTGTTGTGTTTCCTGCGTTTGAGAACAGGTAACATCCAACATTCCACATACCAATTGCTTTTCCCTCTTCATATCTAATCTTCTGTTTATTGAGGTGTTCGACTATATAAGAAATATGTGCATTAACCAAATTCTTAGTTATAGATTTAGTGTAACTTTCAGATGTTCCATGTGTGTTTGTTGTAGTGTCACTTGTTCCATGCTGCGTCGTATGCGTTTTAGTCTTTTGAGGTATCATAGCTGATAAAACGCTAATACCACCTAAACCACCATTAGATACAGGAGAAGCCAAGAAGTCTATTACATTAATAAATGGCATAATAGAAGGAAATGCTACCCCGGCAGCAACAAGTCCACCTCCAACAAGCAGGGACTTACCTATCATTTTAGGATCTTTTCTATTCTCACCTATAGCATCAGACTCAGATTGAGTTATACTATGAGCTTGTGATATGGATTCATTATGTCCTCTTTGCATACTCTCTGCAAAAGAAAACGATTTCATTGATTCTGCTTGTCCTTGCATTTCATTGCAAGTAGATATGATATTGTCAATTTCTTGTTCATCAATTGGCTCAGCGACAACGAGGTAGGCCATTTTTCCATGTCGTTGCCCACCCATTAGGTATTCAACAGAATCTGGATAACCTGTTTCTGCATTAACACAAGGTATACCTGTAATAGCATGAACTGAGGAATATCTCTCATCAAGACATTCTTTAATGTCACAATACTCTTGACTTTCTTCACAAACAGGATTACATGATAATCCTTTCCAACTTACATTGATAAAGTTGTTTACGTCTGACTGAAAATCCATTATGGAAATCTCATCACCGTGTACTCCCAAATAGAGATTAAAACAAGTACCGTTCCCTGCAATTAGAAACAGTAAACGTGTATGAGGTATTGCGCATGACTGCAAAATGTTCTGCATGGTTTCAAAGCATACATGCAGATTATCATTCATAGGCTTTCCTATTTGGTTTATCTTTATCCAGCTTGTATTAAGCAAGGATTTTGATGGCGCAGAACGTCTTGCAAGCTTGAAATATTGACTATCATCTATATTTACAAGATGTTTACGAGATAGGCACATAGAAAGACTCTGAGCCATCATTGTTGCTGTCGCAACTTGAGCTAAGCTATCATTGAATTGCTCTTTTTGCAATTCGTATGATTGATTTTGTACTAATTCTGGCATAACTGATAATATTTTAATGATTTTCCGCTTTCAATAAGGAAACAAACCCAGATGCTCCTTGTAAATAACAAAATGGTGTATTAAAGTTTATGTGAAGAGTTGAACACGCTTTTGAAACATTAAAAATATCCTCAACAAGTTCTTTTAACGCAAGACTTCCTTCAACGCTTCCTATCAACATTATCTTAATTGGTCTTTGTCCATTTATATCGTTTTTGATAATTCTTAGAATCCTCCACAGTCTTAGTATATGCTTACTGACTATCTCTAAAAATTGTTCACGTTTAAAATCAAAGTCATCTGGTTCTATATATTTTCCTCTGTATTTACGGTCAAATAGTAGCCTATCCAAATCACATGAAATAGGTGGCATATACTTTTCATTATTTGGAGAACAAGAGCTATCACGTAAGTAATACCTCACATACGAAGCTAATCTTTTTCGTGCTTCTGTTTCTCCTATTTCTTTTACAACCAAATCATAGTTTTCTTTAGATTCTGTGTTGCAATTTATAAGATACTCAAAAACTAAATTAGTCATTTCATCAGCCCCAACTGCAAAACAATGAGCTATATATCCCTCTTTTCCTTTATAGTAAGTTTTTGTTGTTGTTTTGCCATAATCAATTACTAAACATTCTTCGTTTTGATTCTTTATTGGTGATAGTGCTATACGAAACATATAGAAGACATAGCCTTGCATAATTTGTTTAGACAATATTATTTCTTGTACAGGAACACAACAATCGTCTTTTAAGAATGCCTTAAGTTCTGATATTTGGTAAACGCTTAACTTTTCTAATGGAAAAGAGAAATATAAGGAAATCTTTGACAAATCAGGATTATTTCTATTGGAAAGAACTGCACCATATAAGAGAGCTATGAATCTACGCAGGTCGTCTTTTTCCTCTTTATTGAGTGTATCCAAAGAACCTAATTTTATCGGGATTTTTTTTGATGTTACTTTTGCTGGATAAATTGTAAACTTTCCATCTGTATTTTCGTATAGTAGCGTAGGGACAATAACCATATCATCAGAAATACGCAAATCGTACAGTATCATGTGATTTCCAAAAATAGGTTCTTCTCGCAAGACACAGCTACTTTCCTCTTCACCTATGTAAAATATAAGAGCACTCATTTGAATAAGTTTTTAAGCTGTCCAATTTGTGATATTTACTTGAAAAATAGAATATATCAAATTGAACAGCCTATATCTTTATCTATACTGCTGAAGTTTTGCATTATCTACAAAATCTCGAACTTTAGACCTCACCATGGTTGCTATATCTGAAATAGTTTTATTCAGAGGACTAATATATTCTATGCCGTTACAGTAGGAACGCAAGTTGGAATTCATATTTTGCACTATTGATTTTCTGTCTTCTCTATCTCGTTCTCTGTAAGGGCTCGTGTTGTCATCCCAAGACCAAAAATCCCTATCAGAGATAAACTTTTTTGTTTCCTGCCAAATATAATTCATCAAGCTTTGGCATGAATCAGGAGTTAAAGAAGCACTTATATCCAGTTCTATATTAAAAGAAAAATCAGAATCAACCACATCCAATCCCCAAGTTTTGGCAAAAGCTGATAATTTTTCTTTTATGGACGATATCATGCTATTTTGAACAGCTAAATTAATTTTTTCAGCCATAACATCTCCACTGGCAGACCATCTATTTAGCAAATTTATAAGTTCATCCTCTAATCCGTCGAGATTATGCTTACTATCCTTAATAATATAACCATCTTCATATCTACTAGTTATGTTAGAAAATTCAGAATAGTACATGTCACCTATGCATTTCTCTATAGTCGCTTTGAGGAGTTGTGGCAATTGATTGCGAATCCATTCTTCAACGGACCCCCATAATGGCGGATCAACCAAATTGTTTTTTTCGTTCATGTAGCCGAATGCAGCAATCCCTCGCGATATTGTTAGACTTGGATTAAGGTCAACAATTAGAGTTTCGTTGTCTTTACTAACTTCATATTTTTGAGATACAAGTTCTTTGAAAAAGAACATTCTTGACGCTCCTCCTGTAAGTATAACTTTATCAATTGAAGAGACACCTTCCTTGGTCAAAAAATCATCAAGCATATTTGCAAGATCATTTATGTAAGCAGAAAGAATTTCAAGAACTTTTTGTTTTGAATATCCCTCTCCAGAAGAAGGTTCTATATATCTTCCACGAAGCGATTTATCGAGAAGAATTCTACTTAAGTCTATAGAAAGTTCGAATATTTCTTGGTTAGGAGAACTAAAATACTCCTCTTTTAACTTTCTTATTACGTAAAGCAAAACATTGTTGCCTTTAGTAGAACCACATTTCTCTTCAACTAATGAAATATTCTCATAAGCTTCAAATTCATGCTCCTTAAGATATTTAAGAAAAGTTTCCTCTATAATTCTTGCTCCAAGTTTATATCCCTCATGAACTGGCTCAAATCGGCTTTCATTATTGAAATAAGTAAAGTCTATTGTACTTGATCCATAATCTATTACCAAAACATTTCCTCCTTGTGTTCTTATACCACCAATAACAGCGCGACGTGCTGCGATGTATGCCGCTCTTGATTCTTTAACGATATCAACGACAGGAATGTTACAAGTTGAATTTGTGAATTCTTTATAGGCATCTATTTGCTCTTCATTCCATCCAGAAGGACATGCTATATAAACAAGAAAATCAGCTTCTCCATCTTGAGAGACATGTAAGGGATTATTTGAATTTCCTTTTATTGCCTCGTAAGTTTTGGAGAGAAACATTTCGAAAAAACGCAAATGTGAATCTGATATTTTAGAGTATTTTTCGCTCCCAATTAAAGGATCCTTAAAGCTTATACCAAACTCTTTTGCCTTTGCTATTTGATTTGCACTTGGCGATATTACAACCTCATCACTTGGCATAATACAAATAACAGAAGGTATTACTTTTTCTTCTCCGACAATATTCAGGTCTGACATCTGCACCTCATTTTCAATAACACCGTCAGAATTTAAGAAACCTGCAGATGTCTCTCCATGTCCAAAATCTATACCAATTATATTTTTCATAATCCAATGTTATTTTTTCGTAGGAACTACGACATCTCCCTTTAAAATCAAAGAGACTTTTGACGCATTTTTCTTGACAATAGCAGGCGTAAACTGCTCAACTGTATTAATATCATCTTCCTTGACATTAAACAAACCTTTTGCCTCTTCTGTGTAATCAAGAGCTTCAAACCCTTGTTTTGAAAGAATTTGATTGATATTCTTTATGCTGTCTTTTACAACTGGCGAATTCCCCATATCCGAAAGATTGCCCAGCAATGTTTGGAAACTTTCTAATACGCCAATGTATTTTTTTTCAAGATTGTAAGTTTCTTCCTTCTTCTTGAATTCATCATTTAAAATGTCCAAATGCTTACGATAAGTAAGTAAGACCTTGTCAATACAGTCACCAGCTATTTCTAATCCTTTAATTATGTTATCTACATCAGTCGAAGCTAATGAATATTCTGGAAACTTTATATTCGTCTCCCCATCTTCAAGAATATTACTCTTATCAACATATAAGTTATAAAGAACTTTACTTATTATTGCACTAACTACAGAACCCATAAGGATTACGCCCCATGAATTTGGTTTGCAGATTGTTGCCAAAAGAGTTCCACCTACAGCACCAGCTAATGTTGGACCATATTCTTTGGAAATAGTTTTGCTCGATGCTTTTGCTGAGGTTCTTTTCGACTGAACCTTTTCATTAGCTATCAATGAACTAACCTTCTCGCTAAGTTCTATATCTGAGCTATACAGAGTTTCCATAACTTTCAGTATAGGAGACAACAAGTCCTGTTCCAACAAAGACAATTGATTCATGTACTCTGAATCTTTACGAGTCAGATGTTCTACATAATCAATACACAATCGTTTGATTTCATCTGCATTAGAAGGTAATAACAATCCTTCCAGTTTGTGGCATAACTTACCTTTATTCTCAGCTATTAACTCTGCCAGTTTTTTGTAATTTACCGCCATAATTTCCTTTTATTTAATGTTTATACTATGTTCCTTAAACACTTCACCACCATCAATGTTCTCACAGAATTCATTTCTGAGATCATTCATACCATCAATGGCATCCACATCATCTAAGACATCCAGCAAATCAGAAAAGTCTTCATTATCAGAAAACTCCTTCATAACAAGCTCATCTTCCTGTTTAGTGGAAACACCAGCCATAAATGCAGCCAATATGTTATTTGAAATGCTCATGATTTTGACTTAAATATTTTACTTTTTAATTCCTTCATTGCATCTTTCTTCAACTTTTTTAATTTAACTTCCGTTATATTCAATTTGGAACAAACAGTCTCATAACTTGCTCGTTCTATAAATAAAGAGATGAGAATTTCCTTTTTTATATCATCAGAAATCAAATTAATATATTTTTCCAAATTGCATATTTCGTTGAAATAGATAGCCAAGTCTCGAAGTTGGTCTAATGCACGTTTCTTAATGTTGTAGATATTCGATACAGGAGTATTCATTTCAGAAGCAAGTTCTTCTGGCTCCATATCTTTTATAAATAAAGAATATATAACATGCTTATATCTTTCATTTGGCATAGCTTGCAAATAAGAATTAATATCAAGTTGTGCTACACCATCAGAATTTTCTGAAAGTTTATTACTCACATCATCTATTTCCACATCGTTTTGATCTATCTTAGCAAACAAACTATCATAATATTCTGGAAATTTATGCGCCACTACTGTTTTGAACTGACCTATAGCTTTTCTTGCCAAATATCTAAGTTGCGTTTTTTCAACTTCTAACTTTACAGCAACTTGCGTATCTTCCAATTGTTCAATATACTTGAACCACATATATTTACGATAGACAGCCTTATTCGTTTCGCTAATCATGCTTTCAAGAATCGCTGTATCAACAATATTTGCTGGTATATCAAACGTTTGTTTACTGGAATAGTAAAAATGTCGAACTGCAACAGTCTTAATCCAATCGAATAATGTTGTTCGATAATCATAAGTCTTTAATGCGTGCCAAAATTCTCCGTCCGCATTTGGCTTTTTCAGTAATAAGTATAGTTCGTTTACAAGTTCGTCATAATCTGAATTATTACCAAATATTGTCCAAAGAATCTTGCTAAACAATGGCCGGCATTTTTCATGAAAAAAGTAATAGGCGTATTCATCATCGTGGCATATTCTATCCACTACAGCCTTTTCTTTTTCCATCAAATCCTCTCGCGACAACCTGTCTTTTATATTTATATTCATATATTTAGTTATCGTCTATTAGTAAGCGGTCATTTTAGACCCGTTAATCCATAAAGTGAACACGTTTTTATAATCTTTTAAGAAAAATCATTTGAGTTGTAACTATTCAGCGAATATGTACGTTGAATAGTTACAACTACGGAAATGTCAGCCAATTTATCATAAATCTACTTAGTGATGCTTTGGTTGATATTCTGTGAATGGTATCTATTTCTTCTTTTGACAGGTAACCAGTCTGTTTTTATATAATCTATTTTTTCTTAAACTCTCCATTTTTCTTAGCATCCTTAAATGATTTTTTAGCCTCATTTAAAGCCTCCTTCACATTAACATCCTTAACTGCATTCTTAACAACAGATGCCATATCCACGTTGTCGAAATCAAACGATTTATTTGCCTCGAATACATTTGTCAGTATTTTAATGTAAAGCAGACCTGAAACATACACAGTAACATATCCCAAGACTCCATCAACGGCAACACCTCCCAAAGTTCCAAATCCAGGAATAAATTTGAGAACAAATGATGCTGCAAAAGCTAACAAGAATGCACCTGCAGATGAGATAATGTTTGTCAGAATTGCTGATGCTAACATTTTCAGAACATTGTTTTTGATTTTTATGCCCAAATCAACATTTATTTTTATATACATGCCCCAAATTGCCGCAACCCACACTGTTGTTGCAACAATAGACCCGACACCAGGAAGCCAACCAGAGCCAACTCCTGCAATAGCAGCAGTAACAGCACACCCCTTAATAGTATCTCCAACTGCCTTAATATTGTTTCTTTCAAGATACCCTTCTGTAGCCTTATCTAATTCTTTTAAGGCATGAACCAATAAATGTCCGTAACTCATTATAAGATATTTTAATTTAATATTTAATTTTTATAGTATAACATGTAAAAACCATACTGAATAAAGGAGTCAAATTCCTTTGTCTTATTATGGCCACATATCATGTTTCTTCATAATCACCATATTCGTTTGGACAATTTTGACCCATAAAAATTGAATTATAATTTTTATGTCCAACTTGATTGTCAACTGTCCTTTGCAACCCATAGGACTTTTCCTTTTGCGCTTCTAACTGTAGCACGACCGCAATCCATACATTTCCAAGCACTATTTCCAACAGTATTGATTATATCGGTCAAACCGATATAATCAATAAAAACTGAAAAAGCTTGAATTATAAACCCATCACCACTAAGTGCAGATAGTTCTCTCTCTGATATTCTACAATGTTTCGTAAATTTTCCACATCGCGAACAATAAAAAGCATTTATTGCCATAATTTTAAATCAATATGTTAATACTTCCCATCACCAATCCCAGTAAAGCACCCAGCCATACATGGCTTTGAGTTCTTTGTCCATGACTTGAAAGATGAGTTTTTCTGTCTCGTTCACATCC
>OQWI01000932.1_pt1 | contig 13227 bp, 10 predicted proteins | sample 1691551 | NCBI WGS metagenome assembly OQWI01 (sample SAMN03418259, study PRJEB22391) | human gut metagenome | biome: human-gut; feature: organic feature; material: feces | host: Homo sapiens | place: Tanzania | collected 2013-01
TCTGTGGACTTGAAATATTGACGCCATTCAATAGAATGGTAATCTGGTCGAACGTGCCGCCGTTGATGGAGATGTCCGTCTGTACACCAAAGCCCCCGCGCTGACGGACATCCACGCCCGGGACTAACTTTAAAATGTCGTTGACACTCGCTGCCTCCGCACGCTGAATGTCGTCGCGCGAAATGACAGCCACAATCTTTGCCGACTGCAATGCAGTGAGCGGAGCACGCGAACCCGTTACGAGCACCTCGTCGAGCTTCACCTCCTCGCTGCTCAGCGAGTCGAGAGCCAGAGCCGACGCTACAGGCTTCGTGCTGATGCCATCTGCCTTGGCGTTGGTGAGCGTAGCCACACTGAGCGTGCAGATGAGCACCTCGCGACCCAAGCAGCTGAAAAGAGCATAGCTGCGGTGCGTGAAGTGCTTGAAATGCAAGGCTCCAGGGCGTGCGTTGAAATTGTTTTTGAACATAAAAAATATAAATTGTTAATGATGATAGGGGTGTTTTGAGCGTGCAAAGTTAATACAAATCTAAGACTGCACAAAAAAACAAGCCTATTAATTTCCCTACAGCTCAACAGTAGCGGAGGTCTCTGGCCTCCGCAGCACCAAGACCACAACTCGCCAGTAGCGGAGGTCTCTGGCCTCCGCAGCACCAAGGACCGGCTGGCAGATGGCTGGCAGATGCCTCCGTTCCATACAGTATCTTCCAGCCTTTACCGCCCTCATACTGTGACAGTTACGGCGATGCTGGCAGATATGGTAGCTTTTTTCACAAAACATTTTTTATATTAAATCGCAAACGATTCAAATCGTAGGAGGCTACGGCATTAGCTTTCCATCGCTATTCTATAGTTTTGGCACACCAACCTCCTACACTCCGATAGGGATAAAAAAACAAACTGCGGTTAGAATTAGCCTCACGGATCATTCTAATCGCAGTATGAAAAGAGTTATGCAAATAATATAAAAAGTACCATTTTTATGAGTGCCGGCGCAGATTATGGACGCTTGCGCACTGCACGTACGTTGAGCAACGTTGTACGCTTTTCGAGAGATGCACCAGAATTAAGTATATACTTATACGCATTCTCATCATCCTCAGAAATGTCAGAAGCTGTAGAAGTCCAATAATTACCCTGCAACGGATATTCGTTATCTACAATTGCTGTGATTTCCTCCTTGGCTGGCAGATACCATACTAAGTTTTCACTCTTAAGTATCGGGCGTTCTATCGTTTCACCTGCTGAAGTCTGAACTTCCTTATTGAACTTGTTCTTCATAACAGCTGCTCTTACTGCAAACTCAGTAGGATTAAGCGGGAATGTCTGATTAGTCGTACCGCCCCAATTTTCGAGTCGCTTTATAAGTGCACTTACGTCACTGATACCATTGAAGTTATACAGTTCAGACGAGTTCTTTTTACCATCAGTCGGACTCTTTGCCACATTAGGCGACGGAATCTTATTAAAGTCAATTGTAACTCTAAATGATGTCGACCAAGAATCTCTATCTACAGTGATGTATTTGCCATAGTCGTTAAACCACGTTAGGACTATCTCTACCCACCATTTCTTTAATATCCAACCAGGAACGGTGTAGACCATCTTCATATTATCGCCCCACAGGAAGCCCCATTGGTATTTTTTACCCTCAATGCGTTCGCAACCCAAGCCATCGGTATTCCAACTCGGACACAACTGTCTGATTGTGAATTTGGCTGGTGTAGCTGAGGGGAATCCCTTAGGACTCAATTCGAGTACAACATCTCGCTCTGCATTAGTGACATTTTCTTCAAGGAAAGCATATACAGTTATGTCACCGCTCTCAGTACCTTCAATGGTTTGTGTACCACGATCTTCCTCAATCCAATAGCCAACTTCCTCTAACTCGGTGAGATTTTTACGTAAGGTCACCTTTGGCGATGTTGACTTCAATTTCCAACCACCGGTCAAACCTGGGTCTACCTTTATCTTGATAGGATAGATCACATAGTGAGCATCCTGCACCTGCGGCTCTGATGTGAACTCAAGCTCATACTCAGGAGTGATAGAGAGGCGATAGGTGACGGTCTTGCCCATCGGCCATTCGGCGCCGTTAAGCGAAGCTGTGAGCAGGCGGTCGCGGCCGGAGATGTTGTCGTGGAACATCACTTCGAGTTTGCTGTCAGCACCCAATGTCTGCGGCAGAAGCATGAATGTAGCGTCGTCGGCGTTGAGCTTAGTGCCTTCGGCTGTAGTGCTGCCTGTAGCCATGTCGGGCGAAACGGTGTAGTTGGTCGTTGCGTTGTTGAGTGTCCATGCGGATCTCAGCATGTCATACGTTCCAGAGTTGCGCACGTTGGTGACGGTTACGCTCTTTATCGTGCCGGGCGCCATCGTTGCGCCGGTCTTCACGACAACGGCTGTGCAGAGATGCTTGAACTGCAGCGATACCGGAGCGCATACTCCGCCTACAGGACTTGCGTTGTAGCCGGTGGCAGCAGCCACGAGGTCGCGCTGCTTTGAGAGTTCTGCCGGAACGGTGTACTTTATGGTTGTCTTGTTTACGTCTTCTGAAGGCTTGACCGGCGATTCGTCAAGCTCTGCATCTAAAGGAGCCCATGCAAGGAAGCGTAGCGATCCGTTGTCGGGCCAGTAGTATATCGACGAAGAGGGTTGCCAAACAACGCCCTGCTTGGTGGCTACCTCGTTCATGTAGTATCGTGGAGCAATGTTACCGTCAGACTTCTTCAACTGCGCTACGACGTTGAACTGGTCGTACATCGTGGTCTGCATGGAAGCACGTGTGGCATGCTTGGCAGCGACTTTGCCTATTCCGTCGCTTACGACAGCACGCACGCAGAGGGTGTCGCTCGATTCTGACGAGCGTAGCACATAACGGTCGGTGGTTATCGCTTCGTTTGCGGCTGCGGCGCGTGTGCCGTTGCCAGAATCAGAAATACCGAAGCAGATATTGTCTGTTGTGCTGTAATCAGTATGTTCGTACGGCACATCGCTGCTGCATGAAAAGAGTGTCACCGACAGGAGCACAGCAGCCATGCCTGCTGTCATGTTTAATATATTTATTCCTTTCATATTCGTTCGTATTAAATGGGTTAATTGGTTTTAAGAGAAAAGAGCGGGTGTAAGGGGGAACTTTGTGTGTTCCCCCCACACCTGATGTGTTAGATGTTCACAGATGTGTCTTTTCGACGCATCGTGTGTTAGTTGTTTTCTACGATTACATGTTCATGTCGATTGCGTCGCCCCAAGCGTCCCACTCGTTAACAGTAGGTTCGAATACGATCGGGCAGAGTGCGCCTTCAGGATTGATGTTCTGTGCTGTGAACTCAGCCTTGAACTGGTAGCTCTTGCCAGACTCCATCTGCATCTCTGTGAGGTTAACAGAGTGCTCGTAGGTGTCAACAACGCCGTTGTGTGCACGCTCTACTACGAATGTTACATTGTAAGCCTTAGTTGTCGGAATCATGTACTTGTGACCTGTTGTGCAAGCTGCGTTCTGAGCGAAACCTGTTTCTGCTGCGTTGTCAAACAGAAGGGCTGCGTTGCCTGAAGCTGCCCATGCCAAACCTGCATTGTCAGCAATGAGCTGTACAGAGCCCTCTGTGCAAGCGTTTGTGATCTGCACGTCCTTAACGGTGAGCAAAGAGCCGTCGTCCATAGCGTTCACGAAGTTGAAGCGAACGCGTGAAAGCATGTGGTTGAATGTCAGATCGACAGCAGCCGGGCATACATCGCCATCCCATGTCACGAGACCCTTGTCGTTGAAAGCCCAGAGAAGGTCTGTATCGCCTCTACCGTTGTTGAACTTAACCTTGCCGTAGTCCTGATAGTCGGCAGGAGCCTCTACCATCTCGAATACGCCAGCCGGAGCCACAGCTGCGAAGCTATACTGATAGCCCTTCTCCCAGTAAACTGGTGTGCCATAAGACCATGCGCCGCCAGCCTTGCTAACCTGTGTGCCAACGAACGGCTTGCCGATCTGGTTGTCCTTCTTCATAATACCCCAAACCTGGAAGTCGGTGAGGTTAGCGGTTGTCAAGTCTGTCGCACGTGTGCTGTTATTTACAAAGCTCTTGAACTGGATGCCGTTCTGATTCTTAGCTACCTCTACAGTCTCGTCGTTGCTACATGAAGCAAACAACATACCTATTGCTGCTAAACCGATTAAAAATAGATTCTTCTTCATAATGATGTAGTTTAAATTAGTAAATAGAGTTATATGAAAAGTTTAGTTGTAAACCGTGTACAGTTTCTACTTGAGTTGCGTAGCGCTACTTGAGCGGCATGTCTACGTCCTCGAACTCGCCCCATCCGTCTACGTTTACGTCGAAGCCCGATCCGCCGTGCTTGCCGTCCTCGTCAGAGATCTCGATGCCCTTCACTACGATTACGCCGCCTTGCGGTTGCTTTGCAATCTGGTCGCTCACGTCGAAGTAGAAGTTCTTTATGATGCCATTCTTCAGTCGCACCTCGAGGTTGAGCGCGTGGCTGCGCGGTGCTCGTGTAGAAGTGTAGTAGCCGTTAGGATAGTCGGGCACTCCGAACGATGCAACTATAGCCTGTGCTCCCCATTGCTGCAGCGTGCAGTCGTAAAGCAGCGTTGCTGCCTCGGCTGATGTTCTGCCGCTGTTGAGGTATACGGCTGATGCCATTCCGGAGAGTGCTCCGCGCACCAGTCCTACGTATTGCAGACCCTTGCTGAACTCGTAGCGAACGAGATACTTGAACACGAGCGGATGCATCGTGACCGGCATCACCGTCTCCTCCACCGTGCGCTCCGATGTATACTCCTCGTTGAAGTTGCCGTAGAGCATGTCGGGCATTGCCACCGTAGGCTCCTTGGCGTCGGTCTGTTTCTGGAACGGATTGCCGAGGAACGAAGCTCGTGTGCGTGTTCGGGTTGTAGCCTTTGCTGCTGCGTACGAGTACATGTCGTCGAACACGATATACTCGGTGTCGTTGTTGTAGAACAGCAGCTGGTGCTTGCCCGGTCGGAGACCTACTACGTCGCCCTGAGCCGGCATGTTGATCATGTCGCTCGGTCCGAGAGCCGGGAAGTCGTGCATTCGGAGACCGGCGGGTATGAGCGGTCTGAGGTCGTCGTATTGCATACCATAGGTGTCGACCCATGCAGAGAAGTTCTTCCAGTCGGTGCTTCCGTCGCTGCGTATCTCCCACTCCTGCTGATATGTTGCCTCTACACGGAACTTGTACTTAGGAGAATGAGAGTCGTGGTCGAAACACAAATCCTTGTGCTCGCAAGATGACAATGCTGTCATGGCAACCAGAGCAAACGCCGTTGCGATTCTCGTAACATTGCGTTTAAATATGACCTTAATCATTTGTCGCCTCCTTTCTTCTTATTGTTGTAGTTTCCATGTCCCAAGAGCCATACGAGCGACACCTCAGCCTTTGTAGGGCCTATCCAGTGGCGGTTCTTCGTGGCTTTCCACACGTAGTGTCCGTCCAGCGGCTCGTACTCGTAGTAGCGTCCGCCCATGTATCCTGCCACAACACTGAAGTCGATGTTCAGGCGCTTTGCTATCGGCAGCGAGTAGCCGTATTCGGCTCCTACGGCGTAGCTTGCGCGGTCCCATAGTGTGCCGCCGGGCACGCCTGCCATGTATCCCTTTCCGCCGAGTTCGAAGTCGTAGGTGAGCACCTGTGCGTTGATGCCGAGGTGGTGTCCCTGCAACGGCTTCACCTTAGAGGCTTTGCCGAACCACTTGCGAAGCGAGATGCCTCCGCCATAGATGCGCCAGTAGTTGTGGTGATGGTTGTTGTTCCACCAAGCGTACATCCAGTCGGCTGCTATCGACCAGCGCTTTCCGAGCGAGAACTCCATACCTATGTTCGGTACGCCGAGCGCGTCGTAGAGCATGTTGGTCTTTATGGCGAGGTAGGCGTTGCGGCGCTCAGGCTCGGGTGCGGGCTCCTCTACCTGCGGCTCAGGCGTTACGGGTTCTTCCGGAACAATCGCTTCTGCCTTTTGGTCGTCTACCACGGTAGGCTTCTGCTCAATGTAGACAGATATGAGGCTGGCGTTGCGCACTGCGGGGAAGAACTCGCGCAGCATGTAGTTCCATGTACGTCCGTAGTTGAGGTCCATGAGGCGCTTCTTGCGGCTGTCTACCAGGACTCCCTTCGAGTTGTATGTGAACTCATCGGTCTCGCGTATCTGGTGCAGCACCTCGTCTCTGTACGGCATGTCCGACTTCTCTACGAAGTAAGCCAGCTTCTGCCACATCTCCGAGCACTCGCACTTCGACACTATTGCGTCGGGCAGCTGCACTCGCTCGCGAACGTAGCGCTCCATGTTGGCGCAGCGTCTTTCGGTGAGGCGCTGGTTGAGGAGAGGTCCACCCTCGGGCGATGCCGAGCCGCAGAATTTCACACTGGTCAGCTCCAAGGTGCTGTCTTTCTGCACGTCAGTAAGGAACTTGACTATTTCTGCGAGACTTGCTGCGTTGTCACCGAAGTTAGGATTGAGCACGCTTGATGCCACCGGGAATCTTACGCAGACTTCCTTTGTATATGTCTGGGCTGACATATCGTTGCCGCAGAACAGTATTAATAGTGCAAATACAAGTCGTTTCATAAGCAACTCCTTTTTGTTGTTTAGTTTATATATGTTGGGAATGTATATCCCGTTTTGTTTTTGTATTTTCGTCAGTTTGCGTCGTTGATTACGTCGTCGATTGCGTCAGTTTGTAAACTTATCGTTTTCGTCAGTTTGCGTCGTTGTTGTTTGTTTGCGTCGTCTTGTCTATGTCGTCTTGTCTGTGTCGTCAGTTTGCTTTAAAAGCAAATGCTGTTTGTATCTGTGATAAACCTCTTCTTTTGAAAAGAATTAATTTTTCAATTGCGAATTTAGAGAATGTTTTTATAACTTCCAAACATTTCTCAAGAAAACTTTACGTATTTAACGTTATTCAACATATTTCATAATTAAACACAAAATACGTTATAAGTAAAAAAACGCATAAAAACTAACACTTTGACCTACATTATGTAATTAAAACCAGCCATTCTACTTTCACACACTGTTTTCTGCTTTTATTACATACCGTTTAGTGTCAATATGTCAAAAAAAATAGGCTACAATTTGTAAACAGCATACACTATGTAGCTTCCGTCGCCTCGCAACGTGACGCTCTCGCCAAGCGCCTCGTTGAGCGTACCCTGCCAGAGCGCGGAAAAGGCGTAGGGCTGCCAGCGCAGTCGGTCGCCATCGAGTTGCGTGCATGTGAGGTTGAAGATGCTTATCTGCTGTCCTGCGACGGTGGCGATCGTTGTTTCGCCCGAAGCCGCAAGGAACACGCCGTAGTCGGTGAGCATCACGGCGTCTACATGCAGTTCGCGTCGATAGAAGTCGATCAGCGATATGTTGCCCAGCGTGTGGTCCTCGCGTTTGCCCGTGGCTCCGACGTAGGCTATGCGGCGGCAACCGCGCCCGATGCAGAAGCGCGTGGCTTTCGTGAGGTCGTTATAGTCCTGCTCCTCCACCTTATATATAATGTCGGCATGCGCCGCGCGGAACTCCGCCGACATCGAGTCGCAGTCGCCCACAACTGCTGTCGGCTTGTAGCCACGGCTTACAAGTTCCTCGCCTGCCGAATCGCATGCCACAAGCATCCGTGCACGCTCCATCACGGCAAGCGGAACGGGATGCGTAGGGAAGTCGCCGCCGGCTACTATCACGGCGTCGAAGGCGTCGGGCTGAAGCGACGCAAGAAGTTCTGTATTGTCAGATAGTGTCGTTACCAGATCTGAAGGAACCTTTATTGTGTCTGAAGGATTGTGCATAATTATCGTGTATTTCTCAGTCGACGTTGTATGCCGGCTGAACATGTATGTAGTGTTTCGACGGACAAAAGTACGAAATAAATGGGAGTTTGCAATGGATAAGCTTGCGCCTCACGGCTTTTTTCTTTAAATTTGCAACAGACAATCAAACCATTAACCCGCTATGGTTGAAAATAACAATTCAACCAACAAAAATAAACTCGCTATGGCTGAAGACCCGAACACTCTACACGTACTGAACCAGCAGCGCAACTGCGACACGCTCTACTTCTACCAGAAGTCGGACGTGGTATATCAGCTGGCGTTCGCTTTCTGCGACCGCTTCATCCATTTGTATAAAGACCGAACGCGCGACCAGGTTATTCAGGCTGCACGTTCCTGCAAGCAGAACATCGTCGAGGGTTTGGCTGACGGCGTGGCGTCGACGGAGATGCAGCTGAAGCTGCTCAACGTAGCACGCGCCTCGCTGAAGGAGTTGCGCGAAGACTTCGAAGACTATATTAAGTCGCGCCACCTGCAGTTCTACGCTGCCGGTGAACAGCGCTACGCCGATATGCTCGACTACTGCCGCCACCACAACCGCCTACCCGACTATGCTCCGTTCTTCCAGCAATGGACCGACGAGCAGATGTGCAACTACGCCATCACGCTATGCCGTTTCATCGACAAGATGATGATGTCGTTTCTGAAGAAGCTTGAGCAGGAGTTCATCACCGAGGGTGGCATCAAGGAGCGCATGCACCGCGCCCGCACCGCCTACCGACAGCAGCAGGACGCACGCCTGAAGCAGCTGGAGGAGGAGCTGCCACGCCTGAAGCAGGCTCTTGCCGAAGCGCAGGCGGAGGCTGCGAAATGGAAGGCAGCCTTCGAGGATATAAAGCAAAGAGCGCTGAAGGCGTATTATAGGCAGGAGGCAGAGATAAAAGGGCTGAAGGAAAAGCTCGACAGCCTGGAAGGAAGCAAGGAACTTTAGAGAGGCAAGGAGAGCCGGGAGAGTTATGCCTTTTTCGCAAGGCCCTTCCACTTTCTGTATCCCATGACCGCTATCACGACATACAGGCCGTACAACCCAGCCTTGAACGGTATGCCTTTCACCACATACAGATAGCAGCAGACCACGTCTACGGCTATCCAGAACAGCCACTGCTCTACGTACTTGCGCGCCAAAGCCCACAAGCCGACAAAGCTGAGAGCGTTGGTGAACGCGTCGAGCAAGGGCACGGTGCTGTTGGTGTAAGCCACGAGAACGTAATAGGTAGCAGCCCATGCGAGGAGGAAGAAGCCGAGCGTGCGCAGGATAAGACGGCGCGGGAAGAACGTTATCGGAAGCTCTTCGGAAGAACCGCCTGCAGCATCCACTGCTTTATCTGAGCCATCGGTGTCAAGAGCTTTATCTGAGCCTGCTGCCCCCGAAGCCTTGCGCTTCAGCATCCGCTTCCATTTCGCTCCGAACTTCCACACGGCGTAGCCGTATATCGCAGCCAGCGTGTAGTAGACAGCCATGCCAGCGTCGCCGTAGAGTCCGTGGCTCCAGTAGAGGTAGATGTCCATAGCGGGCATCACGATGCCCACAACCCAAAGCGCTATGCTCGCACGATATTCGAGGACGAGATAGATTAGCCCGAGTATTGTCGTTACAATGTCGAGCCAATGAGTGGAGAGAAATTCAGTCATAACAATTTTAAAAAACAGCCCCTCCCGACCTCCCCATCGGGGAGGAGAGAGAGGATTGAATTATTAAATTATAAGAATGTATGCTTAGCCATGCAACCTTTTTAAAAAAGAAACAAAGCATGTATCACTCTGCCATGCAACCTTTTTAAAAAAGAAACAAAGCATATATAACTCTGCCCTGCGCCCCCTCCCCGACGGGGGGGGATGGGGAGGGGCTTTTTTTAGAACTTCAGCGTTACGGTTCCGAGGCAGTTGAAACCAGCCATCGGGATGTAAGCCACGGTAGAGTTGCGCTTGTTATTGTAATACCAGTCGTAGTATACGTAGCCAGACGCAGCGTAGTGGCGGTCGAAGATATTGTTGAAGTCGGCACCGAGCACAACCTGCTTCAAGCCGAGCACACGCTTCGAGAAGTTGAACGTGTACGAAGCGTTGACGTTGGTCTGCGAGTAGCACGGCAGCGAGCGCTCAGAGCTCTCGGTGTTGTCGAGATACTGCTTGCTCACGAAGTTGGTGTGCCATGTAGCGCGGAAGCCAGCGAAGTGAACGTCGACGAAGCCGTTGAGGATAGCCGATGGCGAGAATGCTATGGTAGAGCTCTTGTATGTGTTCCATACAGCAGGACCGTCCCAGCTTTCCACACACTCCTTGAAGTTCTTCAGACGGTTGCGGCTCAGAGCGGCGTTGCCCTCAACAGAGAGCCAAGACAGCGGGCTCCAGCCTGCAGACAGCTCAGCACCGAGACGGTAAGAGTCCTTGATGTTGCGTGTGAGCGACTCGCCGATATCGCTCTTCTCGCCAGTCATCACAAACTGGTTTACATACTTCATGTAGTAGAAGTTGACACCAGCAAACCAGTTCTCGCCCTGATACTGATAGCCCCACTCCAAGTCGAGCAGACGTTCCGGCGACGGATTGCCGTAGCCGATGTTGTCGGTGAAGTTGTTGCGCTCGGGCTCGCGGTTGGCGTAAGCGATAGAAGCGTAAGCCTTGTGTCCGTTTGCGTCGTAGCTGATGCCAGCCTTCGGGTTCACGAAGAAGTAGTTCTCGTTGATGTCGATGCTCTGGTTCTTGTAGTTGCCGTCGGCGCCCTGCTCGAAGTGGTCGTTGAGTCCGTCGGTGTTATAGTTTACGTAGCGCATCTGCATGTCGAGGAACCAGTTCCAGCCGTTGCCGAACTTGCGGTTAGCCTTGAAGAACCAGCTCCAGTCGTTCTTGTTGGCGTCAGAATCGTAATACTTGTATCTGCCGTTGGTGAAGTATTTCTTCTCAAGAGTCTCGTCAGCGATGTACGTCACCTTGCCCCAGTGGTTGCAACGGAAGAGCTGCATGCTGAAGCCGCCCATAACATCCCACAGAGCGTCCTTGTAGTTGACGTTGTAGAGAGCGCCGTAGTTGTTCTGCGTAAGACCCTTCTTGCGTATAGCGTCCGACTTCACGAGCTTCAGCTCGCCATTCTTCTCGTACATCTCGTTGATGCCGAACTTAGAAGCCAGCTTTGTGTCCTTCTTGAACTCGGTGTAGTAGCCGTAGCCGTATGTGTAGTGAGCCGTTACGGAGTGGCTCCAGCGCATGTCGGCAGGCTGCCAAGTGAAGTTAAGGATATTGTGGTTCTGCTCGAAGTTGTCGGTAGTCTGCTTCCAGTACGATCCGTCGCGCATCTTGTAGCGCTCAGTGGTGAGCGGCTTAGTAGGGTCTGCAGCCCAGTTGTCGTCCATCGGTATCACAAGTTCCTCGTAGAGCGAGTTGAACTTGCCCAGTCCGTGCTTCCACATATCCTTATAGTTGTTGATACCCCATGCCTTGAGGTCGGTATCGCCGTCGTAGTTGCAAGCCGCAACGCCGTTCCAAGCCTGACCCGTGTGCTCGAAGTTGCCGATGTTCTTGTACGACAGCTTGAAGCGGTCGCCGAGCCAAGTCAGTCCGCCGTAGTAAGAGCCAGAGCGTCCGCCTGTGCCGTGGATGTATCCGTCGGTGTTGGTCTCGTGATAAGCGCCGTCGATGATGAAGTGGTCGGCAAGCAGACCTGTAGAGAAGTTGCCTCCGACGCGATATGTGTTGAACGAGCCGTAAGAACCCGTCACCTCTACGGTAGGCTTAAGCGACGGAGCGGCTGTAGCGGGCGACACCGAACCGCCGAAGGCTCCGTCGCCGTTGGTAGACGCACCCACGCCACGCTGTATCTGCGCGCTGCCCATAAGAGCAGCGTAGCTGTTCATGTTAGCCCAGAACACGCACTGGTCTTCGGGCGAATTGAGAGGCACACCGTCTACCGTGACGTTGATGCGGCTGTCGGCAGCGCCACGCATACGCATATAGACGGTGCCGGTGCCCACGCCGTTCTCGCTCCATGCGAGCACACCCGGTGTGCGGGCGAAGAGCATAGGCAGCTCCTTGCCTGAAGAGGCAAAGCGCTCGAGCTCGGTCTTCTTGATGTTCTCTACTGCAAATGGTGAACTCTTCGGGGCTCTCACAGCCTTCACTACCACCTCGTTGAGGTTGTTCACACGGGTAGTGTCGAGCTTGGTCTGCTCGCCGGCGGCTTGCGAAGGACAAGCACACGCTGCAGCCAAGGCTACTCCAATGAATTTCTTCATGTTATTTTCTATTAATGTTGTTATTCCTGAATTTTGAACCGATGCAAAGTTAACTATTTTTTGCATATCCAAACAATCCGTTTATATAATAAACCCTAAAAAATGGGCGCAGCAGTCGAAATATGAAAAATTTGTAGTAAGTTTGCATCTAATAAAGACCAGTCAGCAGCGACTGACGTGTCTTTGCCACTAAAACATTATATATAATAAAGGACAAATGGGGCGTTTGAAACTCATTCTGGCTCTGATAAGCCACTATAAATATGCCATCACTATAATCATCGGTATTCTTACCGTAGGTTTCGTTGACGAGAACAGCTTTCTTCACCGCTTCCAGCTCGAAATGCAGATAAACGACCTGGAGGAGGAGATAGACAAGTACAACGCGCAGAACGAAAGCGACCTGAAAAAGCTTAAGGATATGCGAAAAGGTACGCAGGAGTTCCAGAAGATTGCTCGCGAACGCTACTTCATGAAAGCCGACGACGAGGATATCTATGTGCTCAGCGACGACCCCAAGCCCGAACAAGCTAAAGAAGAACAATAATGAAACAACTAAATACACTACAAAGCGCGCTCTTCCTCACGGGAGGCATACTGATGGTCGTCGGAGCTGGATGCTTCGTGTTCATGTTCGCACAGCAGATTGTCTGCTGGATATTCCTGCTGGGCGCACTGCTCTTCGCAGCAATGCAGGTGAATCAGGCGTACGAAGGACAGAACCCCACCATCAAGCGACTGAAGAAGATAATGACCTTCGCCGACATATTCTTCGTGCTGGCAGGTCTGCTCATGGTAGACAGCGCAAACATGTGGCTCAGAGACTCGTTCTCCGACCCCGTGACATATTTCAACCTCATTTACAACAAGTGGGTGATGATGCTGCTCGCAGCCGCCATCCTCGAGATGTACTCTATGCACCGCATCGCGTCGGAGCTGAAGAAGGAGGAAGCGAAGGAAGACGCCGAAGAGAAGCAGGAAGAGGCTTCCGCTACAGACAAAGAATAAAAGAAGACAACAAGAAACCAACATTTTTTTTTTAAACCAAAGATGATGAAGAAGCTACTCTACGCTTTACTCGGTATAATAACACTGGCATCGTGCTCCAGCTCGTACAACATTCAGGGATCGTCGAACGTGTCTACGC
>OQWI01000933.1_pt1 | contig 13218 bp, 7 predicted proteins | sample 1691551 | NCBI WGS metagenome assembly OQWI01 (sample SAMN03418259, study PRJEB22391) | human gut metagenome | biome: human-gut; feature: organic feature; material: feces | host: Homo sapiens | place: Tanzania | collected 2013-01
TGTATATTTCACATCATAATCCCCATAAAAACTTTTGGCTGCATTGATTCGATATTGATCATAAGAGTCTTTTACTACAAAAAGAGAAGTTAAAAGAAATGTGCATAAAAACAAAATACTCAATAATAAAGCATAGCTTTTCTTATTGCGACTTCTATATTTCTTGACTATATTCATACAATCTTTCCTTGTTCTAAACGAATAATTCGATCTGCATAATTTGCGATTCTTAAATCATGCGTAACCAATACAATTGTCTTTCCTTTTCCGTTCAACACTTTTAAAATATCCATCACATTTTCAGCATTCTCACCATCCAAATTCCCCGTTGGCTCATCTGCCAATATGATATCTGTATGTGCAAGAATGGCTCTACCAATCGCAACACGCTGTTGTTGACCTCCAGATAATTCATTCGCAAAGCTATCTTTTTTATGCTCTAACCCTAACAATTTCAATACTTGATCCAACTCTTTTTCATCCACTTTTTTTCCTTTAATTTGACTTGTCAAACTCATATTTTCTTTCACTGTCAAAAAGGAAATAAGATTAAAAAATTGATATACATAACTAATATATCGACTTCTGAATGTACAACACTCTACATCCGATAAAGAAGACATCTCTTTATTTCGAACTACACAACTTCCCATATAATCCGTATCTAAACCACCAATAATATTGAGCATAGTAGTTTTTCCACTTCCGCTTGCTCCAATAATCGCAACAAATTCCCCTTTTCTTATGTGCATAGAAACCGTATCGAGTGCCACACAATCTTTATATGTTTTCTTTAGATTCTGTATTTTAATCACAATTCATCCACTCCTTTTCTTTATTAATACACATAAGGAAAAGAAGCATTAAAAAAATCGAATAACCGTCAATTGATTTCGATTATTCGATAAATAAGATGATTTTCATATCCTTTGAATCCACGATTTTTGTTCCATGATACTTATTCAAAATGATATTCAGTATAGATTTATTGGAAGGTGTCATATTCTTTATGTCCAAAGAATATTGAACATGTAAAATTAGCTCTTTTTCCTTTAGATTCATATGAAACATAAAATCTTCATTTTCTTTAACTAAGCTACTATCTAATACACATTTAAGTAGTGTTGTTAAGTCTTGTGAATCCATAGAATCCATTCTTTTAGGAACATGTATCTGTATATCATAATTCAATTTGTGTTCTTGAATAAAACTTTGTAGGATTACATCCACATATGGATTTATACATATAGAATGGGGATATAACTTTCCATATTTTACTAACTCTTGATTGATTTGTTCTTCAATTGCCACATATCCTTCTTTATCACGGTGATGTGGTAACCATCGTAGGTGTTCAAACCGTTGCGGGTGGCTATCCAGATGAATCCGCTCTTGTCCTGGAACACCTGCGTGGCGAGGTTGCTCGAGAGCTGATTGTCCGTGTTGAAGAGTTTGCCGCTCTGTGCCCATGTCTGGATGGAGAAGAGGCAAATCATCATCGTGATGATTAATTGGTTTATAGTTTTCATGTTTCTTGTTTATATTTATAATGTTATTTTCTGGTTGCAAAAGTACTATTTTTAGTTGGAATATCCCAATAATTCTTTCTTTTTTTGATTACAGGAAACAAATAATATGCCTTTTGGTGTTCATTATCAGGTGATGTTACATGACGAAAAGTATATGTTACACGTCTAAACTCTTCATAAACTATCGGTTACGTAGGATAAAGCCTGTTTCCCGATTTCTTGATACCTTTGCCCCGTCAAACAGAGCCAATTTGGCATTGGCATTAGGTTAGGTTTATTGTGAAATATGCGAAATAGTGGTTTTTGAATGATTTTAGTTAGAATGGTTTTAGTTAGTTTAATATAGGTTTACTATTTTTTTTTAAGCAAAATAGGTTAATTGCATTTGAGTTCAATTTAAAAAAGGAAATATTTATGATTGAAAAGATCATGATTAATTGGTTTTCTAGGAATGGTGCGTAGGGATACGCGCCATTCTCTTTAAAGGTAACTAAGATTGTTTTTCGGGCTTAATAATTAATTGACAATTTGGAAAAGTGATACAATCTAAAAATAAGATAACATGAACAGAACGAAATTTTTCATGTCCCTGGCTCTTGCGATGTTTGCAATGGTGGGGAATGCGGCTGCCAATCCAGCCCAGACGACTGACGGAAACTTGCCGGCTCTGCGTGTAGAAGGCAAGAATCTGGTTGATGCCAACGGCAAGACCGTGGTGCTGCATGGTGTGATGGATACCCCCAACCGCTACTTCAACGGCTGGCGATGGCAACAGTGGAAGGCTGACTATTCGGAAGCCGACATCAAGCCTTGCCTGGAATATTTCTCCAAGCAGTTTGCAGCCATCACCGACAAGGAGCAGGGCGCTTACTGCACTGTGTTCCGTCTGCACATGGATCCTTGCTGGACCAATGATCCTACGAAGAAGGCAGAGAACGAGGCCGATATCTCGGCGTTCAACATGGCGCGCTATCGCCTCTATCTCCAGAAACTCTATATCCCATTAATTAAGGATGCCATTGCCCACGGACTCTACGTCATCGTGCGTCCACCGGGAGTCTGTCCTCAGGACATCAGCGTAGGCGATAAGTACAACCGCTACCTGAAGTCGATATGGAAGGCCTTTGCCGCCGATGAGTATATCCGGCAGAACTCGGGCATCATCTCCATAGAACTCGCCAACGAGCCGGTGCGGGTTCATCTGAGTGATGGATCCAATTCAGAGAAGGCACTGCATGATTACTTCCAGTCGGTGGTAGATGTGATTCGCGCGCAGGGCTTCAAGGGCATCATCTGGGTGCCGGGTGCGGGCTATCAGAGCCAGTATCAGAACTACGCCAAGTATCCCATCACCGACAGCGAAGATAATTTCTCGTATGCCGTGCATGTGTATTCCGGTTGGTATGGCAACATGACCGACAAGAGCTGCAATCACGATACCTTTATCCGCAACTTCAAGAGTCAGGTGCCGATGGTAGAGACAAAGCCTATCATGGTGACAGAGATAGACTGGAGTCCGGAAGATCCGGACAAGGCGAATGAAGGTCACTACAATGAGTGGGGACAGTGGACACAGCCTAACCTGGGCAGCTGGGCAACAGCATCAACCTCGAAATGGGGATTGGCATGGAAGGCAGTTCACGACCACTTTGGCAATATCGGTATGACCCTTACCCATCCACAGGAATATTACGATATTGATGAGTACTTGAAGACCGGAATCGTGCAGCCAGGTTTCCAGAATGCCAAGAAGCATGGACTGTTCGAAGAGTGCTGCGGCTATGCCTGCATGAACTGGTACAAGGAATGGTACATGAAACAGACGGATACGGGAATTGAGCAGAAAGTGAACGATGCTGAGGTTGTCGCCACCTATTATTATAATATAGCTGGTGTAAAAGTAAATAAACCTGAAAAAGGCATTTATGTAGTAAAACAATTGTTAAAGGACGGAAAAGCCCGTTCTTACAAAGTATGTTATTAACGGCAAAGTATCTGTTACAAGAGACAAAGTGCATCTGAACTGAAATAAGTATCTTTGCAGCCGTGAAACTGAAAAAATAACGTGAACAAAAAATAATTAAGCATAAATCAAAAATGAATAGAACATGATTGAACAAGTGTTAACAATGAAACGGACAGCAGCCTTATGCTTGGTGGGAGCTTTCTGCAGCCTGAATGCTCAGGCACAGAATATCCAGGTCAAGGGTAATCTTGTTGACGGTACAGGTGAGCCTCTGATAGGTGCCACTGTAAAACTAAAAGGTAATGCCAGCGTCGGTGCGGTCACCGACTTTGATGGTAATTTCAGTATCAGTGTTCCTTCAGAGAATTCTACCCTCGTATTTACATACGTAGGTATGAAGACCAAGGAAGTAAAGGTAGGTAAGAAGAGAGTGCTCAAACTCTCAATGGAAGACGACAATGCCATTGGCGAAGTTGTAGTCGTTGGTTATGGTCAGCAGAAGAAGGCTTCTGTCGTAGGTTCCATTACCCAGACTACTGGTGAGGTTTTGGAGCGTGCAGCTGGTGTCAGCGACGTTGGTGCAGCCTTGACAGGTAACCTCCCAGGTGTTGTTACAATCCAAGGCAATGGTATGCCTGGTGAGGAGGAACCTCAGATTATCATCCGTGGTTCTAGTTCATGGAACAATTCCGACCCTCTCGTTCTCGTTGATGGTATTGAACGTCCTCTGAGCAGCGTGGACATCTCTTCTGTGGAGAGCATCTCTGTACTGAAGGATGCTTCTGCTACTGCAGTCTATGGTGTGAAGGGAGCCAATGGTGTCATCTTGGTTACCACCAAGCGTGGTCAGGAAGGCAAGGCTAAGATTGACGTTGGTTTCAATGCTACGTTGAAAGCTCCTTCTAAGTTGCCTAACAAGTACGACTCTTATGATGCGTTGATGCTTCGCAACCAAGTGGTAGAGCGTGAACTGGGCATTTATCCTGAAGGTGTTTCATATCTTCGTCCTCAGTCTTTTATAGACAACTATCGAAACCAGACTACGCAGGAGCAGCGTGAACGTTATGCCAATGTGGATTGGCAGGATGCACTTTTCAAAAAGTCTGCTGTATCCTATAATGCCAACGTGAACGTGAGTGGTGGTACAAAATTCGTTAAGTACTTCGCTTCTGCTGATTTCGTGCATGAGGGAGACCTCTTCCGTGAGTATGACAATGGTCGTAACTACAACTCTGGTTATGGATACAATCGTATCAATGTTCGTAGTAACTTGGACTTTGCCATCACTAGTAGCACTACTTTGAAGGTAAATGTGGCTGGTAGCAATGGCGTAAGAAAAGCTCCTTGGAGTAACATGAGTAATAGTGAGTGGCAGATTGGTCAGCAGTGGGCTGGTGCTTATAACATCGCCCCAGATGTGTTCTTGCCACAATATTCTGACGGCACATGGGGATTCTATCCATCTGCTTCCAATGTAAGTAACTCTGCACAGAATCTTGCTATCGGTGGTACAGCACAGGCTACAACCACTCGTATCAATACAGACTTTACCCTTGAGCAGAAATTGGATTTCATAACCAAAGGCTTAAATTTCCGTGGTACGATCTCTTGGGATAATGTTTTTGTTGAGACAGGACGAGGTATCAATGACTTGAATAATACAGCCCAGACTAAGTATATCGATCCTGAAACAGGTCAGATTACTTATGGTAAAGAACTTGAGGGACAGAATAAGTTTGATTGGCAGCAAGGTGTGAACTGGTCAACGGAAGGTGGTTCTGTAGATAATAACCAGACTGTTCGCAACCTCTACTATCAGTTGCAACTCAACTGGGCTCGCAAGTTTGGACAGCATGATGTATCAGCCATGGGCTTGTTCTCACGTCAGGAGAATGCACGTGGTAGTGTGATGCCAACTTACCGTGAGGACTGGGCGTTCCGTGCTACCTATAGCTATGCAGGTCGTTACAACATCGAGTATAATGGTGCTTATAACGGATCAGAAAAGTTCAGCAAGGACAATCGTTTTGCCTTCTTCAATTCTGGTGCTATCGGATGGACCATCACTGAGGAAAACTTCATGAAGTCTCTTCGTGACAAGCACATTATCGATATGTTGAAGTTCCGTGCTTCCTATGGTGAGATTGGTGATGACAACATAGGCGACCCATTTGATTCTTCTCGCCGCTGGTTGTATATGAGCCAGTGGGCGTATGGCGGCAAGAGTACTATGGATCTCGACCATACAGAGAGCATCTATACATGGTATCGACAGAACACTCTTGGAAATGATAATGTGAAATGGGAAACAGTTAAGAAAACCAACTTCGGTATTGATTATGGTTTCTTGGGAGGCTTGATTACTGGTTCTTTGGATTTCTTCTGTGATCGTCGTAATGACATCTTGATTTTCGGCTCCAACCGTTCTGTTCCTTCTTATTTCGGAACGACAGCGCCTACTATTAATAAAGGTAAGGTTCGTACCAGTGGTTATGAGTTGGAATTGAAACTTAATAAGGTGTTTGCTAATGGCTTGCGACTCTGGGGTAATTTCAATATGACCCATGCCAAGAATAAGGTAATCTTGAAGGATGATGCCATCCTTACTCCAAATTATCAAAAGGAGGCAGGATTTGCCATGAATCAGTATCGCTCTTATATAGACAGGGGCTTTATCAATAATATTGATGATTTGATAGGTTCTCCGGCGCACGATTCCAATGACAATCACCGTTTGGTTGGTGACTATTACATTGTCGATTTCAATGGTGATGGTGTTGTTGATAGCAAGGACTCGGCTCCTGTAGGTTATAGTAGTAGTCCGCAGAACACCTATAATGCTACTATTGGTTTCGAATGGAAAGGGTTCTCTGCTTTCGCTCAGTTCTATGGAGTAACTAATGTGACCCGTGACGTATCATTGACAAGCTTTGGTAATATGCTTGATAATGTTTATGATACTGGTACTTGGTGGAATAAGAATCAAAGCAATGCAGAATGTGTCCTCCCTCGTTGGGGTGCCACTGCTTCAAGTTACACCTATGGTACACAGTATATGTATGATGGCTCTTACATTCGTTTGAAGAATGTCGAGATTGCTTATACCTGGACCAAGGGTTGGATTAAGGCATTAGGCGTAAACTACCTCAAGGTTTACTTGAATGGTAATAACCTCTGGCTCTGGACTCGTATGCCTGATGACCGTGAGGCAAACCTCGGTGGTGGTGGCTGGTTGGGAGCATACCCTACGGTTCGCCGCTTCAACTTAGGTGTTAAATTCTCATTGTAATTATATAAAAAATATTCAGATGAAAAATAAGATAAAGACATTATTGTTGACGGGATGCGTCTCGCTGGCTCTCGGTACTTCGCTGAGTTCTTGTCAAGACTACTTGGACAAGGAGCCTGACTCAACAGTTTCTGCAGACGATGCCTTTGCCAATTTCCGTAATTTCCAAGGTTTCGTTGAGGAAATATACAACTGTATCCCTGATAAAGAGAAATGTAACTGGTGTCCTTCATGGAACTGGGGTGACGATGAAATCTTCAATCCTGAGGCTGATAGTAGAATGACCCATCAGGTTGATTTAGGTAACTTCCGTGCATGGGAATCTACTGGTAACTGGCTAAAGCGTGATGGCGCTTCTACTTCTACAGATAAGTTTGCACACGGTATTTGGAACCATGCATGGTATTGCATCAGAAAATGTAATCTCGGTTTACAGAATATCGACAAGTTTGTGACTGGAAGTGCTGAAGAGAAAAAACTGATAGAGGGTCAGCTCTATTTCTTCCGTGCATGGTGGCATGAGGAAATGATGGAGTATTTTGGTGGTATGCCTTATGTGGATACTTATCTCGATGCCAATGCCGAGCTGAATTTGCCACGCCTTTCTTATCAGGAATGCGCTGATAAAGCGGCAGCAGATTTCCGCAAGGCTGCCGATTTGTTGCCTATTAATTGGGATAAGACTTCTGCAGGTGCTGCCACACAAGGTAAGAATGATCTTCGCATCAATAAGATCATGGCTCTTGGTTATCTTGGTAAAACCTATCTTTGGGCTGCTAGTCCTTTGATGAAGAATGGTGCACAGACTGGTGCCAGCAAGAATGGCAAGACTTATGATTATGATCAAGAATATGCTAAGAAGGCAGCTGAGGCTTTTGGTGAACTGCTCTCTCTTGTGGAAGCTGGTCAGACACAATATGCATTGGCAGAGTTTAAGTACTCAGATATCTATAATCATGAGAAATCTGCTGATGCCAATAGCTGTTTTACTGATATATTCTATACCAAGAAGCAGAACTGGAAAATGCCTGGAACGGTTGAAGCTATCTTCCGTGGTCCATCTGCTGATTTTAATGGCTCTAACTGGAACACCTCTAAGGTCTTTGGTCCTAAGGTACAGAAAGTAGTTGGTCATGATAATGTCATTCACCAACCTACGGCCAACCTTGTAGAGGCTTATGGAATGGCTAATGGTGAGCCAATCTATTTGGTTGAGAATGGTCAGTATGTACTCAATCCAAAGTCTGGCTTCGACCCAGCTCATCCTTTCAAGGATCGTGATCCGCGTTTCTACCACGATATCGTCTTCGATGGTTTTAAGTATTTGAACGGAACACCTGGTCAGTATGCAGATTTACAGTATTGCCAATTATATACGGGTGGTAATATGCGTCCAGTAGCAAATGCAAGCCGTACGGGTTATTTCATTCAGAAGTTAGTACCTCATACCTGTAATGAAGTGGATAAAGATTACGACTGGGGTTCAGCATTCCACTGCTATTTGCCATATATGCGTCTTGCAGACATATACTTGATGTATGCAGAGGCTTGTGCTGCTTTCGGTGGTGCTTCTGGCAAGTCTTCAAACTTTGGTAAGACCGCAGAAGATGCAATCAATACCCTTCGCGACCGTTGTGGTGCTGGTCATGTTGCTGCAGAATTTGTTGCTGACAACCATAAGTTCATGGACGAGGTTCGTCGTGAGCGTGAGGTAGAACTTTCTTTCGAAGGATTCCGTTTCTGTGACTTACAGCGTTGGTTGCTTTTGACAGAGGCTCCTTATAACCAAAAATTCTCACAGGAGTTTGACCGTGTGGAAAGTGCAGACTTCTATAAGAAGCATGATCCTAAGGATGCTCAGGTTGCCAACTATCGCAGAGAGTTGATATTGACTCGTAATTTCGATACCAAGCACTATTGGTTCCCATTGCCAATCAGGGAGACTCAGCTCTATCCAGAGTTTAGTCAAAATCCAGGCTGGTAAGGTTTAAAATTATAAATTAGTAATACTAAATGAATAATGATAGTATGAATTCAAGATTCAAATCATATAATTATAAGCTTTTTGTAGCAAGTCTCGTGGCTTTGGCTCCTCTTGGTGTCAATGCCAAGACTGCACAGACAAGCGAATCCGACACAGCCAGTGCCGACAAGGAGATGGTTCAGGTGGCTTACCGAAAGGTAGCCAAGGATGACCTCTTGGGCGGTGTTTCTGTAGTCGATGTAGAGAACTTGATGAAGAAGAACTACCATACTTATAGCCTCGACAATATGCAAGGTTATGTAGGTGGTTGGAATGGCAATTCTCTCTGGGGTATGGATGCCGACAACGCTGGTTATCTCGTTTTGGTAGATGGTGTGCCTCGTGAAGCAAACAACGTTCAACCAAGTGAGATTGCACAGATATCTTTCCTCAAGGGTGCGCAGGCTGTGGTGCTCTATGGTAGCAAGGCTGCCAAGGGTGCTGTAGTCATAACCACCAAGCGTGGTCATAATGACGGCTTGAAGGTCGAGGTGCAGGCTAATGCAGGTTTGAATGTAGCAAAGTCTTATCCTGAGTATCTTAGCAGTGCAGAGTATATGACTCTCTATAACGAGGCTCGTCGTAATGATGGTCTGTCTGAGCTTTATTCTACTGAAGACATCTATAATCATGGAGCAGGTTTGAACCCTTATCGTTATCCTAATCTCGATTTCTATTCTTCTGATTATCTCAGAAAGATGAACAGCCGTTATGAGGCTACTGCAGAAATCAGCGGTGGTGGTAAGCGAGCTCACTTCTATAGCAATATCAACTATTATCGCCAGGGCGATTACTTCAAGTTTGGTGAGGCAAAGAATAATAATACCCAGCGCTTCAGCGTTCGTGGTAATGTGGATGTCAACATTACTGATGATATTAAGGCTTGGGTCAACTCCAGTGCAACCTTCTATGATTCTCATTCTGCAAAGGGTGATTACTGGAAAGCTGCTTCTACTTGGCGTCCTAATTTTCCACAGAATGCAGCTCCTCTTATCTCCACAGATATGATAGCCCCTAATGCTAAGGCTGCTTGGGACTTGATGAGCGTTGCGAAGTTGGTAGATGGCAAATACTTCCTTGCTGGTACTCAGGCAAACTCTTCTAATGTTTTTGCTGATATCTATTCTGCAGGAAGTAGTAAATTTACTAGTCGTCAATTCCAGTTTGATACGGGTGTCAATATCAACTTGCACAAGGTGTTGAAGGGTTTGTCTTTCGAGACTCATTTCGCAGTCGACTATGCTACCTCTTATAATACTTCTTTCGATAATAGCTATGCTGTTTATATCCCAACATGGGCTAACGTCGATGGCAAGGATATGATTGTCGCATTGAAGAAGGAAGGTGAGGATAAAAAGTCTGGCAACCAGAACATCAGCGGAAGTACAGATAACCAGACCATGTTTTTCTCTGGTCAGTTTAACTACAACAATACTTTCAATAAGGTTCACAATCTGTCGGCAATGTTGATAGCTTCTGGCTTCCAGCAGTCGAAGTCTGGACAGTATCACAAGAACTCTAGTGCCAATCTTGCATTCGATGCTTCTTACAATTATGCCCAGAAGTATTACGCAGATTTTGGCTTAGCTGCCATCCACTCTGCCCAGTTGGCTCCAGGTCATCGTGAGGCTCTCTCACCATCACTTTCTTTGGGTTGGAGACTCAAGAATGAGTCTTTCTTGAAGAATTCCCAGGTGGTAGATGACATGATGATTAGTGTATCAGGTAGTATTATCAATGAGGATATTGATATAGTAAATGGTGACAATCGCTACTATCTCTATCAGAGTATTTGGACTTCTGATTACGGCTATGGATGGTATGATGGATCTAGCGATAAATACACCTATTCAAAAAGAGGTGAGAACAAAGGCCTTGATTTTATCAAGCGCAAAGAGTTGTCTCTGAATTTCAAGACATCCTTGTGGCAGAGATTGGTGACATTGGATGCTAGTTTCTTCATCAATTCGATGGAGGGTTATCTCATCACTTCGCCAACATTCTATCCATCTCATTTGAATACTGGTTATCCAGCGGCTTCGTTTATGCCAGTACTTAATTACAACAATAATCGTAGAGTTGGATTTGATTTCGCAGCCAACTTCAATAAGAAGGTAGGTGATGTGGATCTCTCACTTGGTGTGACTGGTACTTACTATACAACCAAGGCTACCAAACGAGATGAGAACAACGTAGAGCAGTATCAGAACAGACAAGGAAAGGCACTTGATGGCATTTGGGGCTACAAGAGCGCAGGTCTCTTCCAAAGCGAGGAGGAAATCAAAACTTCTCCAGACCAAAGCTATTTTGGTGGAACAGTTAAACCTGGTGACATCAAGTATGTGGATGTAAATGGTGATAATAAAATTGACCAATACGACCAAGTCTTCTTGGGTAAGGGTGGTTGGTATGGAGCACCATTCACGCTTGGTGTCAATCTTACAGCTAAGTGGAAGAACTTTACCTTCTTTGCTCTTGGTACCGGAAACTTCGGTGCTTGGGGAGTCAAGAATAATTCTTATTGGTGGGTAAAGGGCGATAGCAAATATTCTGCTGTAGTTCGTAACCGATGGACAAAGGAAACCAAAGAGACTGCAACCTATCCTCGCTTGACAACTCTTGATGGTAACAACAACTTCCAGACATCCGACTTCTGGATGTACAAGACGGATGCTTTCCGCTTGGCTAAGGTCCAGATAACTTACGACTTGCCTACTACTTTGTTCCAGAAGACATGGCTTAAGGGGTTGTCGGCATACGTAAGCGGAGCTAACTTGCTTACCATTTCTGGAGAGCGCGAAGTCTTAGAGATGAACGTTGGGTCTGCGCCTCAGACACGCTATTATAATATAGGTGTGAAGGCAACATTCTAATCATTTTAAAATGTAGAAAGAAATGAAAGTAAAAAATATATTTATATTAGCAGCAATGTCGCTTACTTTGGCTTCTTGCTCAGATCTCTTCGAGCCTGCAGAGGAAAACAACCGTGGCTTGGATGAGATTTACAATGAGCCAACATACGCTCAGGGACTATTGGGATATGGTTATGCGATGCTTCCTTACAATACCAAGAGTGTTACTGATGTTGCTACAGATGACGCTGTAAGCAATGACTTGACAAATGGCTATCTCAAGATGGCTACAGGTTCTTGGACTGCTAATAGCGATCCTATGTCTAAATGGACAAATGGTCGTGCTAGTATCCAATATCTCAATATCTTCCTTCAGGAGGTAGATAAGGTAAACTGGGCAAAGGACGAGAATGCTCGTAAGATGTATTGCGATAGCCGTAAAGGTGAAGCTTATGCTTTGAGAGCTCTCAACTTGTATTATCTTTTGATGAATCATGGTGGATGGACAGCCGATGGCAAACTGCTTGGCGTTCCTAATTTGATAGAACCAGAGTCTTCTACTGATGATTTCAATAAGCCACGTAATACATTCCAAGAGTGCTTGAATCAAATTTATAGCGATTTGGACGAGGCTGCCAAGCTTCTCCCTCTTGATTACAATGACTTGACTGATGATAACGCTGTTCCTGCCAAGTATAAAGAAATCGGAGTACAGACCGCAGGAGACTACAACCGTGTGTTTGGTACTATTATGCGTGGTCGTATCAGCGGTCGTATCGCTGAGGCTATCCGCTCACAGGTATCTTTGCTTGCAGCTAGTCCTGCTTTCTCTGAAGGTACAAACGTGGATTATGCTAAGGCTGCTGACGATGCAGCTACCGTTCTTGATCGTATCAATGGTGTGAATGGTTTGTCTGCTACAGGTAATAATTGGTTTATGCAAACCAGGGAAATCGATGCGCTTGGCTCAGGTGCTTGTCCTGCTGAAATCCTTTGGCGTGGCAGTCGTACCAATGGTTCTGATGACTGGGATCTTGGTCTGAACCAGGAGTCTGATAATTTCCCTCCATCTCTTTATGGTAAGGGTAGAATCAACCCAACTCAGAATCTGGTCGATGCATTCCCTGCTGTAAATGGTTATCCTATCACCGATGCTCGTTCTGAGTATGATAAGTTGGATCCTTACAGCAATCGAGATCCTCGTCTTGATCTTTATATCATTCATGATGGTAGTACTTATAAGGGAAAGACCATTCATACAGACATTACGACGGCTAATAACGATGATGGTTTGAATAAGATTTCCAATTCTACTCGTACAGGCTATTACATGAAAAAGCTGTTGCGTGAGGATTGTAATCCTGACCCTAATGCAAAGAATGCTCAGTATCATTATCCTGTGTATATTCGCTATACTGAGATATTCCTCGATTACGCTGAGGCTGCCAACGAGGCTTGGGGACCACAGGGTAAGGGATCTCACAACTACTCAGCTTACGATGTAATCAAGGCAATCCGTGAGCGTGCCGGAGTTGGCGAGTTTGGCGAGGATCCATACT
>OQWI01000937.1_pt1 | contig 13169 bp, 13 predicted proteins | sample 1691551 | NCBI WGS metagenome assembly OQWI01 (sample SAMN03418259, study PRJEB22391) | human gut metagenome | biome: human-gut; feature: organic feature; material: feces | host: Homo sapiens | place: Tanzania | collected 2013-01
CGATGCAAAGGTAGGCATTATTTTTGAAACTTCCAAGCAAAATCCACCATTTTTATTGCAGTAAGTGCAAATTCTTTTCCTTTGTTGCCTAAACTACCCCCTGCACGCTGCTCTGCTTGCTCTTGATTGTTGACCGTTAACAGCCCGAAAATCACTGGAATATCGCCTTGCGCATTGAGTTGAGCGATGCCTTGAGTCACTCCTTCACAAATATAATCAAAATGTGGCGTATCTCCACGAATTACGCAACCAATAATGATAATTCCGTTGACGTGAGCAAATTTTGCCATCTGTGCTGCAGCATAAATAAGTTCGAAACTACCAGGAACGCGCTTTACGAGAATGTTATTTTCGCTCACGCCATTTTCTTTATAGGTCTGCGCGATATCCAGCTTCTTATTCAAAGCCTTAATCGAATCTACAAGAGCACTCGTCAGCTGCTCATCCGTTTTGCCGGGCAGTCCGATATGCCGTGCAATGGCAGCGTAACGCTCAGCGCACACCTTCGCATTGAACTCGATTACGGAAGGCAGCAGAATCGCATTGCAGCAGCCATGCGGAATATGGAAGACAGCGCCCGTCTTATGCGCCAGGCTATGCGCAATGCCCAGCAGCGCATTAGAAAAGGCCATGCCTGCCATACATTGCGCAATATGCATCTTTTCACGAGCTGCTTTATCGCCATAATAGCTGGCAACAAGGCTGTCATAAATATCGCTGATTGCCTGCAAAGCCAAAGCGTCAGAGAAATTGCTGCGAGCCGTAGCAACATAAGCCTCGATAGCATGTGTCATTGCATCCATACCTGTATGTGCCACCAATTTTTGTGGCATGGTCTCTGCCAGTTCAGGGTCTACTATTGCAACATCAGGTGTTATTTCAAAATCGGCTATCGGATATTTTATTCCTTTTTCATAATCTGTAATAATTGAAAAAGCAGTTACCTCGGTAGCAGTTCCTGATGTAGAAGATATTGCACAAAAATGTGCTTTTTTACGAAGTGAAGGTATGCCAAATACTTTACACATATCCTCAAAGGTAATATCCGGATATTCATATTTAATCCACATTGCTTTGAATAGAGAACGTTTTTTTTGTCCTTCATATTAAAACGTCCGATACGGCTCTGGTTGGCGTGTGCACATATAGCATCATCGGGAATACGCAAAGCAACCCATACGGTACGCTCTTTGGATACCTTTCGATCAGGACCGCATCCCTGCATCTCCATAATCCATGCTTCGTCAGCATCACAGATGGTGAATGTCTCACCTTCTGAATAATAACCATATTGTTCTACAAGAGAGGTCATTACGCGGATGGCCTCACGAGCTGAGCGTGAACGTTGCAGGGCGATATAAATGAGTGAACCATAGTCGATAATACCTGTAGAATCAACCATTTCCTCACGACCGCCATACGTAGTCTCACCAATAGTAACTTGCCATTCGTTGGTATTTCCAACTACATTATAGGTTTCTTCTGCTTCATCAATCTCGCCAAGATATTTATTGGTATCCCACTCATAAACCTTACGCTTGGTACCCTTAGCATGTTTACCTGCTGCATAATGATAAAGTGGCATGTAAGAGCCAAAGGAATCTGCACTATAACTGCAGATAACCGATCCGTCAGCACTGGCTTTCTTGCCGACAATAAAATTGGTGCAAGCTTCCACTTCGGTGGCCATCATGGTTGCCATCAGCATGCTCACCGAAAGAATCATTCGTTTACATTGTAACATAATCGTGAAATCTTATAGTTATACATCAATATCTAACAAGCCTTGAAACTCATATCCAATCCCTTGACAGAATGGGTCAGAGCACCAACAGAGATGAAATCAACACCTTGTTCGGCGTAGTCGCGAATGGTATCAAAGGTAATACCACCACTCGACTCTGTTTCATAACGATGTGCGATAATGTCAACCGCCTTCTTGGTGTCAGCAACAGAGAAATTATCGAGCATGATGCGATCTACGCCGCCATGTTCGAGAACCTGCTGCAATTCATCAAACGAGCGTACCTCAATTTCTATCTTTAGATGGAGTCCTTTTTCTTCAAGATACTTGTGGCAGCGGTCAATAGCATTAACAATGCCTCCTGCGAAATCTATATGATTGTCTTTCAACAGAATCATGTCAAACAAGCCAATACGATGGTTCACACCACCGCCAATCTTCACAGCCTGTTTCTCCAACATGCGCATACCTGGTGTGGTCTTACGGGTATCGAGCACGCGTGTTCCTGTACCTTGCAACCGTTCTACATAACGATTGGTCATGGTGGCAATACCACTCATGCGCTGCATGATATTAAGCATCAGGCGCTCTGTCTGAAGCAAAGAGCGCACCTTACCTGTTACTACCATGGCAATGTCGCCTTTCTTCACTTTCGATCCGTCACCCATCAGTACTTCTACCTGCATTTCTGGGTCGAAGCGACGGAACACTTCTTTGGCAACTTCTACACCAGCAAGAATACCATCTTCCTTAATGAGCAGATGCGATTTTCCCATGGCGTCAGCAGGAATACAACACAAAGTGGTGTGGTCACCATCGCCAATATCTTCGGCAAAGGAGAGATCAATAAGTTGATCCACGAGTTGTTCTACACTTAACATAATGTTTTTGTATTTAAGAGTTTATACTAATTTGCTTTTTTCTTTTCTGTACCAGACAATAAACCACACAAGAGCTACAACCAGACAGAGGATGCCTAACAGATATCCGATGTTTTCAGGCAGGTGGAATGCTTGTTTGGAGACAAAGAGGAATGTGGTACATACCGTTGTCATCAACAACGCAGGTATGAGCGTGATGATATAGGGTTTCTTCTGGCGTACAAGATACACCGTTAATGTCCAAAGGGTAAATACACTAAGCGTCTGGTTTGCCCATCCAAAATACTGCCAAATGATATTGAAGCCATCAGGATTTTCTATCTGCCAAACCAACATTGCGATGGAGGATATAAACAAGGGCAGACAAATGGCAAGACGCTTGATGATTGGACGTTGGTCAATATGAAGCCATTCACCAATGATCAGACGGGCAGAACGGAATGCAGTATCACCACTTGTAATAGGGGCAGCTACGACACCCAACAAGGCAAGAATACCACCTGCCACACCCAACCAGTCGTTACAAACGATATTTACGACCGCAGGGGCTGATGTCGAAAATCCTGTATTCACAGCAGCAATCAGTTCGTATCCAGGAGCCGGACTGCCATAGAAGAACCAAGATGATACGGTAGCCCAAATCAAGGCAACAACTCCTTCGGTAATCATGGCTCCATAGAAGATGGGGCGTCCCATGTGCTCACTTTTCACACAACGAGCCATCAATGGACTTTGAGTAGCGTGGAAACCGCTAATGGCACCACAGGCAATAGTGATAAAGAGACAAGGAAATATCTGATCTGTCCATTTCTCCGGTTCGGCTTCTGCACCCATATTATAAAAATGAGTCCATAGCTCTGGAAGCTGAGGCATCTTCACAAAGAGCATCACCATAAGAGCGCCTGCCATAAAAAGCAACGAAAAAGCGAAAAGAGGATAGATCTTTCCTATGATCTTATCGATTGGCAACATGGTTGCAATTACATAATAAGCAAAAATGACTATAATCCAAAACAGACTCGAACCCCATATCGAATGAAGGATCTCGGCTGGGGAATATACAAATACCGTACCTACCATGATAAGTAGCAGTACGGTGAAAGCCAACATCACCATCTTGGCATTTCGACCCAGATACTTACCGATAAGTTCAGGCAGACTGGCTCCGTCATTACGCATGGAAAGCATACCACTGAGATAATCGTGCGTAGCTCCGGCAAAAATACAGCCGAGCACAATCCATAGATAAGCCACAGGACCAAACTTCGCACCCAGAATAGCGCCGAAAATAGGACCAGTACCGGCAATGTTCAAAAATTGAATCATAAAAATCTTCCATCCAGGAAGTACAAGGTAGTCAACACCGTCAGCCTTAGCAACAGCTGGCGTCACACGGTCGTCTGGACCGAATACCCTCTCCACAAAGCGTCCATAGAGAAGATATCCCAAAATCAGAGCCACAAGACTCAATATAAAAGATACCATTTTTAGTTGTTATTTATAAACTTCGTGCAAAGTTAATAAAAACTTTATAGTTTGAGCGCCGTTCTTCCAACTTTTTTGTACCTTTGTGCACAAAAACTCTGATAAATTGAAACGAACAACCTTTTTATATATCTTCATCGCACTCTTTGCACTCTCCTGCAAAGCACAACCAAAGTATGAATTAAGAGCGGCATGGCTCACCACAGTAGGTGGATTAGACTGGCCGCATAACTATGCGCAGTCTCCTAATTCCATACGTCGTCAACAAGAAGAACTACGTCGCACACTCGACCTTCTGAAAGAGGCTCACGTCAATACGGTGCTCTTCCAGACTCGTATCCGCGGTACCGTCATCTATCCCTCTACACAAGAGCCATGGGACGGATGCACTTCAGGAAATCCTGGTCAAAGTCCAGGCTACGACCCTTTGCAGTTTGCCATCGAAGAATGTCATCGTAGGGGTATGGAACTGCATGCTTGGGTGGTCACCATCCCCATAGGTAAACGGAATGGGGCGGGAGCACGCAACCTAATACGACGCTACCCACACCTCGTCAAGCGTATAGGAGATGAGGCATATATGAATCCTGAAGTGGCTGGTACTGCCGACTATCTGGCAGACCTTTGTGGCGACATCACCAATCGTTACGATGTGGATGGAATCCATCTCGACTACATCCGCTACCCTGAAACATGGAAGATTAATATCAACAGACAGACGGGACGTACGTATATTACACGCATCGCACAGGCAATTAGCCAAAGGGTAAAATCCATCAAACCTTGGGTAAAGATGAGTTGTTCTCCTATCGGAAAATACAAAGACCTCGACCGACAAGAAAGCTATGGATGGAATGCATACACACGCGTTTGTCAAGATGCACAGCAATGGTTACGTGACGGAATAATGGATCAACTCTATCCGATGATGTATTTCGACGGCAAACACTTTTATCCCTTTGCCAGCGATTGGAGCGACAACCGTTATGATGGACAAACAGCAGCAGGACTGGGCGTCTATATGCTCTCACCCAAAGAGCGCAACTGGTCGCTATCGGCTGTTGAAAGACAGATGAATGTGGCACGGCAAATGGGATTGGGACATGCTTACTTCCGTACCAAATTCCTCACAGACAATGTGAAGGGCATATACGACTTCGTTTGTCGTTTCGATGCCACATTGGCGCTCACCCCTGCCCTCAAGACATCAACACCTGCGCCTGCGGCTCCACAGCACTTCTCGGTAACTCCGTCTCCATCGGGCTACCGGTTGTCTTGGGCTCCTGTTACCTCACAGCATCCCAACGAATACATCGTTTATACCGTCTATGCTTCTACTCACTATCCTGTCAACACAAATGATGCCAACAACATCGTCGCCATCCGTTGGCAAGATACGACAATAGAAATCAAACGACAGAAAACAGAAGCACCACTTCACTTCGCAGTATCAGCAGTAGATCGCTACGGACAGGAGAGCCTGCCTGCTCAACCTAACCGAACGACAGCTCAACAAGAGGCTAAGACTTCCCTACTCGACTGCGACGATACAACTCTTCACATTCCTACCGAACTGCTGACTGAGGAGATTACCACAATTGCCATTTGTTCTATGCAAGGACAAACACTTGCCACCCATCCCGCTGACACAGCAATCCCCGTAGGGTTTCTGCCAGATGGCGTATATGAGGTTGTTTCGCCACGACAACACGACAACCAACAACATATTGGATATTTTGTCATCAGAAAAGGGAAATAATTCAAACGAATTGACTAACTTTGCAAAACAAATAAATGGAAAAAATCATATTAGGTATCGACCCTGGCACGAATATCATGGGATATGGTGTGCTGAAAGTGGTGGACCATCACGCCGAAATGGTGACGATGGGAGTTATCGATATGCGCAAATTTCCAGATGGTTACCTTAAACTCGGACACATCTTCGAGCGCGTCACAGGAATCATCGACGCCTATCTGCCCGACGAATTGGCTATTGAAGCACCTTTCTTCGGAAAGAACGCACAGACCATGCTGAAACTCGGACGTGCACAAGGTACAGCCATCGCTGCCGCCATCCATCATGGAGTTCCTATTCACGAATATGCCCCGATGAAAATCAAAATGGCAATAACAGGTATTGGTTCGGCATCCAAAGAACAGGTAGCAGGAATGCTACAACGAATGTTGAAATTTGATGCAGACGCTTTAACAAAATTCCGGGATGCAACTGACGCGCTTGCCGCAGCCTATTGCCATTTCCTGCAAATGGGAAGACCAGAATCACAGGCTAACTACCGTAGTTGGAAAGACTTCGCCAATAAAAATCAGAATAGAATATGCAAAAAATAATTGATATACAACAGGGTGTCACCCGTATGGAAGAATGGCGAATGGCTCAACCCGTCGATTTCCAATCTCTCGACGGCGAACATATCGCCATTGTAGGACGCAACGGCAGTGGAAAATCCATGCTCGTAGATATCATTACCGGCAGACATCCTTTACGGTTACAGCCTCCTAAATACGATTTCTCACCAAGTACAAAACCGCTGGTTTCAGACAACATACGATACATCACATTTCGCGATTCATACGGCACTTCTGATGGGGCGTATTATCTGCAACAACGCTGGAATCAACACGATATAGACCCTGAGACTCCACATGTGGGTGACCTCTTGGAAGAGGCATATCAAATGGCAGGCGAAGATACACCAGAACATCGAGGTTTACAACAACATCTATACGAACTCTTCCATATCCAACAGCTAACTGATAAATATATCATCAGTCTGTCGAGTGGTGAACTGCGCAAATTCCAGCTCACCAAGACGCTCCTTGCAGATCCTCGCGTACTAATCATGGATAATCCGTTTATTGGACTCGATGCCACAACACGCGACCAACTCAAAGTATTGCTGAGCACCCTGGCTCATGAGCGCGCGCTACAGATCATCCTTGTGCTCTCCAAAACTGATGACATTCCAGACTTCATCACGCATGTCGTGGAGGTCAAACAAGGAGTGGTACAACCCAAATGCACATTAGAAGAATACAACAACAGACAACCATCTATACCTTCACACGTCCTCTCCGAAGAGAAACGCGAAGCTATCATCCAATTGCCCAACAAAGCCAATGACTATACAGCACATCAGGTTATTGCCATGAATCAGGTGGGCATACGCTATGGAGAACGAACCATCTTGAAAGAACTCGATTGGACGGTATGCGATGGAGAGCGTTGGGCGCTCAGCGGACAGAACGGAAGCGGAAAATCCACTCTCCTCTCTCTGGTATGCGCCGACAACCCTCAAAGCTATGCTTGCGACATAACACTTTTCGACAGACAACGCGGATCGGGAGAGAGCATCTGGGACATCAAACGACATATTGGATATGTATCTCCTGAAATGCATAGAGCTTATCAAAAAGACCTTCCTGCCGTTCGCATCGTAGCAAGCGGACTGAAAGATTCTGTAGGACTCTACGTCAAGCCCAATCCCGAAGAATACGAAATTTGCAAATGGTGGATGGATATCTTCGGACTCGAAGGACTCTACGACAGACCCTTTCTCAAACTGTCAAGTGGTGAACAACGACTCGTACTCTTGGCTCGTGCCTTCGTTAAAGACCCACAACTCATTATCCTTGATGAACCACTCCACGGGCTTGACCTCTACAATCGCCGTTTGGTGAAAGATGTGATAGAAACCTTCTGCCAACGTCCACACAAGACAATGGTCATGGTGACCCACTACGAAGAGGAACTACCCAACAATATCACTAACAAGATTTACTTAATCAAACAACAATAACATATTATATATGAAGAAGTTATTTATCGTACTAATGATGGTTTTCTGTGCTAATGCGCAAGCACAGGAGATCTTCAACGAGATTAAACACAAAGCCTTCGATGCTGTGAGCAACGAAAAGACTTTGCCTATCATGAAACAGATTAATCAGTTTAAACTCGATGCGCTCAATTATCTTGCAATAAGCATGCAGGAACAGATGTCAGACGCACCAGTACTCTATCTTGACGAACAGGCATTAGGACTCAACAATTTCATTACCGCATATATCATGCAACTGGTAAAAATGAATAATATGCCCGATGCTGCACAAGTGAAGATCACCAAGATTTTTATCGATGCCTCCGTGTCAAACCCGCTCTTCAACGACAAGGAAGAAGAACCTGCACACAGCTATCTAAATAATGCCAGCAGCATCACACGATTCTCACTCGATACCGACTGGCCTCGGGCTTTGGCTGCTGTACAAGCACAACTGAAAGACTAACATTACCCAAAAAATAACAATAACAAAAACAGATCAACAACTATGGAAAGAACATGGAGATGGTTTGGCAAAAACGATAAGATAACGCTTGCCATGCTAAAACAAATCGGTGTGGAAGGCATCGTAACTGCTCTTCACGACGTACCTCTTGGTGAAGTTTGGACCAGAGAAAAAATCAAAGATCTCCGCGAATATATCGAAAGCTACGGCATGCGATGGAGCGTCGTGGAATCATTACCCGTGGTAGAGACTATCAAATACGGAGGTCCTGACCGTGACCAACAGATAGAAATCTATAAGGAATCGCTCCGCAACCTATCGGCTGAAGGCATCCATACCATCTGTTACAACTTCATGCCCGTACTCGACTGGGCTCGTACAGACTTGCTTCACGCGAATCCTAACGGTTCGTCAAACCTATTCTTCTCTTATGCAGAATTTGCCTATTTCGATATTTATATACTCAAAAGACAAGGCGCACGCGAAGAATGGGCACGCTTCCAATTCCCAGCTGGCGTAGGTGAAGGACGTAACGTACTGGAAGAGGCTGATGCGCTCGCCAAAACCATGACTCCAGAGAAAGACCATCAACTGGTAGAAAACATCGTTATCAAAACGCAAGGTTTTGTAAGTGGCAACTTCAAAGAGGGCGACGAACACCCCCTCGAACTCTTCCACCAGTTGCTCGCAAACTATGATGGTATAGACAAGAATCAACTGAGGGAAAACATGAAATACTTCCTCAACGCAATCATGCCTACTTGCGAAGAGTGTGATATGAACATGTGTGTGCATCCCGACGATCCCCCCATCGAGATTCTCGGCCTCCCACGCATCGTACGCACCCAAGAAGATATCCAATGGTTTCTTGATGCTGTGCCAAACAAGCACAACGGACTGACCTTCTGCGCTGGGAGTCTCTCTGCTGGCGCTTATAACAATGTGGTGGAGATGGCACGTAAATTTGCACCACGCACCCATTTCGTACACCTCCGTTCTTGTCATATCTTCCCCAATGGCGACTTCACAGAAGCCTCACACCTTGGAGGACGTGCCGATATCATCGAACTGGCACGCATTTTCGAAAAAGAGAATCCTGCGTTGCCCATGCGTGTGGATCACGGCATGACAATGCTGGGCGACGAGACTAAAGGTTATAATGCAGGCTACTCGTTTCTCGGACGTATGTTTGCCATGGGACAAGTACAAGGCATTCTCGCCACCGTTGACCGTGAATTAGGAATAGAATACAAACAACCCGGATTTTATGAATAACAACCTTTTCAACATTAAAGACAACGTTGTTGTCATCACAGGCGGAACAGGCGTTCTTGGACGTGCCATCGCTAAGTATCTGGCCCTTGAAGGAGCCAAAGTCATCATCCTCGGCCGTAAGGAAGAGGTTGGACAGAAAATTGCTTCTGACATCTGCGAAGCAGGTGGCGTGTGTGAGTTTATGAAAACTGACGTCATGAACCAAGAGGTCGTTCAGCAAAACTGCGACGACATCATGCGTAAATACGGACGTATCGACACTCTCCTCAATGCTGCGGGAGGTAATATGCCTGGCGCTACCATCGCTCCCGATAAAACCTTCTTCGACCTCGATGCCTCACAATTCCAGACTGTTCTCAATCTGAACCTCACAGGAACGGTCATCCCCACCCAAGTATTTCTTCGTCCCATGGTAGCTCAGGGCAAAGGTAGCATCATCAACTTCTCTTCGATGGCTGCTTTCCGTCCCATGACTCGCGTATGTGGTTATGCTGCTGCCAAGGCTGGTATCAGCAATTTCACAGCATATATGGCAACTGAATGTGCCAAGAAGTTTGGCGAAGGAATTCGCGTCAACGCCATTGCTCCCGGTTTCTTCATTACCGAACAGAATCGTGCTTTGTTGACCAATCCCGATGGTACCTTCACACAGCGTGGTCAGGATGTGATTCGTCAGACTCCCTTCGGCCGCATGGGTGATCCTGAAGAACTCTGTGGCACGATCCACTATCTGATGTCAGAAGCTGCAAAATTCGTCACCGGTACCGTCGCTGTTGTTGACGGAGGTTTTAATGCTTTTGCCATGTAAGTTCCAAACTATACATCATACTCCAAAGGAGAGCCACACCTCGTGTGACTCTCTTTCTTTTTCCAGAAAGTTTTAGTATTCCTTATAAATTTTCTGTGTATTATTATAAAAAGAGAGTTAGGATTACGGCATAAGACAAAAGGAGATTCTCAAGGCAGAGAACCTCCTGCGACTCATTATATATTGACCACAAGTCCATCGTATGCCATGCGAATATGAGGAGGCAAAATGTTATTGACCTCATCATGTTTTCCTATGCTATGTGCCGCATGAGTAAGCCATGTTTGACGTGCTCCTATCTTTTTCGCAAATGCCACCGCTTCATCAAGTGTCTGGTGTGAATGATGCGGAGTACGGCGAAGCGCGTTAACCACCAGCACTTCTGTTCCTTTCAGATATTCCAATTCGCTATCTGCAATGGTTTTCATATCCGTAATATATGTCAATCCACCAATCCGATAACCTAAGATGGGCAAGTCGTGATGCATCACCTGTATCGGCATGATATCAATACCGTTGATGTTAAACACCTCATGAGGATGAATCTCATGAAGTCTGATGACAGGAGTATTGGGATAGCGATGTTCTTCAAAACAATATGGAAGCATCTTCAATAACGATTGACGTGCAATAGGGTCCGCATAGACGTTCACCTCTCCAAACTGACAGAAAGGCCTGACATCATCAAGTCCTCCCACATGGTCATAGTGGGCATGGGTGATAAGGATTCCATCTATCCGACTGAATGGCAAGGGCATAATCTGTTGACGGAAGTCTGGCCCACAGTCGATAAGCAAGCGTGTGTCTCCCTCCTCTAACAGCGCCGAACATCTCAACCTTTTATCATGTGGATCTTGACTGCTACAGGTAGGACATTGACATCCAATGGTAGGAACGCCACACGATGTTCCAGTACCGAGGAAGGTTAATTTCATATAATATTCACTTCAGGTTTGATGGTTATTCCGAATTTTTCTTTCACATCACGCTGGATCATCCGGCAAAGATCAACAATCTCCTGACCGGTAGCATTACCACGATTCACCAACACCAAGGCCTGACGATCGTGAACGCCTGCATGTCCTACGGTACGTCCCTTCCATCCACATTGGTCTATCATCCATCCTGCAGGAATCTTCTCGTGATTTGCATCGATGGTATAGTGTGGCATATTCTCATATTGTGATGCCAAAGCCTCATATTGTGATCGTTCCACGATGGGATTCATGAAGAAACTTCCTGCATTTCCCATAACAGCAGGATCAGGCAGTTTCTCTTGTCGTATGCCGATGATGACCTCTCTCAATTGACTTGCTGTGGGATGAGTCATGTTTCGCCTTTCAAGTTCGCTGCGAATGTTACCATAATCGAGTTTTGGTTGAAAATCTCTTTGGGTACGATAGGTCACATGGGTGATCAGATATTGATTCTTCCATTCTCCTTTAAACCGACTCTGACGATATGCGTACTGACAAGCAGCAGCATCAATGACCTGTAACGCTCCCGAAGCGATCTCGATGGCTTCAATGGTCTCTATAAAGTCTTTCACCTCAACACCATAGGCACCGATGTTCTGTACCGCGCTGGCACCCACATCACCAGGAATCCACGAGAGATTCTCCATGCCGTAATATTCATGCTTCACACTATAATCTACTACATCATCCCATACCTCGCCGCTTCCACAGCGTAGGGTGTCCTTCTGTGGTGTTATGCCTTTGATGGCTGAGCGCACGACAATGCCTTTGAAATCCTGTGTCAACAGGAGATTACTTCCACCTCCAATAATCAGAAAAGGTTGGGCTGACTGACGAAGAATGTCGGCCACAGCTTTTGCTTCATCGGCAGTCGAATATTCCAAGAAGCGGTCACAACGGGCTTCAAGACCAAAGGTATTGTGCTGCTTCAAACTATAGTCATGAATATCTTTCATAGCGTTGTTCCTATTTATATTATGTTGAGAGTTTAGACAGCATCCATTTTCCTCCTTCGTGTCGGAAGGTAAGTTCTGTCTCCAAACCATTAGCGATACCTCTAAGCACGAACACCTTACATTTTCCTACTCTATGATTGGTACCATAGATAATGTTATAAATCATATCCGTAGGTAATTCAGGTGCAAAAGCTGGCCACGTATCTGGTGTTATCACTCCTTCCATCTCATTGAAGTCATCGTCAGGATCCGGTCCCACAAAATCTACCGTCTCTCGGAGATGGTGCATCTGATAGTCGGCATTAGAAGCAAAATGCTCGTAAAAGTCAAGAAACGATGCATTATGTGATTCATGCAAAGGAATGTGTATGATCTTCTGCATCATCCATCTTCCGTTGATACGGTCGAAGACATACTGTTTGATGGATTTCGAGTGAAAATAAATTTTCTCCACCACAGCATGTGAAACAGAAATCTGCTTGGTTTCTTCCAATTGTTTCTCGCTGTCGAAAATCAGCGTATAGAAATCTTGTCGCATGAAGAAATTCTCCATGTGCCATTTGCTTTTAGGCAACAATTCAATATCGTCTCCACGTACGACAGGTAGTGGAAACTTAATACGGCTGTATTGTAATTTCCTATTGGCGGCGAAATTGAATACAAAATCATCAAACAACTCATCAGCCGCTTTTGGCATCGGCTCCTCTTCTTCCTATTGCCGAAAAATTGAGAGAA
>OQWI01000945.1_pt1 | contig 13101 bp, 12 predicted proteins | sample 1691551 | NCBI WGS metagenome assembly OQWI01 (sample SAMN03418259, study PRJEB22391) | human gut metagenome | biome: human-gut; feature: organic feature; material: feces | host: Homo sapiens | place: Tanzania | collected 2013-01
TTCTGTATCGACTTGCAAAGATTTATGCTTATCCCCACTAAATTTCCACTGAGCCGAGTTCTGCTCTTGCAACAGTAAAAGAAGTAAAATCATGGGATTTTACAAATATTTCCTATGATTATAATAAAGAAAAAACTAGCCAAACCGTAAAAATCAACAAAGCAGATTGTTATTATTGTACAGGAGCTTTAGAAGGACTCGCTTTACAAGGTGGTAGGACAACATATACTGTAAAAAAAGGTTATGGATTAAGCCAAGGTAATGGAGATAGAAATCTTGCAATCTTAAATCTCAAAAAGGGTGATAAAGTTATTGTAAATACTGCAACTCCAATATTTAATATAGTAAATGGAACAGGAGATGTACTTGTTGGAGAAAATTGCGAATTTATTGTCTCTAACGATGGTACTTTTGGCTTTACAATGGCAAGATTAGAAAAAAGCAATCCAAGTTATTGGTTAAAAAAAATAACCATTTATAGAGACATTAGTGATGACTATTGCGAAGCTCCAACTTATTCTATAGTAGGTGCATTTGGAAATTCTAGAACTATAGAATTATCATGTGAAACAACAGATGCTACGATATATTATTCAGAAACATTGAAAGAAACTTCTGAGGAAGGTTGGGAAAAATACTCAGATTTAATTACTACAGATAAGCCTGTAATTTATGCATTTGCAAAATCAGGTGAAGCTAAGTCTGAAATAACAACTATAAATACGACTGCAGGAACATATCTTACATTAAATGCTCCTGAAGTTTCTATTAGCTTTAAGCAAAATGGAGATAATTATACCCCTGTATATAATTTTTCTTCTGACCAAAGCTCTATCGCAGGTACACCTACTGTAACATATAGCTATGAGATAAATAGTTCAACAGGAACTGCAACAAGCTACGTAGCTACAGAAAAAGGTACTTTGAAAGTTATTGTTTCTGCTGATGGTTATACATCTGCTGAGAAAACTATTGCAATCAATAACATATTGTTTAACAAATCTTACAATTACGATTTCTCTACTTTGACAACACATTCAGAGAAGACAGAAGGAGGTCAAACACCACATAATGGTGCAGGATGCCAAGCTTATAATTTAGAGAGCAACGCTTTCGAAAATATCACACTTAATGGCATGAGCCAACTTTGGGCAATTACAAAAGGATATACTGTAGGTTTAATTGCTAGATACCAAAATGGAGGTACTGTAACATATACAGGTTCATTCCCTGAGGGTTCATTTTTTGTAGGTGACAATTACGCTTCTACAACTAATGTATTATCTTATTCTCAGTATGGCGTTGTAACAAAGTTAAGTGTATATATTCCTTTAGTAACCGTATCAGTTTCTGCGGCAGGCTACGCTACATACGCAACAACAAACAACGTAAAAGTTCCTGAGGACGAGAATGTTGAGGTAATGACCGTAAAGGTAAATGATGATAAGACTTCTATCACCCTCAATAAGATTGATGCTGGTACAGTAATCCCTGCTAACACAGGTATCTTGGTTAAGGCTGCTCAGGGTAACCATGACTTCGTAGTAACAAGCGATGAGGGAGCAACTTTGGACAACAGCCTCGTAGCAGCTAAAGATGCTGTAACTTCTGACGGCTCTACATACTTCGCTTTGACTACATTGAACGACGGTAAGGTAGGTTTCGCAGTAGTTAAGGATGGCGTTAGCATCCCTGCTGGTAAGGCTTACTTGGAGGTTCCTGCAGGCACAGGTGCTAAGTTCTTCGGACTTGATGGCGAAGCTACAGGCATCAATAGCGTTAAGACTGCTAAGGCTGATGGCGCTTACTACACTCTCGAGGGTGTAAAGACCACAAAGCCTGTAAAGGGACTCTATATCCACAACGGCAAAAAGATCGTTGTTAAGTAAATCTTTTATCCACTAAAAACATTAAAAACAATAAACTATTATGAAGAAATATATTAAGCCTCAGATTGAGGTATCTAACATAGAATTAGGCTCATTGCTAAGTGGTTCAGATCCTAATGTTTCAGAAACTCTTGACAGAACAACGGTCATCAAAGACCCAACCACAATCCTCTCAAAGGAATACGCTTTCGAGGATGATTGGGGTTACGAAGAATAATTCTCCATACGCAGCATGGAGCCAATACACACTAATAGGCTCCATGTAATATACAGACAAACTTTAAGGATGCATCAAAGAAATACCTTTGGTGCATCCTTTTTTTGGTTTGTCCCACACGGATAGCACCGACAACACGGATTTATATGTTTTAAGAACACGAATCGTGCGAATCTACCGAATGTGGATTAAACCTTCAAGCAAGAAACGCCAGCTATAGAGCCCAGCGGGCTCAAATCCGAAAAATCTGTGGTATCCGTGTGCGACATAATGAAAGACCAAGGTAAAGCCTTCCAGGCTATTGTCTGCTTATACGCATTACCGCGCACATCCTCGTCACTATCGTTCCGAGTATGTACGCGGTTACCTACATCGGCAAGCCGATGTGTATTGCCTTCCAGGCAAGGCTTCGTCCTTCACTCAAGCAAGATGGTTATATATTCGCAGTATCTCGGCATAGAATTTATCATACGACAAATGGGTATCGAAATATTCTTTTGCCTTTTTGCCTATAGCCTCTTTTGTGGTAATGGCACTACGAATGGCTGCCGTTAGCCATGCTACATCGCCTGGAGCTACGAGCAAGCCCGTGATGCCATCGTCTATATATTCTGCTTGTCCACCATTATTGGTTGTAATTAGGCATTTGCCTAGCATCATATATTCCATACACGACAGTCCACAAGCCTCTTGAGCTATGGTTGGGATAATGCCGATATCAGTCTGGCTGATATATGGACGCACATCATCCTTGAAGCCAAGAAAAGATACGTGGGCAGAGATATTGCGGTTGGCTATCTGCTGCTTAAGCTCGTTGGTATATTCTGCATCGCCAGCACCAACGAGAAACAGACGGTAAGGAATATCCTTCAGGCTTGCCACAGCATCTATGAGCACATTAAGCCCCTTTTCTTTGGCTATTCTGCCATGATACATCAATATAGTGGTGTCATTAGGCAAAGATGCTTTAATATCGTCTACGGCAAAGCTATTGGCATTATTATTAGTCTTGATGCTATTGCGCACCACACACAACTTAGCCTCATCAACCTTAGGCTGCGAAGAGAGAAACGCCTTGCGGGCAAGGTCGGAAACAAAGATTATCTTCTCTACATTAGCATACACCCAGGTGTATAGACGCGAAGTCTTGGCTGGGCGCACAAGGTGGCGTGTAACGACAATCTTGATGTTGCTATGCGTAAGCTTCTTGGCAACAGCAAGTTTTAGTGCATCCTTGAAATTGTGTACATGCACTATGCCATCTCTTAGCTTCAGGATGTTCTTTAGCGAATAGTCGTGTATGGGCACACCAAGTGTGGCAACCTTGCCGACGACGGCAGGAATAGGGCGAGTGAATATCTCCACATCGTTGCCGTCAGAGATAAGGTTGCTGCATAGGTCGTAGACATATTGCTCGCCTCCGCCCCACACCTTATTAGATATAATATGTGCTATCTTCATCTTGAGAGCCATATTATATAATGTTTCTGAACAACTCAGCAAACTTACCGAAGCTTGCCGGCGATAGGCTTACATTCTTTTCTTTCATCCAGCATAGCGGAATGTCATGATACATGGCTGCCACGAGCGAGAAAGTGCTTGGAGCACCTATCAGATAGTCGCATTCTGAGAGCAAGCAGAGGTCGTCTTCTTGTCCGCCCTGTGGAAATACCACGTTAATATCCTTTAGAGCCTCATGATACGAAGCTTTGTTGAGCGCAGGGTCGTTGCTGCATACATATACCGTGAGCTTCTTGTCAGGGAAGAGATTGCGGAATTGCTGTATGTAGTCTTGGTAAACGCCATCGTCGTAGAAATATCGACCATTATGCCATGTTTTATAGTCGCCACGACGAATATGCACGCCAAGGCGCAACTCGTCGTCAGCCTTCTTGCCCATGAAAGCCTGAGTCTTGCTCAATATCGCCTTGTCGAAAGCAAAGAGCGAGAGTATCTCTTGTCGGTATTTCAAGAACAGGTCGTAGAACCTCACATACCATCCTTTCACCACGAAGGTGGAATGAGAGAGCATAAATTCCTCGTTCTTCTTGGCTGTCTGCTCCGTGTCGTCATTATACACCACAGTAGGTATCAGTCCCCATTTAGCGCCATATTTGGCAACCACATAAGAGAAGAAATTGTGTCCACGAGAGTGGCAGATATTGAAATACTGGTATTTGTAGCTGAAACGCATGGAAATACTCTTTCTGCCATGCTCACGCGCCCAGGCATAAACATGACCATACTGCAAGATGTTGTTACACATGCGTCCTTTATCAGATGCGAATATCATAGGGTTTTCTTATTTATAACATTATTATTTCACCACCAGCTCGTTTTGCGTCATACGCTCCATATACGACTGGATGATGGCTTTCACCTGGCGCTCCATAGCCTCGCGCACCTTTGGCTCTTTGTTGGCTACGTTGTCTTTGAGCAGAAGGTCGGTACGGAAACGATACAAGGCTTTGGTCTTGTTGCCATCCCATTGCAGGAGATAGTCGCCCTTGACATACTGATAGAAGCCATTATTATAGTTTACCGCCCATGTATCTTCGGCAGGAGTGGTGAGAAGGTCGATGCCGAAGCCCACATATTTCTTGTCGTAGCCAAGATAGCTCAAAACGGTAGGCATGATGTCTATCTGCTGAGCTATGGCATTGCGCATGCCAGGCTTGAATTCGCCACTTGGGTCGAAGAAGATGATTGGCGAGCAGAAACCACCAAGGTCGGTCTGATAATAGTCGTGATCGCTAAGGTTGGTATGGTCGGAAGTGATCACGAAGAGAGTATTCTTATACCAAGGCATAGTCTTTGCTTTCTCAAAGAATTTGCGAAGAGCATTATCAGTATAGCGTATGCACTTATGGATTTTTATACCCTCTTCAGGATAAACCTTTTTATATTCCTCAGGCACAACATAAGGATGATGCGACGAAGCTGTGAATAGAGCTGTCATAAAAGGCTCTTTCATCTCACCCATTTTGGTAGCATAGAACTGCATAAAAGGCTCGTCCCATATAGCCCATGTGCCATCGAAATCCTTGTCGCCATTAAATCGCTTGTCGGCATTATACTCTGTGCGTCCGAAATAGTCGGTAAAACCTGTGGCACGAGCAAAAGCCTGGAAGCCCATAGAGCCATTCTCGGCACCATGGAAGAAGGCTGAATAATAGCCCTTGTTCTTGAGCTCGCCTGCCAGTCCGCTAACATTATTCATAGAAGCAGGAGTAAGGAAGAAAGGCTCTACAAACATCGGAATGCTCGAGAGGATACTTGGCATTCCGTCGATACTCTTTCTGCCATTACAATAAGAATAAAGATATGTGGCGCTATGCTGCATCAAAGAGTCGGTGAAAGGAGTATAGCCCTTGTATTTACCACCTTCGAGCCATTTATTAAATCCACCTATATATTCACGACCGAAGCTTTCGATGATGATGACAACAACATTCTTCTTACGCGCAACAAGCGAATCACCAGGATTGTGGATAGGAGAATATATCTCATCGAGCTCTTGCTGCGAATAGTAGTTAGGCACAACGAATACCGATTTGCCTATGGTGCGGATAATAGAGAACGGAGTATTCAATACGATGGCAGCCTCTTGCGGACGGTCTACATACTGGTTGGCATTGCTGATGGTGATAGGGCGCACGGCAGTAGTAAAGCCACCACGCATACCAGCTATACACAAAGGAACAAAAAGGGCAAGGAATATTGCTTGCAGCACATAGTATTCTGCCATACCCTTAGCCTTGTATGGTTTCGAAATCTGAACAGGAATCTGTCCCTTTGGCATACGATAAAGATACCACATGCCTACTATCAGCAATATGCCAATAACCACAAGATACCAATGGTTTATCACTTCTGCACCAAAGATGCTACCAAGGTTGTTCTCGTTTTTGAATTCAGAGAATACCGTGACGGTAGTACGGCGAATGGTATATTTGAAGTATACGCAGTCGGCAAGGTTGGCAACCACACAGATGGAGTTGCACACCAGAAATACCCACTTGGCTATCTTCTGATAGATGGCAGTCTCCTTATAGTGGATAGGGAATAGCATCATCAAAGCGTATAGAGCGTTGGTGTATAGAATGGCAGAGGTATCGAACATCAAGCCGCCACGTGTTATTTCCCAAAACGAGCTCCATGTCATCGTCTCGGAAAACATACTCCAGTTGGTTGCCAAAAATACCAATCGGCATATCTCATAGACAACATAAACCATCACCATGTTTATAACAAAGCATAAAGGTGATGAAAACAAATTTCTTTTCAACTTCATTTTATCCTTAATCTTTTTCCTAAATCTATAAATAAATAATCTTCTCTACTATCGGCGCCATGTCGTAGTATTTATATTCAGCCAGTCTGCCGCCGAATATCACATCGCGTTCAGCATCTGCCATAGCTCTATACTTCTGATAAAGAGCGTTGTTATTGTCGTTGTTTACAGGATAGTATGGCTCTTGTCCTTCGGCTGTCTCCATAGGATATTCGCGCGACACAACAGTCTTTGGATTGTCGTAAACCTGCTGTCCGAAGACTTCGAAATGCTTATGCTCTATCACTCTGGTGTAAGGCACTTCAGCTTCGGTATAGTTGATTACGGCATTACCTTGATAGTTGGCAGTATCAAGAAGTTCGTGCTCAAACCTTACTGAGCGATATTGCAAAGCACCATGGCAATAGCCAAAGTATTCGTCTATCTTGCCTGTATACAATATTTTTGCGCAACGGCATTCGAAGTCAGCATGCTTTATGATAAAACCACCCTCAGGCTGTCGCTCTATCTTACAGTCGAAGAAGTCTACACCAACGAGAGTGTCTATGCCATCCAAGAGTCCTTGAATAAGCTTGTTGTATCCTCCCTTAGGCACACCCTGATAGGTGTCGTTGAAATAGTTGTTGTCGTAGACAAACCTCACGGGCAGTCGCTTGATGATAAAAGCAGGCAAGTCTACAAGCTCCCTACCCCATTGCTTCTGCGTGTAGCCTTTTATCAGTCGCTCGTAGATATCGCGCCCCACGAGCATCAACGCCTGCTCTTCAAGGTTGCGAGGTTCGCTCACACCCTCAGCCTTCAGCTTCTGCACTATCTCCTGTCGTTGTTCCTCTATCTTAGCCTTTGCCTGCTCAGGAGTCGTTACGCCCCACATCTGGTAAAAGGTGTTCATATTGAAAGGCAGATTATAGAGTTTGCCTTTATAGCATGCCAAAGGCGAATTGGTATAGCGATTAAACTCCACGAAGCTATTCACGAAGTCCCACACCTTTTTATTTGATGTATGGAAGATATGCGCACCATATTCGTGCACATTTATTCCAGCCTCCTCACGGCAGAATATGTTGCCACCAAGATTGTGGCGCTTGTCGATGACAAGACATCGTTTGCCTTGCTGTTTTTGCTTGTAAGCATAGGTGGCTCCATATAGTCCTGAGCCCACTATCAGAAAGTCATATTGTTGCATATTTCTATTCCTCTTTGCTTAGAGTTTTTGTCTCCTCCTTATTGTTTTCAGTCTGCGAATATACGAAAACATTTTGATATATGAGAGAAGAAGGTAAAAAAAGAGTGGTTTTGTTTTGCCATTCCGTCTGCTTACACTAATTTTGCCACAAATATAGCTATAATCATGACAAATCTCACCATAGGCTTCGATGCCAAACGAACAGTACGCAACGCCACAGGACTTGGCAACTATTGTCGCACCCTGCTCAACGACCTCGGTTCTATTGACCATACAGACTCCCTTCGTCTGTATGTCCCCGACCTTGGACGCGATGACCTCCGTTCACAACTCAGCATGCAAGAGAATATGCAGTTTGTGTTGCCTAACAACACTCCCAAACTGCTTAAAGGTCTATGGAGAATACGCAATATCGTCAACGACCTGAAGCGCGACAAAGTAGACATCTATCATGGTCTTACAGGCGAATTGCCTATGGGCATACATAAGGCAGGAATAAAAAGCGTCGTTACCATTCACGACTTGATATTCCTGCGCCATCCTGAATACTATAAGCCTATCGACGTGATGATATATCGTTGGAAATTCCGCTATACCTGTCGTGAAGCCGACAAGATAGTGGCTATCAGCGAATGTACCAAGCGCGATATTATGGAGTTTGGAAATGTGGCAGAAGACAAGATAGAACTGATTTACCAAAGCTGTGGCACACGCTTCAAGACAAAGGCAAGCGAAGAACAGAAGGAGCATGCCCGCAAACAATACGCTCTGCCAAATCATTATATCCTCTTCGTGGGCACTATCGAAGAGCGCAAGAATGCTTTGCTTGCAGCCCAAGCCCTACCCTATCTCGACCAGGACATCCACCTTGTGCTCGTTGGCAGACGCACCAAATATGCAGACAGGATAGAAGACTTCGCCGAAAAGAATAAGCTTACAGAGCGTGTACACTTTCTTAGCGGAGTGCCTACGAGCGATCTCTATGCCATTTACCAAATGGCAGAATGCTTCGTTTATCCTTCGCGCTACGAGGGTTTCGGCATTCCTATCATCGAAGCCATACAGAGCGGACTGCCTGTGGTGGCTTGCACAGGTAGCTGTCTGGAAGAGGCTGGCGGTACTGACAACCTGTATGTAGACCCCGACAAACCTCAGGAAATGGCAGAGGCAATAAAAAGCCTCATCGCTAACGACGAGGCTAAAAAGCAGATTGTGGCAAAGAGCCAACAATATGTTACTCGATTCGAGAATAATGATATTGCTGCCTCGATGCTAAAACTATACCACTCACTTTAGAAGTTCTATGAGCTTCTTCATACCCTCACTTGCACCAGCCTTGATGTGAGTGATATTCTTGTATGCTCCCGACATCACCTCGTTAGGGTCGATGAGGTAAATAGGTATGCCAGGCTTGGTATATTGCACCAAGCCTGCAGCAGGATATACATTCAAGCTTGTGCCTATGATAACAAAGATGTCGGCATTCTGAGCCTCTATGGCAGCAGGCTCTATCATTGGCACATTCTCGCCAAAGAAAACTATAAATGGGCGCAATAGCGAACCGTCGCCTGCCTTGGTGCCTGGCTCTACGGTACAGTTGTCGGCAGGAAGGTCTATTATATAGCGCTCATCATAAGGCTCACGACTTGAGCACACTTTGCTTAGTTCGCCATGCAGATGAATAACATTCTTAGAGCCTGCACGCTCATGCAAGTCATCTACATTCTGAGTTATCACACACACATCGTAATCATTCTCAAGACTCTTTATAAGCTTATGCCCCTCGTTAGGTTGTGCAGCATATAGCTTCTTGCGAAGCATGTTGTAGAAGTTGGTCACTAAGGTAGGATCTTTCTCCCACCCCTCATGTGTTGCAACCTGCTCTACAGGATAGTTTTCCCATAGACCATCATTGCCGCGAAATGTCTTGAAGCCACTCTCCACCGACATTCCAGCACCTGTAAGGAATACTAATTTCTTTTTCATAAAGCAATCCATTATTCAAGCATGGCAAGCCATACCTATTAATATAAAAGCTAAACATTTACAAAAATACTATTTTTTTGAAAATAAATGTAGGTATGACCAATAAAAATGTTATCTTTGCACGAATTTTGATATTAACACATTATTAAACAAGACTAAAAGCATTTATGGACAAAGTTAGTTACGCTTTGGGTATCGGCATAGGCCGCCAATTGGCAGACATGGGAGCCAACGACATAGTTACTGAGGATTTCGCAGCAGCGATGAAGGATGTGCTCACAGGTGCAGAGCTTAAAATCGATGAAGCCGAAGCGCAAGCATTGGTTCAGGAATATCTCCAGAAGAAGGGAGAAGAGAAGGTGAAGGCTGTAAAGGCTGAGGGCGAGAACTTCCTTGCAGAGAACGCCAAGAAGGAAGGTGTAGTAACATTGCCAAGCGGATTGCAGTATCAGGTGCTCAAGGAAGGCAACGGCAAGAGCCCTAAGGCTACCGATCAGGTGAAGTGCCACTATGAGGGAACTCTCATCAACGGTAAGATCTTTGATAGCTCATATCGTCGCAACGAGCCTGCTACATTCCCTCTCAATGGCGTTATCGCTGGATGGACAGAAGGTTTGCAGCTTATGAAGGAAGGTGCCAAGTATCGTTTCTTCATTCCTTTCAACCTTGCTTACGGCACACGTGGCGCTGGTCAGGACATTCCTCCATATGCAGCTCTTATCTTCGATGTAGAGCTCATCGAGGTTATCTAATCGTGTACCCCTACCCTATTGTGGAACACCCTTTACGAGCTGTGTAGAAAGCTGCTGCAGGCTCGTTGCGACGATTTTGGCTATTGCTGCCGCAACATTTGCTTCTTGTGGCAATTCAACTCCTAAGGCTGACATGAAGAACGATGTAGACTCTATGAGCTACTGCATTGGTTTGGTTCAGTCACAGTACATCCGTCAGGCTATTGAGCAGGGTCAGGTTATCGATACTGCTTATATCGACGAGTTTATCAAGGGTATCAACGAGGGTGCAAATGCTGGCGACGACAAGAAGAAGACCGCTTACTATACAGGTTTGCAGATTGGTCAGCAGCTTTCTACACAGCTCGTAAAGGGTGTTAACTACAATGCTTTCGGTAGCGATTCTACAAAGACTATCTCTTTGAAGAACCTCCTCGCAGGTTTCCTCACAGGTGTCAAGGGCAAGAAGGGCATTATGACTATCGACCAGGCACAGATGATAGCACAGGAAAAGATGAAGACTATCAAGGCTGCTTCTATGGAGAAGGAGTTTGGTGCCAACAAGGTTGCTGGCGAAAAGTTCCTTGCCGAGAACAAGAAGAAGCCAGGCGTTGTAACTTTGCCAAGCGGTTTGCAGTATAAGGTTATCAAGGAAGGTAGCGGCGCTATCCCTTCAGATACCACAATGGTTAAGGTTCACTACGAGGGTCGCACCATCGACGGTAAGGTATTCGAAAGCTCTTACAAGAATGGTCAGCCTGTGGAAATCCAGCCTAAGCAGTTTATCAAGGGTTGGACAGAGGCTCTTACCCACATGCCTGCTGGTAGCGTTTGGGAAGTTTACATTCCTCAGAACTTGGGTTATGGCGAGCGTCAGGCTGGCGACATCAAGCCATTCTCAACCCTTATCTTCAAGATTGAATTGATTTCTGTAGGTAAGTAATAACATAATTATATTATGAACAAAACTATCATTCTATCTCTTCTCTTGCTTGCAGGAAGCGCTAACATGGCTTTCGCAGGCAAGAAGGATAAGAACAAAAACAAGAAAGTAGTTGCTACTGAGCAGGTGAAGCTCGCTACAGCAAGCGACTCTCTTAGCTACATGGCAGGTAAGACTGCTACACAGGGTCTCCTACCCTACCTCGTTAATCGTATGAAGGTAGATACTGTCTTCATGGCTGATTTCGTAAAAGGCTATGAGGATGCTATCAGCAAGGCCAACGACCCACAGTTTGTTGCATACTCTGCCGGCGCTACTATCGCTGGTCAGGTAATGGAAGGCGTATTCCCACGAATGAAGTCTGAGATGGAAGGTGCCAACGACTCTATAGCAGCAACATTCTTCCACAAAGGCTTTGTTGCTTCCCTCAACAATGACAACAGCATCTGCACAGACTCTGCTGCCGAGAAGACTTTCCAGGAGCGCATACAGGCTTATCAGACTCAGAAGACTGAGGCTTATAAGAAGGAGAATGCTGACTGGCTTGTAGAAAACGGCAAGAAGGCTGGCGTAAACACCACAGCAAGCGGCTTGCAGTATAAGGTGCTCGTAGCTGGTCAGGGCGAAACTCCTAAGGCTACCGACCGTGTAGAGGTTGTTTACGAAGGCAAGATGATTGACGGTACTGTATTTGATGCCACTTCACGCCATCATGGTCAGAAGTCGGATAAATTCAGATGCAACGAAGTTATCAAGGGATGGACAGAGGCTCTCACCAGCATGCCTGTAGGCAGCAAGTGGGAAATCTATGTTCCTCAGGAACTTGGCTACGGTCAGCGTCAGGCTGGTCAGATTAAGCCATACTCTACCCTTATCTTCACCGTTGAGCTCAAGGGTATTGAAAAGCCTGTAGAAACAAAGCCTGCTACAGAAGCTGACTCTAACAAGAACGCAGAAAATGCTAAGAAGGTAAAGGCTGCTATTGCAAAGAGAAAAATTATGAAGAAGAAATAATAGCTAAAAACTATTAATAACTATAAGACAGGCAACATGCAAAATATGGCACGTTGCCTGTCTTTTTTATTCTATGTGTAAGCAAATATAAGCAAATAAAGACATTATGGCATATTTTTTTGCGCAAAAGGTTTGTCAATTCAAGAAAATTACCTATATTTGCTCGGTAATAAGAACATATTGATATATACATAACTGAAAATGGAAAAAATTGACAACCTCGACCGTAAGATACTAAGCATCCTTTCAAAGAATGCTCGTATTCCTTTCAAGGATGTTGCAGCAGAGTGTGGAGTATCACGCGCAGCAATCCATCAAAGAGTTCAACACCTAATCGAAGGTGGTATCATAACAGGTAGCGGATTTGATATAAATCCTAAGTGTCTCGGCTATAGCACTTGTACATACGTAGGCTTGAACCTCGAGCGTGGCTCTATGTATAAAGAGGTGGTAAAGGAATTGCTTGAGATTCCTGAAATCATAGAGTGCCACTTCACAACAGGTCCTTACACCATGTTGGTAAAACTCTATGCACGCGACAACGAGCAGCTTATGGACTTGCTCAACAACCGTATGCAGGGTATCAAGGGCGTAGTTTCAACCGAAACTCTTATCTCTCTTGAGCAGAGCATCAAGCGCGAGATTCCTGTTCACCTCGAAGAACAACAGTAATGCAAGACTTTAACCTATCGTCGCATCTCGATAATATCTATGCGACTTTCCCTGAGGCCGATCATCGCCCGATGATTGGCCTTACTGGTAATTGTGCAGATATAGATGTCACCATACGCAACTACTATCACAAGCAGATAGTGGCAGCGGGTGGTGTTCCTGTCATTAT
>OQWI01000946.1_pt1 | contig 13090 bp, 9 predicted proteins | sample 1691551 | NCBI WGS metagenome assembly OQWI01 (sample SAMN03418259, study PRJEB22391) | human gut metagenome | biome: human-gut; feature: organic feature; material: feces | host: Homo sapiens | place: Tanzania | collected 2013-01
CCGGAGCACGGCCGAATGAAGGCATGAGAGGCTCCTTGAGAACCTGCTTTCTGTCAATGCTATAGTGCGTCAGCGCACCTGTCTGCTTGTCAATTTCAGCCGTCCAGACCGCAAGCCTTCCGCCCGGAATGTCACCGTCACAGACGAAGCTGCCGGAGAAGACATATGAACCGGAATTTTCAATGAGAGAAGGCATACTGCTGTCAGAAACCGCACATGAACCGGCAACAAAGGCAGCGGCCGGAGCCTCATAAATCGGAATCTGGTCATAAGCGACCTCGTAGCCTGCAGGAAGAAGACCATCCTGACGTTTGAGTACCCAGCTGACATTCAGATAGATATCCATATCAGAACCCTCACCGGCATTGACCTTTACACAAGACGGATCTGAAGAAATGGTTTTTGCGGCAGCAGAAAGGATATCACGTCTGGTAGCGCCGATACCCACAGAAACAGTTTTACCAGGGGCGACATTGACATTCTCCACGACGCCGGTAAGAGCAGGAACTCCGCCTGCCTCGACAGTCCAGACCATTCTGTATCTTGAAAGGTCAATGAAGAAGTTCTCGTTATAGACGAGCACCCTGTACTCACTGGAGTCGTCAGCCAATTTGTCCTTGAGGACAGCGTCAGGATCAGCGGATGTCAGAATAGAACGGTGCTGGTAGCGGATTTCATAAGCCTGCGGATGCGGAGACCTGTCGGCAGCCACGAAGCCGTTGCAGTTGAAAGAACCGTCTGAAGCGTCATAGTCATTGGCATCTCCACCATATATATAAATATGGTCAGTTCCGTATTTCTCCGGATCTACTGATTTGCAGACAGCCTGGTCCACGAAATCCCAGATGAAGCCTCCCTGATACTGAGGATATTTGCGTATAAGGTCCCAATACTCCTTGAAGTTACCGTTCGAGTTTCCCATCGCATGTGAATACTCGCACTGGATGAGAGGCTTGGACGGATTGGACTTCAGATATTTCTCACAATCGACAGGTCTCATATACATCGGACAGAAGATGTCAGTATGGTCAGCATGGACAGCTCTCTCATACTGGACAGGACGTGTTGAGTCATAAGACTTTATCCAATCGTAAACCTTCTCGAAATTCTTTCCGTCACCTGCCTCATTTCCCATACTCCAGATGATGACTGATGGATGGTTGAAATCACGGTGCACCATGCGGCGGTTCCTGGCGAGATGTGCTGCGAAGTAATCATCCCTATGGGCCAATGATTCTTTGCCATAGCCCATTCCGTGAGATTCGATATTCGCCTCATCCACGACATAGATTCCGTATTCGTCGCACAGAGAGTACCAGCGCGGGTCATTCGGATAATGGGATGTTCTCACGGCATTGACATTCAGTTCTTTCATTATGCGGATGTCACGAATCATCTCCTCCTCGGTGATGATATAGCCTCCATGAGCTGTCATCTCGTGTCTGTCTGTACCCTTGATGAGAATCGGCTGACCATTGACAAGAAGCTGACCTCCGCGCATCTCGACAGTCCTGAATCCGAAACGGACAGATGTGCTCTCGACCACGCCCTTCTTGTCCATCGCATTGACTTTCAATGTATAGAGAATCGGAGTCTCGGCAGACCAGAGGGCAGGAGACGAAACCGACATCTTGCTTTCATTGAGAAGATTGCCGTCAGCGTCTTTTGCAGCGCCGGAAGCCACAGTTGCTGACATCTCTGCCACCTTGTTGCCCGTCTGGTCAAGGACCTCATAACGGAGTTCTGTAATTCCCTTGGTGACAGTTGTTTTCACACTCATCTGACCCTCGGCGGAAGCAATGACATTGACATCCTCAATGCGCTTCTTCTCTCTGGTATAGACATAGATATCACGTGCGATACCCGAAAATCTCCAGAAATCCTGGTCCTCAAGATAGGTTCCGTCGCACCAGCGGAAAATCTCGAGCGCAATGCTGTTCTTTCCTGTGCGGACGTAAGGGGTAAGGTCGAAACGTGCCTCCAGTTTGCTGTCCTCGCTGTATCCGACTTCCTTTCCGTTTACCCAGACATGGACATTGGAAGTAGCCGAACCGATGCAGAGACAAATCTGCTTTCCGTTCCATGATGCCGGAATCTCGAAATCACGACGGTACTGGCCCACATAATTCTTGTCCTCAGGGACATAAGGCGGGTTGTTCTCGAAATGACCTCTCCAGGCATAACCCACATTGACATAAAGCGGATCGCCATATCCGTTAAGTTCCCAGAGGCCCGGAACAGGCATCTCGCCCCATGCTGAGTCGTCATATCCTACAGCCTCGAATCCGATGGCACGGGCAGAAGGGTTCTCACAGAAATTAAACTTCCAGACACCCTCCAGTGACATTGACTTCTGCTGGTCTGTCACGAATGTTGCTCGCATCGGCATCCTGCCGACCTCAAAAATGCCGGGGTCCTGCCACAACGCCTTGTCCGAGACAGAACCTCCGAAAACTGCAGCAGCAGACATGAGGATGCCTACAGATACAGTTGAAAATCTAAATAAGTGCATAGAAACTGTTTTGAAATGAATCAAAAATTTTGTTATGGATCTTATAAATAATTAATTATCAGTTGTTTAATTGAATACATTTTCGTAACTTTATAATTATAAGACAGTTAAGTTATGAAGATGTATTCAACCAACCTCACTGATAATCAGTAGCAAGTTATAGAAAAAATCATAAACGCGCAAGTGAAAGTTCGAGGGTGCGATCGAGGACATAACGGAGACCCTCCATTCCCTCTCCCGCAAGGCCGCCGGCCGCGATGAGAGCCCCTGCCTGGGGATCATCGACTCCCGGAGCGTCAAGACCTCGCACCACGCCGACCCGTCCCGCTTTCTTGCGTTCAAAGATGATGTTGTCTATTTGTTGTATTTGACCGACAGATGGGCTATGCGGTTGGTTGCGCCAGCCGGAAACGATGCCACTGTCTCTCCAGAAACATTAACATACGAATTCAGACGGAGACGGATCTGGATGTTGTTCTGATTGTTCAGCTCGGTAGGCAGCTTGAAGTCATATACCTTGTGCCCAGGCATGTGGTCAGCACGCGTGACAGAAGATGTACACTGTCCCATGACCTGATACTCGCCATCAGGGACAGCAGTCCAGGTAGTTCCGTCCAGAGACCACTCCACGATGAAGAATGCCGGGCCGGTACTTGTAAGCGAGTTGCTTGCGAACTGAAGGGACAAGGTGCCGTTTATTCCGGCAGTGGAGACATTGCTGATGAGCCAATAGGTACCGGTATCCCATAGGGAGCTGCTGACCGCACAGTTCTTAAAAGTATTTGCAGTCTTCGCGGCATCGGTGAACTCGTCACCGCGATATTCTTCGACAAAGTAGATTTCACCCTTCTTGTATGCACTGTAGAATCCTGTGGAATTGCTCTTGAAGAACACTGCATTCTTCTGCCCCGCAGATGGTGCGAATGACTTCTGCCCATCAGTGAACCCGGCAGGCTTCGTGAAATCCCACTCAACGAGGACATCAGTAAATCCGTCACTTCTGTTCTTAGCCATGGCAATGTCAGTCTCCTCGACATGCCTGATCTGGAACCGTCCAATATTCCCCATGTTGGAGTTCTTCTCGCTCACCACGATTCCTGTTAATGAGCCTGCCCCCTGAGGAACGGATCTGGACCTGTAAGGAACAGCGAAGTTGGTCAGCATATAGACATGATTGCCATTGATATCACGAACACTCGCAGGATAGTTCTGGACGAAATCCCCTTCCTTGAATTTACTCAAGCCCGGGCCGGCAACGTACCACTCATTATAGTTCACATATCCACCGAAAGGAATGGAGAATTCCACATCCTGAAGTTTCACTAGCCTGTACAGCATAGATTCAGAAAGATCAGAGATATGAACCGAAAGAGGCTCAACAGGGACACCGGCTGACTTCTTCATTATATGCTGAAAGCCGACACCGCTGAAAAGGAGATACTTGGCATCACCGTCATTCATCTCTCGCAGTTCCGTTCCCAAAAGCCACAATGTGATGTCATCACCTGCCTTTAGCCCGAGATCCACAGAGGATTTGAACACAATCACTTGGCCTTCTGCATTCTGGATGGTGCAGTACCCGGCACTGAAGTTAGGGTTCTTGCCATCAAGCACAACGGTTCCCTTAACATATACACTCTCCATCACCTGACCTACAGAAAGCGAAATCACATGAGAGAAATCGGTCTCCACCGCAAGAGAAGGATCCATATTGAGGCTCTGGATTACCTTAAGAGCGATCTTCGCCTCACGGTCGAACTTATCTTTTCCGGAAACTGTGATGACCGCAGTCCTGTTCTTCGAAGTAGGGTTCTGGGCGACCTTGAAAGTCAGCTCGCCGCCATCAGCCTTGACACCAGAAATCCAAGGCTGGGTGCCTTCCTCGTACTCCACTGACACGGTAACGCCATCTTCGAGGTTAGTTGTGATAGGTACTGAATGTTCAGCGGCATCAGAACTTACAGGAAGCTCGGCAACGCCTAGAGAGATATAAGGCTCCTCGGGCATCTGTGTCAGTGTCAGCACAGCTTCAGCATCGCCGTCGCATGTACGTCCGGTGATATACACAGTACGCGGCTTATCCTTATCGGGATTCGCAAGGACTGAAGCGATGACACTTGCACCCTGCGCCCCTTTAGTAATATTAAGTGTGATCCATTCGCATGATGGTTCCAGAGTCCAGGTAGTGTTGGAACGGACAATGAATGTCACTGTCCCCGCTGACGACACCGCAGAAATCTCCGGAGTATCGAATGATATCATGCCCTGCTCGCTCTTGCTGCATGAAGCCAGACCGATGGACAGCACGGACAGCAGCGCCAATATTTGCAAATAAATGTGTTTCATAATGTTCATCATGTTTATTATCTATGCAGCGACCATTGTATGACTATAGGGTTGTGGTCGGAAGCGAATTTTCCGTCATAACTCTTGCAGAGGAGACTCCAAGTATATACCTTCGTTCCACGGCTCACGAATATATGGTCAATGCGTGAGCTGGAAGAAGTGGCTGTGGCCTGGCTATAGCCGTTATAGGAACGGACTCCGTCCCCTGAACGGTACTGCGCCTTGCTGTAGCTGTCCATCAGGTCAGACATGATTATTATCTGGTACGGAGCAGAGGTCTGATCAGTATTATAGTCCCCAGTGCAGAATGAAGGGTAATCAGCTGCAATTTCCTTGACCTTGGAGACCAGAAGTTTGGCGCTCTCCAGACGGGCTGTCTCACCTTTATGGTCGAAATGTGAATTGAAATGGAAGAAAATCTTTCCATTTCTGTTATCCTTGAATTTCACCCAGTTGCACATTCTCACAGAATAGGAGTCCCATCCCTTGGAATTGACAACGTCAGGGGTTTCGGAGTACCAGAACATACCGTTGTCCAACACAGTGAAACGGTCTTTCCTGTAGAATATCGGGTTATAGTGGACACGCTCCTTCTCCGACTCGCCGGATATGCTCGCGCCTACCCACCCGTATTCAGGAAACCATGAGACAATGTCATCGATCTGGAACTTGTATGGCTCCTGCACACCGAAGATGTCGAAGTCGCAGTCTTTCAGCATCTTCTGCATCAGGTCCTTTCTGTTGTCCCATTTTCCAGCCTCCACGGATTGATTATCATACTGGATGTTGTACGTAGCCACCTTTATCAGCTCCGTCCATCCGGCGTTCTCGTCATCGTTGTCCGAGCAGGAGACAGCCGCAGCCATCGCGAGCGTCAGCGCCGCCGGAACACATATCTTGTTAAACAGTTTCATAATAATGTCTCGTTAATATTACTGGTTCTTGTTTCTGAAAGGGAAAGGATCCGGATTAAAGAGAGGGTCTGTTCCGGAAATAAGCCACATTCTGGAATTCCTGTCATCACCCTCGTCAAGACGCTTTATGGCCTCGGTCACGTTGCTGTTATTGTTATCTATTTCCGCCTGAGGATAGCAATACCTCAGAGGAAGATAGCCATCGTTATAGAGATTGTCAATGTTCCTCTCCAGGAATTCCGAATAATCAGGATACCCGGTTCTCCTCAGCTCGAAATAAGGCTCCAAAGCTCCCTGCATGAAGAAATTAAGATACTTCTCCGTAATAATCTTCCCAAGCATCTGCGTAGGTGTGCCGACAAGCTTGACATCCGCATTTTCCTGATAAGCCTTTATGGCCGCAGAGCCGATGCCCTGGAACTCGCATGCTGCTGTGATACCGGCATTGTAGTAGGTCTGTGCATCGCCTGAAATCCATCCCCTGAGAGCAGCCTCGGCAAGAATGAACTCCAGCTCAGGGTAGCTGATATTCATGGCTGACGGTCCCTTAGGCTCCTGATACCACTTCCCCTTAAGTCTGGACTGGCTGCCGTTATTCATTTCCACGCTGTTGTTGTAGCTTTTGGCTCCAGGGTTAGGAATGACACCGTTATAGTTGGCGAAATCATTGACATCGATGGAGGAGTTACCCTCGTATTTCATCATGACCTCGGCAATCTGCATAAGCCTTGTATCCTTCCTCTTCTTCATGAGCTCCACGACATATCTGGATATACGGTATGAAGACACGAAGTTGTTGTTATTGTAGTAAGCATAGTTGCTTGTATTGTCGTCCTCGTCACGTATCGCACTGTCGGACAACTTCTCCATCAGAGGGTTGCCGTCGGGGTCATTGACGATTTCAGCAAACATGTCCTTCGGGGTTCGGCCATGGATCGAATCCACAGACGTGCAGTTTATAAGGACGCGCAGACGCAGGGTGTTGATAAGCTTGCGCCAGCTGTGTATGTTCCCGCCATAGATGATGTCACCGTCAACGGAGGTGGCATCATACTGTGCGAGCTTCTCGTTAGCCTCTGCAAGCTCGTTCAGGATGCCGGCAATGATATCCTCTTGCTTGTCATAGGAAGGGTAGTAGTTCGGACTGCCCTGTCGCCCTGTTCCCGCCTCCGTATAAGGGACATCACCGAACAGGCGCGTGACAGTGAACATCCACCATGCCCTGAAGAACGAAGCAAGATAGTAGTATCTCTCATCTCCCACACGTTCAGCCTCTTTCCTCATGTCGTAGCACCAGGCAATACGCTGGTATTCACCGGAGAAGTTGCGGCGCAGGAAGTTGAAATGTCCGCCTCCGCCGCGATAGTCGAACATCCATATGAGACGGTATGGCTCAATGCCGTAGTACTCGATACCGAACGTATTGATGTCCAGTGTTGTCAATATGTTTTTAGGATGAACCTGTGTAGGCCTGTTCACATCCTTGCTGACCTCCGAGAGAGTATAGTCGCAGGATAATGCCATCATGGTCATCAGTCCAATCAGTGCGAATCCCAGGATTCCGCCTTTTATATTTTTCATAACCAAATGTCTTTTTAGATTACAACGAGACAGAGAGATTGAAGCCGACCATCCTTTCTGTCGGGTAGGAGAAGGTCTTGAACGCCGCATCCGGATCCTCGTTGTCCAGCTTCTTCCAGATAAAGAGGTTATTCCCGATAAGTGACAGCTCCAGTCCTTTCACCACCTTGTTTTTCTTTATCAATGAAGAGAAATCATACGAGATCGAAAGATTCCTCAATTTGATGAAATCAGCCTTGTACAGGTTATATCCAAGAGTGTAAGGTCCGTTCAGCTTTCCAAGATAGCCTATCCAACTCTTGAAATAGACAGGAGTTGAAGACGGGGCGAATGTCCTGGTGTCAGAGACCACATTCCCATGGTCATCATAAGTGACTTCTCCTCCAGTCACGATAACAGCATTGGATGGGATGAATGACGGTTTCTGTGTCCAGTCAAGTTCCCTCTCCGGAACAGCTGTCTTCTTGTGAGTTCCCGCCTCTATCATTCTGGAGTTCAGGTCTGAACGGATAACGCCGCCCACACGTCCCGAGATGTCGAAAGACATTGTCCACTTGCGCCAGCGGAGGCTTGACGAAATACCGAACTCCCAGTCCGGGCCGGAATATCCGATTATTCTCTTGTAAGGATCCTCAATCGGACGTCCGTTGTTCTCGTACACGATGAAGTTGCCTTCCGGATCACGCTGCCATACCTGGGCATAGATGGCATCCGCCCTGTCACCCACCTTGAGATTATTGTAGGTGTATGCCCCGTTATAGATCCTGCCAAGATACTTTCTCGTCAATGACCAGTTCATGTCCATTTTCCATTCCCAGTCACGGGTGCGAACAAGGACAGTGCCGAGAATGATTTCATAGCCCTTTCTCCTGTAGTCATTGCCGTTCGTAAGCAACTTGCTGTATCCGCTGGACTGGTTGATGTCCACCTGCTGGATTTGGCCTTCATCCTTTGTCCGGTAATAGCTGAAATCCAGACGCAGCCTGTTATCGAAGAAGCGGATATCGGTGCCGATCTCCAGAGAATTAGTGAAGTAAGGCTTGATTCCCTTGTCTATCACAAGTGTAGGAGGTGTCATGGAAGCATTGTTGCCCCAATATTTATTGAACGAGTATGAATTTTCGAGCAGATATACTGAACTCTGATCAAAACCGACCTTTGCCCATGAGCCTCTGACCTTCCAGAAGGAGATTGCCTTCGGGAGATTTATCAGTGAAGTCATCACACCACTGAGGCTGACAGACGGATAGAAGAAAGAGTTGTTATCCTGATTCAATGTTGATGACCAGTCGTTTCTTCCGGTGAATGTCAGGAAAATGGCATTCAGAGCGCCGAATGTAGCTGTTCCAAAGACACCTTCCATACGCCGTCTCTGTATGGTGGTAGTAACCTTCGGCGAGTTCGTGGAATTGGTGACATTATAGAGGGCCGGCTGGAGAAGTCCGCCATCGGTGCTAGCCCACTGATAGTTACGCATTGAATCGTACACGGAGGCTCCGACCATGGCATCCACATCGAACCATCCGAATTTCTTCTTGTACGAGAGCATGGCATCTATGTTCACATCCACGTTCCTGTCGCTTGATACCGAATAGCATCCGTTATCATTGCCTACCCATGCATAAGGTTTGCATTCCTCCTGATTCTGATGCTTGGAGTCAGTCGCAACCTTCACCATGAAGTTAAGTCCGTCAATGATATCGTAATCAAGCGATGCGGATGCGATAAGCTCCGGCTCACTGTATGGGCGGGTGAATTCATACGCCACAAACCATGGGTTGTTGAACCAAGTATGATTCCAGTTTCTCTGGGCATAGCCGACCTGTCCCTCCTCCCAGTAGTCTTTCAAGTCGAGAATATCATTGTTGGTACCCATATACACGAGAATGTTGTAATAAGGGTGTTGGTTTCCGTAGCCTGACCAAGGGCGGTTCTTCGAGTAGGTATAGCTGTATATCATGTTCATGTTGATATGCAGTTTCTTTGTTATGTCATAGTTCGCGGCTGCCGTGATACCGAATTTCTTGAGATTGGTATTAGGAGTCTGTCCACGTCTGTACATCTGGTTAAGACTGACACGGAAGGAACCGCCGTTGAACTTCTTTGCCACGCTGACATTATTGTCAGTGACAAGGCCTTCCTGAAGGAAGTTCTTGAAGTTGTTCTTGTGGGAGATGAAAGGCAACGGGATACGCTCGCCCGTCTCAGGGTCTATAGGGCTGTTGTACTGGACAGTCTCCCAAATTCCGCTGGGCGACTGCGGATCCTTCTGATCCAGCTTCGGGCCCCAGGTCCATAGACCGTCATACAGTCCGCCGCCTTTTCCGTCCTTGTACGCATAGCGTCCGTACTCACCTGTACCATAAATCGTCTGCTGATCAGGCAGGGTAAGATAGCCGGCCGTGAACATCGTGGATGAATTCACATTGATGTCCACATCCTTATTGTCGGCAGTTCCGGACTTTGTGGTTATTAGAATCGCTCCGTTGGCGCCTCTGGCGCCGTAGAGGACAGCCGCCTGAGGTCCCTTCAGGACGGTGATGCTCTCGATATCATCGTTGGATATGCCTCTATAGTACTTGACTGGAGTTCCGTTCACCACATATATAGGTGACTCGCCGCGAAGATGCACAGCAGGATCCTCGAGAATTGCCGCTCTGGTGTTCAGAGTAAGACCTGCGATCTTTCCATTCAGCATGTTGAGAGGGTTGTCCGTCTTCACCTTGGAGAAGGCCTCCGCATTGACCTGCTGGATAGAGTATCCGAGGCTTTTTTCGGACTTGCGGATACCGAGCGCCGTCACGACTGCCTCGTCAAGCTGTATATCTTCTGCATTCAAAGTCATGTTGATGACATCCGAAGTGCCGACCACAGCTGTGCAGTCCTTATAGCCTATGCAACTGTAAATCAGGACTACCCCTTTCGTCGTTGGAAGCGAGTAGTTTCCGTCAATGTCAGTCACGGTACCGTTCTTGCCGTCCCGTTCCAGCACTCCCACTCCCGGAACAGGCTGCCCGTCAGAGTCAATTACTTTTCCGCGGATCGTGACCTCACGTCTCGAACCGGAAGCCTGCTGCCTGGATACGGAGACAATGATGTTCTTGCCCTTTATCTGCCATGCGAGTTCCGTACCTTTGAGAACAGAGGCCATCACCTCCTCGACGGTAGCATTGTCGATGGAGACAGCCACCTTTATGCCGGCGACATCCTTGTCCTGATAGTTGAACAGATAGATGCTGTTTTTCTCGATCGTCCTGAAGACCGAGGTCAGCGGTTCATGCCCATTTGTATGGACAGAGATCTTCTGCACCTGGCCGGCGGCTATGATTTCCGCTTGAGTGATGAATAACAATGACAATACCGAGGCGAGGAATAACATCAACCTGAAACGGACATTGTCCAAAGACGGGGAAACAGACACTCCCGCCTTTCCTTTTGTAACCAATTTTTGTTTCATCCGGTTATTATTTATGTAGATTATAGATTTCTCTTGAAGACTGTGGCTCAGAAGCACTCTGCATTACTGCGGTAAATCACATAGCCGTTGCCGCTGCGCTCCCACACGAAGCCGACCTGGACCTGCAGGACAGACAACATCTGTTCAAAAGGCACGGAAGCCTCCAAAGTTCCGGAAACGGGTCCCTCCCCGGAGAAAACATCGCCTCGGAACAAGACCGTGACTCCTTTCTCATCAGCGAGCCGCTGTATAAGGTCTCGGATGTCGGCAGACTTATAACGGATAAGATTTTCCGTCCACGCTGTAGTGGAGTCCTTGTCGAATGCCGAGAATTCCACCTCGTCACGACCCACATCATAGCGAGCCATACGCCCGGGAAAGAGCCTTATTTTCTGAGACGGCGTGCTGAACAACACGGAACCCCTTACGAGTGACGTAGAGACAAACCCCTCGTCAGCCTTGTTCACAGCATTGAACTCCGTACCTAGGACAGTGACCTCCACCTCTCCCATTTTCAAGTTGAATCTCTTCGCCGGGTCGTGGACGACATCAAAATATGCCTCCCCGTCCAATTCCACGTTTCTGGAGCGGCGGTCATATCCGTTCGCAACTCTCAATGTGCTGTTTTTGTTCAGTTTGACACGCGTACCGTCAGACAGGACGAAAGACGAGATGCTGTTCCCTGTCACATAAGCGGTGATGTGGCTACTACGGCCGGACATCATCATTCCTGCCGAAATGCCAATTACAAGAGCTGCGGCGAGGCCTGCCGCATAACCCACCGCACGGCTGAAGCGAAGACGGTTGCCGGAAAGTTTCTTTTCCAGCAGGACATAACCGCGCGAGGTGTCGGCGGCCGAAGTCACTTCTGCATTCCAATATGCAGATACCTTCCGGAATAATTCTCTATTCTCCGGGCTCTCGGCCAGCCATGCCTCCACAGCCTTCATCTCCACGGCATCAGCTTCGCCGGCGAGATAGTCGGCGACAAGTGTCTCTATGTCTTTTCTGTTTTCCATCATAGTTTTTTTGAATGACCGAGAACGCTGAAAATCTTCTTCATCGCTATCCGGATATGGGATTCCAGTGTCTTCACAGATATATCCATAAGTTCGGCGGCATCCTTGTATTTCATCTTGTCCTCCCTGACAAGCTTGAACGCCATCCGGCATTTAGGAGGCAGTGTCTCGATGGCCGAGTTGAGTTCACGCACGGTCTCATCAGATATGCAGTCGTCTTCCTGACTGGTTTCCGTACCGGCGAACAGCTCGAGCATATCGTCATTGCAAAAGGTCATCCTGGATTTATCCTTCCTTATATAGTCCACGGCCTTGAATTTTGCGATCCTGTACACATACCCCTGGAAATTGCTGATCTGCTGAAGAGAGCGTCTGTTGTTCCACAATGCCATAAAGACATCCGAGACAATCTCGTCCACGGCTCCTCTGTCGCGTATATACAGCCCGACATAACGATACACCAGCCCGCCATACAGTTCATACAACTGCCTGAACGAGTACTGCGAATTCTCCAAAGAAATCGACATCAATATGTCGCGCATCATAGTGTCCACTTGTTACTCTCCTGTCATATAGTCGCAACAACTGACAAAAACCCTTAGAGCTGTTTTGAAAAAAAATAAAAAAAAGTTGCTATAAGTAATCCTTAAAAGCAACTTCATAGTTATTTGTTGGTTTGTTGTTAATTTTCCAGTGTCAATAACTCCACGGTCCCGTCCATTGTCGAGGCAAGGATGCTTATGCGGCCACGTTTCTCAATGATTTTCAGAGGATTGACCAATGCCAATGAAACTTTGTGTGCCCATTTGAATGAGCCGTCGGCCGCGTCCAGCGCAACAATGTTTCCTTTGTCGGAAGGAATGAGAAGAAGCCCGTCGGCCACTGTCAATGCAGATGTTCCGATATCGTATCCGAGGCTGTCCCTGACCGCCCAGATCTTTTCAGAAGAGCCAAGTTCCTTTCCCGGGGCCGGAGCCGGCACATCGGAAGCAAACGCATAGGCGCTTCCGAACATGACCTTGGAATAAACTGTCTTTCCGTCGGGGCTGATACCGATGGCATCACGTCCACCATCCACACGGAACAGTTCATTTCCTGTCTTTGCATCTATGGCATAGACCTTCCTGTCCGGCACTGCCACGAATATTCTGCCGGAACCATATACAGGGACGCAATGTGCAGGGGAATACATCCTCGACCACTTCTTGACAGTCCACACCCACTGCTCCCTGCTCGGTCTTGCTTGGGTCAAGCGTTATCA
>OQWI01000948.1_pt1 | contig 13064 bp, 7 predicted proteins | sample 1691551 | NCBI WGS metagenome assembly OQWI01 (sample SAMN03418259, study PRJEB22391) | human gut metagenome | biome: human-gut; feature: organic feature; material: feces | host: Homo sapiens | place: Tanzania | collected 2013-01
CAGTATCTCAGGCTTGAGCTGCTCAAGATGGTGGAATGTTTCTTCTACCCCTTCAAATTTATTGTAATGAAGAAAGGCTTTTGCTGTGTCGAGGGCATAGTTTTCGAAGTTGTCACATGCCACGCCTATCTGTCCTTTCATCTGCTTGATGGCAGCTTTGAGTTCCCTGTTGCTTAGAGGCTTGTTGATGAGTTTGTCCAGCTCTTTGTGTACCAAATGTATGCATCGGTCGATGTCTTTCGGGTCACAACCGAAATATATGCCCCAAGCTGAGGTATCGGTATAGTTGGTCAGTATGCTTTCCACTGTATATACCAGTCCTGAGTGTTCTCTCAAGGCTATGTTAAGGCGTGAATTCATGCCTGGCCCTCCAATGAGGTTGTTGAGGAAATACAGTGCTATGCGTTTTGGATTTTTTGATCCGTAGCCAGCTTTGCCTATCATCACGTGAGCTTGGTGTGTGCCTCGCTCCTCTGTGTGTATGCCTTGTGCGTCTGTATGTGTGCAGTGGTCAACGCTATCTTCTGATGATGAGGCCAGTGTCTCTTTTCCCTCTTTGCTTGTGTGTGTCTCTATGCACTTCTCCTCTTTGATGTCATTTATCTGTTTGTTTTCAGATTCTTTCTCTTCTTTTATGTTTTTCTCCACTATTTGGGATCCATTGAGCTTCGCTATTGTCTTTTGCGCCTTTTTGAAGTTGACATTGCCAAAGATGAAAAATATCATCTTATCGGGACGGTAGAGACGGTTGCGGAAACGAAGCGCGTCATCTGTTGTAAAGTGCCGCACATTGTCGGCATTGCCAAGGATGTCGTGTCCGAGATTGCTGTCAGCAAAAATGATATTTTCGAAATGATCGTATATTAGTTCTGCAGGACTGTCGTTGTAGCTTTCTATCTCATCAATAATAACCTCACTTTCCTTGTCTATCTCATGCTGGGGGTATGTGCTGTGAAACACAATGTCAAAGATGAGTTCGGCTGCTCTTTCGAAATGCTCTTTCATGAAAGCTGAGTACACCACAGTCTCTTCTTTGTTTGTATAGGCATTGAGGTCACCGCCCACACTCTCCATTCTGTTGATGATATGCCATGCCCGCCTTTTCTCTGTGCCTTTAAACATCATGTGTTCGCAGAAGTGCGCCATGCCTTCTTCCCCGTTTTCTTCGTCACGAGTGCCAGCATCTATGCTTATTCCGCAGTAGGCCACATCGGTCGGCGATGGTATTTGTATTAGACGTAGTCCGTTTTCATACAGGCATGTATTAGCTTGTTCTTTCATGAGTCATTTAATTAGTATATAAGCAATCCTGCTATGCCGCACAGCACTATTATGAGTATTGGGCTTAGCTTGTACAGCCTCACTCCCACAAATGAGAGGACGAAAATCGTTATGCTCACTATGAAACTGAAAGCTGACTCTGTAGGGTCGCCAAAGTTCTCTTTCGACATGAGCATCAAGGCTGCAGAGCCTATGAGTCCTACTATGACTGGCCTTAGTGTGCTGAATATATTGTTTATGTCTGGCGATTTGCTGTGCTTGAGCAGGTATTTGCTTATGCTCACCATCAGTATGAATGGTAGCCATATGATGCTCAGCGAGGCTAATATGGCTCCGAGGATGGCGGCCCATGTGGGATAGCCTGCATGCAGCACTGCAGTGTAGCCTGCGTAAGTGGCACAGTTAATGCCTATAGGGCCAGGTGTCGACTGACTTACTGCTACAATGTCGGTAAACTCATTTACTGTAAGCCAATGATGCTTGTTGACCAATTCATCTTGTATGAGCGACAGCATGGCATAACCACCTCCAAAGTTGAATATGCCTATCTTTGAGAATACATAGAATAGTTGTAGGAATATCATTGTTTAATGTTATCTTGTTTTTTCTTTGTATGTAAGTTTTTTGCATGCTGTTTCAGCCTGGCTTAAATTGAAAGCCTTAGTCCTTATTATCTCTTGTGAAACTGTTCTTATGCATTCTTCCCCACAAAAAACCGCCTATGCCGCCAGCAAGGATGCAAAGAACCGGCGATACATCACAATATGTTATCAAAAGCAGGCACAAGATAGGAATCCAGCAGTTGCGTTTGTTGAGTTTGGCTTTTTTGGCCATGCTGAAACATGGCGCAAGAATAAGCGCTACCACGCAAGGGCGTATGCCCATGAAAATCTTCTCCACATAGATGTTGTCCTTAAATGCTTGAAAGAACATTGCTATGAGCAGTATGGCAATGATAGATGGCATGGCCGTAGCAAGTGCGCCTACAATGCCACCCTTCACACCTCTGAGCTTTAGACCTATGTGTGAAGACATGTCGATGGCGAAGAGTCCTGGTGTGCTCTGAGCCACAACCATGGTGTCGACAAACTCCTCATGGCTAAGCCAATGTTTTTTATCCACCACTTCTTTCTCCATCATCTGTATCATGGCATATCCACCTCCTATGGTGAAACTGCCTATTTTGGCGAACGTGAGGAATATGTCTGTGTAAATATTCATGTATTATATTATATAATGTGTAAATGGCACATTCTGACAAGTTTCGGCAGAGTGGCTTTATATTGCTAAATAGCCGCTATTGCCGTAGCTTGCCAGAACATGCATTATGTATAGTCTTGAGGAAATAAACTATTTTGTCTTTTCCTCAATCCATTTTCTTGCGTTGACGAATGCTTCAATCCATGGAGTGACATCGTCTTTCAGACGGTCGGCTGGATAGTTGGCCTGCTGCCATGGGAAGATGGCGCGCTCAAGGTGTGGCATCATTGCCAAATGGCGTCCATCGTTAGAAGCAATACCAGCCACATCGTATGTAGAGCCGTTAGGGTTGGCAGGATAGCCTGAGTAGTTGTACTTGGCTACGATGTTGTATTCGCCTTCAGGCTTTGGCAGACGGAAGTTGCCTTCGCCGTGAGCAACCCAAATGCCGAGTTTGCTGCCTCCTAATGTGCGGAACATTACCGACTCATTCTCAGGGATTGCGAGAGTTACAAAACCGCTTTCAAACTTGTGGCTCACGTTATGGAGCATCTGTGCGTAGTCCTTTGCGTCGGCCACAGCGTGGTTGTTGTTTATAAGTCCAAGCTCAATCATCAATTGGCAACCATTGCATATGCCGAGTGAGAGTGTGTCTTCGCGGGCATAGAAAGCGTCAAGAGCTGCCTTGGCCTTAGGGTTGAAAAGGAAAGCTCCTGCCCATCCTTTTGCGCTGCCAAGCACATCAGAGTTTGAGAATCCGCCGCAGAACACTATCATGTTGATGTCTTCGAGAGTTTCACGGCCGCTTACGAGGTCTGTCATCATCACGTCCTTCACATCGAAGCCAGCGAGGTAAAGTGAGTAGGCCATCTCGCGCTCACCGTTTGTGCCTTTTTCACGTATGATGGCTGCTTTGATGCCTGTGCGTTCGCGGCGGTCGGGGGTTATGCCATACTGTGCAAACTTGCCTGTGAAGCTCTTAGGGAACACATGCTCAAGAGGCTGGTCCTTATAGTTGTTGTAACGCTCTTTGGCCATTCCGTTGAACGACTGTTTGGTGTCGAGGCGATATGAAGCATCGAACCATATGTCACGCAGCTTATTGATGTCGAAGCGGCGTGTGCGTCTGTCTTTCTTCACAACAATTTCGCGATTGCTTATAGGATGGCCTATTTCTGTGAAGCCAACGCCTGCATTGTTGAGCATCTTCTCCACTTCCTTCCTGTTTGTGTTTCTCACTTGGATGACAACACCTGGATTTTCTGCGAAGAGGAGCTTCACAGGATTGCTCTCGTTAATAGTGTTGAGGTTTGCTTCAATGCCGCCTTCCTTGTTGGCGAATGTCATTTCAAGGAGGGTGGTGATGAGACCACCAGCACTGATGTCGTGGCCTGCAAGAATTAGTTCGTCATTGACGAGGTCTTGCACTGCGAGGAATGCATCGCGGAAGTAATCGGCATCCTTCACTGTAGGAACGTCGCTGCCTACTTTTCCAAGAGTCTGGGCAAAGGCAGAACCTCCGAGTTTCAGTGTGTCGAATGAGAAGTCGATATGGTAGAGAGTCGTATCCTTGTCGTTGACAAGCACTGGACTGACAACTTTTCTGATGTCTGACACTTCGCCTCCTGAAGATACGATGACTGTGCCAGGAGATACAATCTTGCTTCCATCAGGGTATTTCTGTGTCATGGAGAGAGAGTCTTTGCCTGTTGGCACATTGACATGAAGAGCGCAGCAGAAGTCGCTGAGAGCTTGCACTCCTTGATAGAGACGAGCGTCCTCGCCTTTCTGTGAGCGGCAAGGCCACATCCAGTTGGCTGAGAGGCTGACAGAATCGAGTCCGTCTGCAAGAGGAGCCCATACAAGGTTTGTCAATGATTCAGCCACAGAGAGCACAGAGCCTGCTGCAGGATCAGCCAAGCCTGCCTGTGGAGCATGTCCGATGGCTGTGGCAATGCCTTTCTTGCCTCTGTAGTCGAGTGCTACGACACCGCAGTCACTGAGTGGAAGTTGAATCTCGCCTTGACACTGTTGGCGCGCCACTTTTCCTGTGACAGAACGGTCCACTTTGTTTGTGAGCCAGTCTTTGCATGCCACAGCTTCGAGTCTGAGCACGTTTTCAAGGTATGTCTCTATGTCGTCAAATGAATATGTGGCATCTTCATATTTGCGTTCTACGGTCTCGTCGCGCATGTATGTCTTTGGCGAATGACCGAACATCTGGGCTACATCGAGGTCAAATGGACGTATGCCGTCTCCCTGCTGGAATGCGAAGTGGGCGTCGCCTGTGCATTCACCTACCACATACATTGGTGCGCGTTCGCGCTCTGCTATCTGTCGCACATGCTCAATATGCTTCTCGTCAATGAGAAGGCCCATGCGTTCTTGGCTCTCGTTGGCGATAATCTCTTTGCTTGAAAGCGTTTTGTCGCCTATAGGAAGCTTTGTCATGTCTATAAGGCCACCACAGTCTTCAACAAGTTCGGAGAGACAGTTGACGTGTCCTGCCGAGCCGTGGTCGTGGATGCTGACCACTGGGTTGACATCTTCCTCGCAAAGTGCGCGCACAAGGTTGTTTGCACGCTTCTGCATCTCAGGGTTTGCGCGCTGCACTGCATTAAGCTCGATGCCTGATGAATAGCGTCCTGTGTCTACCGATGACACGGAGCCTCCGCCGAGTCCGATGCGGTAGTTGTCACCGCCTACTACCACCACCTTGTTGCCCTTCTCAGGAGTGCCTTTGAGGCAGTCGCGCTTAGTGCCGTACCCTACACCTCCGGCAAGCATGATGACTTTGTCGTATCCGTATTGTTCAGTTGCAGTCTCGCCATTTTCCCATGTTTGGGTCTCTTCATGCTCGAATGTGAGCACAGATCCACATATGAGAGGCTGTCCAAACTTGTTGCCGAAGTCGCTTGCTCCGTTGGAAGCTTTGATGAGAATCTGCTCAGGTGTCTGGTATAGCCACTGGCGGATTGGAAGAACCTGCTCCCATGGACGTATGTCGCCTTCTTTGTCAGATGCTGTCCACTTAGGATAGCTATGAGGCTGGCTTGGTGCCACGCCGTTGCGTGGATAACTTGTCATATACACTGCTGTGCCTGCAATAGGCCAACTGCCGACGCCGCCACCCATTCGGTCGCGGATTTCACCTCCTGTGCCAGTGGAAGCCCCGTTGAATGGCTCAACAGTGGTAGGGAAATTGTGAGTCTCTGCTTTAAGTGAGATGACAGACTCTATGTCTTTAATCTGGAAATAGTCGCTTGTGGAATGGTCGGCTGGCGCAAACTGTTCCACAATAGGTCCTTGGCTGAATGCCACGTTGTCCTTGTATGCTGATAGAATCTTGTTTGGATTTTCTTGCGTTGTCTTCTTGATCATCTGGAAGAGCGAGCTCTCTCTCTCTTTGCCATCGATGATGAATGTGCCTCCGAAAATCTTATGACGGCAGTGCTCAGAGTTGATCTGCGCAAAGCCGAACACCTCTGAGTCTGTAAGCTTTCTGTTGAGCTGTCCCTCTACCTTGTGAAGGTATTCAATCTCCTCTGGCGAAAGAGCCAAGCCTTCTTTCTCGTTATACTCCTCCAGATTCTCGATGTGAAGTATTGGGGCTGGCTGGATGTTCACTGTGAAGATATTCTGATCGAGACCCTTGTACATGCGCTGAAGCATTGGGTCGTGCTCTGCGTCCTCATTGTCAACAGGGAAATACTCCTCGATGCGCTGTACGCCATTGATGGCCATGTTCTGTGTTATCTCAACAGCGTTTGTGCTCCAAGGAGTGATCATCTCTCGACGCGGACCTACAAAGAATCCTTTAAGGTTTTCCTCGCTTTCTGCCTTGGCCATTCCGTAGAGCCAGCAGAGTTCGTTAGTCTCGTCAGATGTGAGTGCGTGGTCTACTTGTGTGGCGATCACGCTTTGTGCAGGTGTTCTAAAAAAATATATCATAACTTTCTTATGGTAGAATTATGATGCAAAGGTAGTGATTTTTATCCTAACAAACAGAACAATCGTATTGTAACTTGCATTTTCTCACAGAAATTCACTAACTTTGCATCGAAAAACATTATCTAAACGAACAGTTTTGTCAATTCCCTCATAAGAGGGAAAAGACAGACAAGAAAAATATTTGACTGAATATGGCATTAAAAGCTGGTATTGTTGGTCTGCCAAATGTTGGTAAATCAACTCTTTTCAATTGTTTGTCAAGCGCAAAGGCTCAGGCGGCCAACTTTCCCTTCTGCACCATCGACGCTCAGCTTGGACAGGTGAGCGTGCCCGATGAAAGGCTTACCAAGTTGGCTGAACTCGTTCATCCAGGACGCATCGTTCCCGCTGTGTGTGATATTGTAGATATAGCAGGCTTGGTTAAAGGCGCAAGCAAGGGCGAAGGTCTGGGCAATCAGTTTCTTGGCAACATACGTGAGTGTGACGCCATAATACATGTGCTGAGATGTTTCGACAATGGCAACATTGTCCATGTGGATGGTTCTGTAGACCCTGTGCGTGACAAGGAAATCATTGACACAGAACTTCAGCTCAAGGATCTTGAGACAGTAGAGGCACGCATAAAGAAGACAGAGAAACTTGCTAATGTGGGGCATGATAAGGCTGCAAAGGTCGAATATTCGCTTCTTCTCAGATATAAAGACGCTCTTGAAAAGGGACAGTCGGCACGTGTTGTGGAACTTGAGAATGACGAAGAGGTGGCTGCTGCCAAAAACATGTTCCTTCTTACCACTAAGCCCGTGCTTTATGTGTGCAATGTTGACGATGCAAGCGCAAAAGAAGGCAATGAATATGTGGAGAAAGTGCGTGAGGCCATTAAGGGTGAGGACGCTGAGCTTATCGTCATAAGCGCACAGACAGAGTCGGACATTGCAGAACTTGAGAGCTATGAGGAGAAGCAGATGTTTTTGGAAGATATGGGATTGGAGGAGAGTGGATGCAACCGCCTCATCAAGGCCATATATGCTCTTCTCAATTTGCAGACATTCATCACTGCAGGTGAGATGGAGGTGAAGGCATGGACTTTCCGCAAGGGATGGAAAGCTCCTCAGTGTGCTGGTGTCATTCATACTGACTTTGAGAAGGGCTTCATCCGCGCAGAGGTGATAAAGTATGACGACTACATCAAGTATGGCAGTGAGGCTGCTGTGCGTGAGGCTGGCAAACTTGGTGTGGAAGGCAAAGACTATGTGGTGCAGGATGGCGACATCATGCACTTCCGTTTCAATGTGTAAGGTCCTGTTGGATTCTGTGCCCTTTTGTGAGATATCTTAAAGGAAGGCGGGCATAGCCACCTTCTTTTTAACCCAAATCGGTCATTAGATTTGAAAAGAAGCAATAATGTCCTGATATTTCCATGTTTCGGTCTAATGACCGATTTGGGTTTAATTTGGCATCATTTAATGAATGAGTCCACTTTAAAAAGGGGCATATTTTGAATCCAGTCTGACCAGTGTGGTCATTCTGAGTGAAACATAGCAATCGGCTCCGCTGGTGAATATCTTTCGAGAAATCGCTTTGAAAGAGCCGAAAGCTTCTCTGATAGGTTCGAAAAGGGCAAATATCGATCTTTGAAATGTTGAAATCCGGAATATTACCATCCTTCGGAGGTTCATCCACATACATCTGCTATATGCATGCATACGATGTTTGAGCAAGCCCCTGTATCGGGTCTTGCCATTACGTGTATGAAAACTGTATTGGAACATGGCTGCTTCAACGTTATTCCGTTTATGCTGCTCCTCCAAAGGAAGGCTTTCTATCTGCTTCCTTAGCTGATAGGCTTTAATGTCTTTGTCTTCAAAGTAACGCCAACCGATTTTGTTGTTCCAAGGGATTCTCCATCGCATTCTGGAGCCCTGCTTTGTGACGTCTTTGATGGCCTCGTAGGTGTTGCCAGTAGCAATCTTTTCGTGAAATATAAACATTTTAAACAGGCCTTACTTTTTAAAGTGGGCTCATCTTTTAATCTTTGCTGTTTGTGCTTTAGCTCTTTTGATGGCGGCTTATGGTTGTTGATTATGGCATGCTGCCATTTCGGGTGGCTGAAGACGATGGCTCCGCTCGCTCTGCCTTTGCTTTGCCTTCGGGATGCCTTCGGGATGAAAGTCCGTTCCGTCTCGTCTGGGCATGGGTCGGAAGTGGGGAGTTGGTGAGGGCAAACTCCTTCTTGGTGCAGGATTGGATGTGTGAAAGCGTTCATGTGTTAAGTGAAAGGTTAAAAGTTTGAAAGTGGGGTTGAGAAGCAAGCGGATTATTAAATTCTTCACTTTCGACATTTCACTTTTCACCTTCTTGTTCCACTTGCTTTGAAATCTGTTGCAAAGTTACGGAAAATTTATTTCAAAAGCAAATGATTGAGAAGAATAATTCAACAAAATCATAGATGGTCATTTTCAGTCATTAGTCATTTTGTCATAATCAAAAAAATATCGTGTCAGCAACTCTATATAATTATATATTAAAATATATATTTATATAGGCGTAATTTCACACTTTTCATTTTCAAAATGACTAAATGACAAATGACCGAAAATGACTGAATCGAGCTATGACTGCACGTATCTTGTTGTCATGCTGTAAGATAGTTTGTCAGTAGAAGTCTTGTTGCAGACTCCACCGACCTGTTTTCGTCCTCGAATCTCGCTCTGCCTGCATGAAATTATGCCTTGACGAACCGATTTATAGCTATTTTCCACAGCGAAAATTTGAGAGTCATGAGGGGAAAAACACAACTTAGTAGGGTACTTTTAATTCAAAAACGATAAAACATGCTGAATAACCTATTTCCCATAAATAAAATCGAGAGGGTGCGATTTTGAGGAGTCAGAATTAGCCAAGCCTTGCAATGTGCTGATTAAATGGCAGTTGGCGTTGTTGGCAAGAGCGGTGACAGCCGCCCTTCCATGTGTTTTGTCGTAGGTTGCACACTCTGCTACAACCCCTATATTTTGCGCTCCACGGACCTGAAAACGGCATTTCGACAAGCGATTCCACCCAAAATGGTGGCGTAAACGTTGGTTTTGCGTTCGTCACGGAGTGTGAAGAAACGACGGCTCGACCCTTTTTGCAACATTCCCCAATAAATATAGTTTGTGACTCGGAGCACGCTGATGCGATATTTTAGGCGTGTCGGTCTTGGCATTTCAACTCATGCAGCGAGTGCTCGAAGACATTATTTATGTTTTTTTATCACAACTGGCTTATGATTCGAGAATTTTATCTAAATTTGCAAAGTCAAAAATACAATCTAAACATTTAGTAAACAAAATCTGATAGGAATGAAAAAGATAATGACAATGGGCCTGATGATGGCCGCAATGATGGCGCACGCTCAGACCGCACGCAAAATTGAGGTTAAACTCACAGACGACGCTCAGGCTAAGATGACGGTGTATCTTCCAGAAAAGCCTACAGGCAGAGCTGTTGTAGGTGTGCCTGGTGGCGGCTACTCTGTGCTTTCTAATGGGCATGAAGGGCACGACTGGAGCGATTGGTATAATGGACGTGGTGTAGCTTATGCTGTGGTAGACTATCGTTTGCCTCATGGCGACAAGACGCTGCCTGTGGGTGACGTGGAGAAGGCCATTGGCATCGTGCGCGACTCATGCAAAGTGTGGAATGTCAATCCGCAGGATGTGGGCATTATGGGCTTCTCAGCAGGAGGGCATCTGTCGTCGGTTGTGTCTACTATGGCCCCGTATGAGACGAGGCCTAATTTCAGCATACTCTTTTACCCTGTCATTTCAATGGACCAGAAAGTGTCGCACAAATGGTCTTGCATAAACTTTCTTGGAGAGAATGGAGCGAAAGATCCTGAACAGGTGAAAGCGTATTCCACCCAGAACGCCGTGAGGCGTCATCTCACTCCTCCTGCAATCATACTGACAGCCAATGACGATCAGGTGGTGCCATTCCTGACCAATGGAATGGAATATTATGCTGCTATGCGCAGGGCCGGCAACGAATGCGCTGTACATGTGTATCCTACTGGAGGCCATGGTTTTGGCATAAGGAAAAATTATAAATATAACACCCAGATGCTTTCGGACCTCGGCAACTGGCTTGATAATCTTGCAGCTCCACGCGAGGATGCTGTCAAGGTTGCATGCATAGGCAACAGCATCACTGACGGCCATGGCATAGATATGGCTGAAGAATATGGATATCCAGCTCAATTGCAAAATATGCTTGGTGCCGGCTATTGCGTGAAAAACTTTGGAGTGAGCGCACGCACGATGCTGAATAAAGGCGACTATCCTTACATGAATGAGCTGGCCTGGCAAGATGCCAAAGCTTTCCGACCTGATGTCGTGGTGATAAAGCTGGGCACCAACGATTCAAAACCTTACAATTGGAAGCACTCTTCTGAATTCAAACAAGACCTTATGGAAATGATTAAGGCGCTGCGTCCCGACTTGGCTACGGCAAATGGCATGAAGGCGGCTGCTAAAGCAAAGAAAAAAGCAAAGGCAGGCAAGGCAAATGCTGGCGAAGCTAAAAAACCAATCATCTTCATCTGCACGCCAATACCGGCATTGAAAGGTGATTGGGGCATAAGCGATTCTACTATTGTCAATGGTGTGATCCCTGTTCAACAAGCGGTTGCGAAGGAATGCGGTCTTGAGGTAATAGACCTTCATGCGCTCTTCCCCGGCGAGAAAGACACTATGCTGTGGGATGGCATCCATCCTAATGCCAAAGGAGCCAAGCGCATGGCAACAATCATTGCAAAGCGGGTGAAAGAAATGACGGATGTGTTGGCAAAATGAACTTTTCAGCAGTTTTTTAATTGTTGAGGCTTTGTATCTCATAGCTTTTGACTAACTTTGCACCTCATTTCGAAAATAAATATCAGAAAAAGATACTATATGGCTCGTAACAAGAAGAAGCAGCTTCCAGTGTTGGAAAACGTGACAATAACTGCATGCGCGGCTGAAGGCAAGGCGTTGGCTCGTGTTGACGACAAGGTGGTATTTGTTCCATATGTCGTGCCAGGCGATGTGGTTGACCTTCAAGTGAAGAAAAAGAAAAGTTCGTATATGGAGGCTGTGGCTGTGCGCTTCCATGAATATTCGCCTCTGCGGACAGAACCTGTGTGCCGCCACTATGGCGTGTGCGGCGGCTGCAAGTGGCAATGCCTCAAGTATGAGGAACAGCTCAAAGCCAAACAGCAGCAGATACACGACAATCTCGTGCGCATTGGCAAGGTTGACTTGCCGGAGATGATGCCGATATTGGGAAGCAAGCATGTCTATGGATACCGCAACAAATTGGAGTTTGGCTTTTCCAACAAGCGTTGGCTTACGGAAGAAGAGGTGAAGGCTGATGTGAAATATGATGTGATGGATGCTGTTGGCTTTCACATCTCTGGTGCTTTCGACAAGATTCTCGACATAGAGGAATGTCATCTCATGGACAATATAAATAATGAGATACGTAATGACATACGCCACTATGCTCTTGAGAATGGATTGTCATTTTATGACCTCCGTCAGAACAAGGGACTTCTCCGCTCGCTTATGATACGCACCAGCAACACGGGAGAACTGATGTTTTTGGTTCAGTTTCGTATCGACAGCGATGATGAGCAAAAGCAGGCCGATGCGCTCATGCAGCATCTGGCTGAAACATTCCCTCAGATCACCTCGCTCCTTTATGTCGACAACCATAAGGCCAACGACACGTTTGGCGACCAGGAGATTCATGTGGTGAAGGGCAAAGACTTTATATACGAGACCATGGAAGACCTGAAATTCAAGGTCGGGCCAAAATCGTTCTACCAGACAAATACAGAACAAGCTTACGAACTCTATAAGGTGGCTCGCAATTTTGCGGGGCTCACAGGGAAGGAGCTTGTTTATGACCTTTATACAGGCACTGGCACTATTGCCAACTTTGTGGCTCATCAGGCACGCAAGGTCATTGGCATAGAGTATGTGCCAGAAGCTATAGAAGACGCAAAGGTCAATTCGGAAATCAACGGATTGGCAAACACTCTTTTCTATGCTGGTGACATGAAGGACATACTCAACAAGGAGTTTATTGATGAACACGGGAGACCGGATGTCATCATAACAGATCCGCCACGCGCAGGCATGCATCAGGATGTGATTGACACGATACTCTTTGCTGCGCCAGAAAGAATCGTATATGTGAGTTGCAACCCAGCCACGCAAGCAAGGGATCTTCAGCTGCTCGATGTGGACTACAAGGTGGTGGCTGTTCAGCCTGTCGACATGTTCCCCCACACGCAGCATGTGGAGAACGTGGTGCTGCTGGAGAGAAAAGAAGAGAATAATATTAATGGAGAAAAATAATAGGCAATGAAAATATCGTCATTTGACAGGAAAGCAGCTAACACATATACCAATTACCCCGTATCCGAACCGTCGGAACTCATGAAATTCCTTATGGAAAGCATAACGGGCATATCTCGCACCAAGGCCAAGGAATTGCTTAGCCAGCGAATGGTGTATGTTGACAAAGAGATAGTGTCGCAATACAATTATCCGTTGCGCAAAGGACAGCTCGTGCAGGTGGCCAAGAACCGCCATAAGCATGCGTTCCTT
>OQWI01000950.1_pt1 | contig 13041 bp, 12 predicted proteins | sample 1691551 | NCBI WGS metagenome assembly OQWI01 (sample SAMN03418259, study PRJEB22391) | human gut metagenome | biome: human-gut; feature: organic feature; material: feces | host: Homo sapiens | place: Tanzania | collected 2013-01
AGTAAAGTAATTCTACTTATACGTTATATATATATAATATAATTATTATAGCTAACGCTAGAAGTAGAGCTATACTATATAGTATAAGATTTTATAGATAAGTTGATTGATGTTAAACACTATCTTCTTGATAAAAAAGAACTCACTAGCTTTCACTAATGAGTTCTCGAAGATGCTTAACTGTTATTCAATTGCTGTTTGAGTTTGGCAAGAGCCATAGTCAGATAACGACGTACACTTCTGGCAGAGCAGCCAAGCTTAGCTGCTGCCTTTAGCAAGGCTCTGCACTGCCTTCACGCCGCTGATTCTCAAGGAGGCGCACTATCCGAGCGTTTTTGATGCGCTGGGCGAGGACGCTGTGAACACCGCCTGGGTTATCTTTTTGGAGTTTATCAAAAAATATAACGGGCGTGACTTCCGCCATCTGCCGGGACTTATCCAGTGCCATCTGCGCTATGAGCTGCTGCACAAAATCAGCAGGCAAAGCTCTGTCAAAAACTGTGATTCCCTTGATACCGACGACTGTCAGGAGGTTGCTGATAAAAATAATCCAATTCTGGAATTTGAAAACAGCCAGCTTCTTAGCACCGCCCTAGCCACTCTCACCAGCAAACAGCGAGCTGTTATCACCGCCGTACATTTGCAAGGCATCTCTTTGCAGGAATACAGCAAGCAGCAAAATTTAAGCTATAAGACTGTATATATGCATCATAAAAGAGGTCTGAGCAAGCTAAAGTCTATTATTCAACAATAAGCTTATAACTACACCCTTCTTGCTATATTTTAGTGAGAAGGGTATTTTTATATTATACATTAATAATACTATTCTTACGTATAAGTAGTATTATTTTACTAAAGGTAACTACTAGCTATCGCTAGTAGTAGTAAAACATAGCCAAAGAAAAAAGACAGAGGAAGAAAATTTAATAAAAGAAGGAGACAGAAAAAAGAAATCTCACTTATACAATGGCAAAAAAAGAGCAAATTTATACCCATCGAAAAAATTTTTTGTGCATGGGTATAAAATCGCCCTAAAAATGTCATTGTATAAGTGAGAGGCAAAAACAACAAACGCAAACCCCAAGCCTCTTGATGAAAGCTGAGTCCGGATAAGCGAGTAATCTCAGTAATGATTTGGGGCTGCGAAATTAAAATGCCTGCTTAGAAAGTACCAGCTGCGAAGAGCGGCGACCATTATAAGCAGACTAAAGCAAAGGAGCTGTACTAAAAAAATGCTAGTGCCTAATCCCAAGCGGATCAAACACAAAGAAGTACGAGCGTTGGCGAAAAATGCCAAAGGCCGCATCAAACACATTTACCTGCACTGGACAGCAGGACGTTACGGCCAAGCCTTCGACGATTATCATCTGAACATCGACGAACGCGGCGAAATCTACCAGACGTGTGGCAGCCTCACCGATTTGAAGGCACACACCTGGAAGCGCAATACGGCGGCAGTCGGCATCACCCTCTGCTGCGCTTATGGAGCAGTGCTGAACAGCCGCTGGCAGCCTGTATATAACGGCTATGAGCCTACAGAGCTGCAAATTGCGCAGATGGCGGCGGTGGTGGCAATCCTCTGCCGCGAGCTGGAGCTGGAAATCAGCTTCTCCACCGTCAAAACGCACGCGGAGGTCGCCTTCCTCGATGGCTATGGTCCGGGACAGGATGATCCTGATCTGCGCTGGGACCTCTTGGCTCTCAGCGGCCTGCCAGTAACGAAAAACCTGCGCCCCGGTGGCTATCTGCTGCGGGAAAAGGCTTTGGAGTACAGCAAACTTTTTGAGCACAGCAAGGTGCTCGAACTGCCGCAACCGCAGGAACTTGAACTGCTTGCGGCGTGACACCCCTCTCAGTCGCCTTACGGCGACAGCTCCCCCCAAGGGGAGCCTCTCTTGTAGCCTAACTTTAAATCTTAATCAACAAAGGAGCAAACAAAAATGGCAACTGTAAAACAAGAAATCATGAAACGTAGTCTCATTATCAATGTAGCGAACGGAGTGGATGACAATGGCAAGACCAAAATCAAAGCCTTCACCTTCGGCAACCTCAAAGCCGAGGCCAAAGTGGAAGATGTATTTAAGGCTGCTAATGCGCTTGGCGGTCTGTATGCTGAGGAAGTCCAAAGCATCGTCCTGAGCGAAAAGAGCGAGCTGGCAGAGCAGCAGTAAGCGCAGCGGCTAATCCACACCCCTCAGTCGCCTGACGGCGACAGCTCCCCTGTAGGGGAGCCTCTCTTCTAGCATAACTTTAAATCTTAATTAACAAAGGAGCAAATCACTATGGAAAAAAATCTCGAACTCTACTTCAAAACCGAAACCGGCAAAAAAACTCTCACTATCGCCAAACCCAATCAGTCCCTGGATCTGGCAACAGTGACCAATGCGCAGAAGGCTATCATCGAAGCCAACGTGTTCAACACCTCTACCGGTGACCTGACCGAAGCAGCCGGCGCAAGCTACATTGTGAAGGACGTCGAACCTCTGGCGTAATCGCTGAATCACCCCTCAGTCGCCTACCGGCGCCAGCTCCCCTGTAGGGGAGCCATGCGAGGGGCGAAAGGAGGAATCCCCATGGACATTGACAAACTGCTCTCCGCAGCAGCCGACTACGGTTTTCCCATGCTCGTCAGCTCGTACCTTCTGGTCCGTATGGAAGGCAGAATCGAAAGGCTGAGTGCTAATATCGAAAGCCTCACTCATGTGCTGCAAGACAGACTCGTCATGCAGTTCCCATATGTACAGCAGCAATAATACCTAGCTGCGCACAAGAAGGCGCAGGAGCGCGGCTATGGCGCCGAGGGCTATAAGACAGATATTGCGCTGGGGGAAAGCAGCCTGCGTGAATGCGCGGATGAGACCGAAACCTTTGCGCGCTGGCGCAGCGAGTGCGCGGCATTTGCCAAGAAAGTGCATCCTTATTTGCTGTATAGGTGAGGCGGAGAAGCGGTGAGAACGGCGTGCGCTATGCTAGAAACAAAAAATTCACTTGCTTTTTAACAAACTTTTGGGTACACTTAAAGTAAGACGATATTAAAAATAAAGCTTTTTTTCGAATTTTAAAGGAAAGTTAAGAAGGATTGAGGTAATGCTTATTGCTTTTTGATTTTCATCGATTATTTTTGAAAGGCAGTGATTTATATGGATCAGCAAAAGTATATTTCTGATGAACAGGTTGTTAAGCGTGCAAATTGTGCTGTAAAAATTGCTTTGGAGAAAAAACGTGCTATGGATGTGCCTATTTTTACATATGATAGGGAAACGCAGAGTATTTGTGTAATTGGTAGTGATGGTAGCAAAACTCAGGTATGTGGGAGATATAATCATGGACGCTACAGCGAAAGAGTTAAATAAAAAGCCGGAGATAATCGTTTTTGCTGCTAAGAGTACCTTTTTGCAGTGATAAAAGAATAACTCTCTTGCTTTTTGATACACTTTTGTTTACACTTAGACTAAAAGGAGGGGATTACTTTGATGTATCCGTTTTTAACCTTAGACGATAATACAGAAATTGTACATTCCGAGATGCGCAGTGATGGAACTGTAAAAGTTTACATTGAAAAGCCTGATGCCAAGGATTGCTTTCATCATGCTACGTGTTATTTACCGGATTATAAGTGGGAAGATATATTTGGTTTTTCACAAGAAGAAATAGATAAGTATCAGGAAATTATTGAATCAACGGCACATTTAATCATGCAATTCTCTCAAGAGGGTGGGTTCGATAATGCCTCAGGTTTTTAAAATAGGTAAAAGAGAGAGGACGGTGCGCACCGTCCTCTTTTTGCTACATCGCAATGTATGAAGTTGACCAAAAACAGCTTTTTTCTACATCGCAATGTATGAAGTAGGTCAAAAACAGCTTTTTTCTACATCACAATGTATGAAGTTCTTGCAAAATCAAAGCATGCTGTAATCAGTATGCTTTTTTTATGATATAATATAAACTAGTATAGAATAATTTTGAGGTGAAGCTTGTGCAGATAATTGAAGGTGCAGAATCATTTCTGTTGGAAGGAAAAAATAATAAGGCGGTTTTGCTTTTGCATGGTTATACCGGTGCGCCGTCGGAAATGCGACCTCTGGGCGATTACCTGCATGCGCTTGGCTATACTGTGAGCTGTGTGCGCCTTCCCGGCCACGGCACGAGCATCAAAGACCTGGAGGCAACCACCGCGACGGATTGGTATGCTGCTGCCGAAGCGGAATGTCTGGAGCTGCTGGCGCGTTTTGACAGCGTTTATGTGGCAGGTCTGTCGATGGGCGGACTGCTGGCCATCAAGCTGGCAGCAAAGCTGCCGGTGAAGAAGGCTGCCTTTATTTCAGCACCGATTTTTGTGCAGGATAAGCGTGCGCCGTTGCTGGCGTTCTTGCGCTTTTTCATCCACTACTTGCCTAAGCATAAGAAGAATTATCAGGAGCTGCAGGAATATTGTATCTCCTATGCCAAAATGCCGACGAAGCCGTTGATGAGTCTTTTTAAGATGCTTAATGAATGCAAGAATAAGCTGCTGGCAGAAATCAAAATCCCCTGCCTGATTTTGCAGTCCAAAACAGAGCATACCGTGCAGCCGCGCAGTGCTGAATACATCTATAATAAATTAGCCGCAGCCGCCAGCAGAAGATTAGTCTGGTTTGAGCACAGCGGGCATATTCTGACGCTAGACCGCGAGCATGAGGCAGTTTTTAAGGAAATAGCTGATTTTTTTGCAGAAGAAAAGGATATTGAGGGGTAAACGAAGAACTATGGATAAGTCACTGTTGAATAATAATGAATACAGCTGGTGCTTTGCCTGTGGCAAGGATAATCCCAGCGGTTTACATATGCGTTTTGAAATTGATGACGACAAGTGCACAGCGTACTTTACGCCGCGCAGGGAGCACCAAAGCTATCCCGGTCGCATGCATGGTGGCCTGGTGGCAGTGCTGCTGGACGAGGTGACAGGCAATTATCTTTTTGCCAAGGAGGGCAAGCCTTCCTATACGGCGAAGATTGAAATCCGCTACCGTCAGCCGTTGGCGATTGGCGAAGAGGTTGTTTGCACCGGGCGTGAGCTGAAGCGCAAGGGACGCATGGTTGAGATGCAGGGTACAATCTGCAAAAAGGACGGTACGCTGTTGGCGGAATGTCTGTCGAAGATGATGATTGTGGACGAAACGCCGCAACCGTCGCGCAAGCTCGCCGCAGGCGAGGGTGAAGAAGAATAGAGGTAAAATTATGCAGACGAAGGATGTACGTGAAAAAATATTAAATTTTATGCGTGAAGAAAGCTATGCACCGATGACCTCGGAGGAGCTGGTGGATGCACTGGGGCATGATGTTAATCCCAATAAGTTTTGGGACGAGCTGCTGGCGCTGGAGCAGAACGGCGAGATTATCAAAACACGCTTTGAAACATACGGCCTGCCGGAGAAAATGGGCCTGGTTGCAGGACGTTTTCAGCTGACGAGCAAGGGCTTCGGCTTTGTTATTCCGGATAATAAGGGCGACAGACCGGACGTGTTCATTCCGCCGCGCGCATTGCATGGTGCGATGAACAATGACCGCGTGCTGGCGCGTGTGAACAATGCGGCGCAGGGCAAAAAGCCTGAGGGCGAAATCCTGCGTATCATCACGCACGCTAATAATAAGGTGGTAGGAGTTTTCCACCAGACCGGTGATTTCGCCTTTGTAACGCCTGATGACAAGCGCATAGGTCAGGACGTATATGTTATGCGCAAGCATTTTAACGGTGCCAAGGAAGGGCAGAAGGTAGTAGTAGAAATTACCGAATGGCCGCAGGAGCACCGCAAGGCCGAGGGCAAGGTTACCGAGGTTTTGGGCAACATCGGTGATGTAGGCCTGGAGATTCTGTCGATTATCAAGCAGAATGATCTGCCGCTGACCTTCCCGGATGAGGTGCTGGAGGCTTCGCGCAAGGTGCCGAAGTCTATTAAAAAGAGCGAGCTGGCAGGTCGTCGCGACCTGCGTGAGCGCACTGTCGTAACCGTTGACGGCGAGGATGCCAAGGACTTGGACGATGCGGTTTACGTAGAACAGATTAACGATAACGAATATCTGCTGGGCGTTTATATTGCGGATGTCAGCTATTATGTTACCGAGGACAGCGTGCTGGATAAGGAAGCAAGAGAGCGTGGCACCAGCGTTTATCTTGTCGACCGCGTATTGCCGATGCTGCCGGAGCGTCTGTCGAACGGCATCTGCAGCCTGAATGCCGGTGAGGACCGTTTGTCCATGGCCTGCGAGATGCATATCGATAAAATGGGCAAGGTTCTCAGCTACGAGATTTTCCCGGCGGTTATCAATGTCCGTCATCGTTTGAGCTATAATATTGTGCGTGCGATTTTGGCAGGCGATAAGGAAATGTGCGACAAGTATGAGGACATTTTGCCGATGATTGCCCGCATGGATATCCTGCGCCAGATTTTGCATGACAAGCGTGCGCGTCGCGGTGCAGTAGACTTTGATTTGCCGGAGCAGAAGGTTATTCTGGACGAAAAGTTGCACCCGATTGAGATTGTGCAGCGCATTCACGGCAATGCGGAATCGATTATTGAGGAGTTCATGCTGGCAGCCAACGAAACAGTTGCGCAGCACATGTTTAACCAGCACTGGCCGTTTATCTACCGCGTGCATGATATTCCGAACGAGGAAAAGATGCAGGAGTTCGCTAAGCTGTTGGCAAACTTCAATATTAAATTTATTCCTAAGGAAGAAACGGAGCCGAGGGATATTCAGCAGGCTGTGAAGGAAATCGCCGGCCGTCCGGAAGAACGCTTGGTAACTACGGTTGCACTGCGCTCCATGAAGCAGGCAGTTTACCAGACGGATAATATCGGTCACTTTGGCTTGGCAGCGAAGTACTATACGCACTTTACCTCGCCAATCCGCCGTTATCCCGACCTGATTGTGCATCGCCTGCTGCGTGCCTGGATGACCAAGCCCACACTGAAGGAAGCAGACGCTGAAAAGCTGGGCGATAAGCTGGATATTATTGCCGATCATTCCTCTATTCGCGAGCGTGCGGCAGCGGATGCCGAGCGTGCTACCGTCGACCTCAAGAAGTGCGAATATATGGCAGACCATATCGGTGAAGAATTTGACGGCGTAATTTCCGGCGTGACTGCCTTTGGTATGTTCGTTGAGCTGGAGAACGGTGTTGAGGGCCTGGTGCATATTTCTAGCCTGATGGATGATTACTACGAATATTACGAGGAGCGTTATGCACTTGTCGGCACGCACAGCGGTCACACCTATCGCCTGGGTGATAAGGTGCGCATTGAGGTGCTGCAGGTAAATATCAGCGACGTGAGCATCGACTTCATCATGGCAGGGGAGAACGCAGGCGTGCGTGAGCACATCCGCCAACAGCTGCTGATGAAACAGAAGCCGAGCAGCGGACGCAGCACGCAGAGCATCGCTCTGAGTGCGGAAACGCAGAAGAAAAAGCACAAGGGTGCGAAGAATAAAGAGGCCGGACGCCGCAGCGCTAAGCACGGCAAGCCTGCACCTAAAAGCAGCTCCAAGAGTGGCAGCAAGTCCGGCAAAAAGAGCAGAAAAAAGAATAGGAAAAGCAGATAATTATGGCAGAACAAAAGATTAAAATTATAGCAGAAAATCGTAAGGCACGCCATGACTTTACCATTTACGAAACCTTTGAGGCAGGCATTGCGCTGACCGGTACGGAGGTAAAGTCCCTGCGTGCAGGCAAGGCGAATATGAAGGACAGCTATGCGCAGGTAACGCGTCAGGCGGAGGTCTTTGTGTATAATCTGCACATCAGCCCCTACGACCATGGCAATATCTTCAACCATGATCCGCTGCGCAGCCGTCGCCTTTTGCTGCACCGTGCGGAGATTAACAAGCTCATCGGCAAGGTGAAGGAAAAGGGCTATGCGCTTGTACCGCTCAAGTTGTACTTTAAGCATGGCTTGGTGAAGATGGAGCTGGCGCTGGCAGTAGGCAAGAAGCTGTATGATAAGCGTCAGGATATGGCCAAGCGCGACGCGAAGCGCGAGATGGAGCGCGCGCTGAAGGACAGGAACAGGTAAAACAGGTAGCTCTCTTGAGTGCGCCGGAAGTGTATTGGTGTGCTTAAGAGAGCTTTTTACATGAAGGGTACGGGAGTGTTGCGATAGTGAAGTGGCAGAATTATTTTCCTTGGAAAATATTACAAAGAGGCAGAGAATATTATCGTGAAGGCAATATAGATGATATTATTATCGATGGCTTGTCCTTGGAGGCTTATGTGTTTGGCAGGGATGTATATCATGTTCATGTAAAAATAACTGAAAACCATAAGCTTGCTATGGACTGCTCTTGTCCATATAATGCTACAGGACCATGTAAGCATATAGCTGCTGCCTTATTTTTAGCCGAGCAAGAAGGCTTTTTTGATGATGAGCGCATTAATGAATTTTTGGATAAAAATACTAAGACATTCATTAAGCCGTCTTTTTCTGCCAGTGATTATGATGAATGCATTTTTAATCTGGCAGAAATAACCAGCAAAGTTTGTTGCACTGAAGAAGCTTATGAAAAAGCTAAAAAACTGGTGCAGCAGCAGGAAGTTGTTTTGACATCTTGTGATACAGAAGAGAATAATTTCTATTCGCCTGATTCGAAAAAAATCTTAACAGCCCGTATAGAAGGATATGCCTTCTTTAGCAATGGACGGTACCCGTTAAAGATTGTTTTTTCGGAAGATGATATCTTAGCTATAGAATGCAGCGTGCCGCGAGCACAGTTTAGTTATTTTGCGCATTGGTCACCGGAAGCTAAGAGGTTTAAATTTAATGCCTACCTTATGGCTTTTCTGCTTTTGATTGATGCTTACATTAAAGAACATAATCCTGGCGATTACACCAGCACTGCCGGAAGGGAATTGCTGGAGCTTTATAGCAGCAAGCCGAAATCTTTAATACCTGCTATGCAAAAGCATAGTAATGCAAGCATAGTGCAGCTTGTACCTCGGTTGGAGCTTAGTGAGGATGCGTTAAATCTTTCCTTTAAAATTGGCAGGGACAAGCTGTTCGTTGTCAAAAATATCCCTGGATTAGTGAAGGAGTACAGCTTTAGCGCAGAACATGCTTTGGGCAGCAAGGACAGTATTAATTTCAGTATAGAGAAATTTACGGAAGCTGCAGATAAGTATTACACCCTGCTTAGGGAGGTTGTGGAAGAAGATAATTTTCGCAATGATGAAAATATGAAATATCGCAGTTATGGCGTACCGGTTAAAAGCATTGCTTCAGGAAACAGTATTTTGCTGTTCGGCAAGACGTTAGACAGCTTTTATGAGCTGGCGAGCGGTACAAAAATCGAAGCAACGTGTAAGCTTAGCGACAGCAGTAAAAAGCTTATCTTAGGCTTTCGTGATAAAAATCTGGATGTAAACCTTATTCTTTCTCCTGATATGAATAAAAAGGGTGTATTTAAAGGAATCAATGTAGAGGGTAATCTGCCTAAGGTGTATCATGGTTCTAAATTTGCTTACTTTGCTGATGATTATTATCTGAACCGTATGGATATTGCCCTTTTTAATAAATTACAGCCTTTGCTTAAACATAGTGAAGATGGTAAGTTTAGCCTGAAAATAGGTCATAAGGACTTGAACAGGTTTTATTATCAGGTATTGCCGGAGCTGGCAAGCTGTGCACAGATAATTGAACATGATGCGGCTGTTATTGAAAAATATCTGCAGCCGGAGGTAAAATTTTCCTTCTTTTTAGATTATCAGCAAGGCAAAATTTTTTGTGTGGCCAAAGCCTGCTATGGTGAAGAGCAATATAATCTGCTGGATGCCTTAGCCGGTAACATGATTGCTGCCAGCAGAGATGAAGATAAGGAAAAGCAGCTGGTAGAACTGCTTCACTATTATTTTAATGACGTTGATATGGCTGAGCTTGCTTTTGTTATTAATAAAGATGAAGACGTCATGTGGCAGTTCCTGGAAAATGGTGTTGCTCAGCTTATGGAGTTAGGTGATGTGAACAGCACGGATGCTTTTCAGCGTATTAAAATCCACAACAAAGTTAATGTCAGTGTGGGTGTAAGCATTGACAGCGGCTTAATGGATTTGTCGCTGACTACCAGTGGAATTTCGCTGGAAGATTTGTTGGCTATCATAGGCAGTTATAAAAACAAGAAAAAATATCATCGCCTGCGTAATGGTGACTTTGTCAATATTACTAATAAGGCTATTGAAGAATTAGCAGATATGTTTACGGCGATGCGGATTGCCCCCAAGGATTTTGTCAAAGGAAAAATGCAGCTGCCTGCTTACAGGGCGTTTTATCTGGATAAAATGCTGGAGCAAAATGCAGATTTATATACAGAGCGTGACAGCAATTTCCGCAGGCTTATTAAGGAATTCAAGGTTATCAATGAATCTGATTTTGAAGTACCGCCCTCTTTAGCTAAGGTAATGCGCAATTATCAGGAATATGGTTATAAATGGCTACGAACTTTGGCAGCTTATGGCTTTGGCGGTGTTTTGGCAGATGACATGGGCCTTGGCAAAACACTGCAAAGCATAGCTGTTTTAGTAGCTGCTAAAGAAGCAGGTGAAGAGGGAACATCGCTGATAGTTTGTCCTGCTTCGCTTATTTATAATTGGCAGGAGGAATTTACGCGGTTTGCACCAGCTTTAAAGATTATTTTGATTGTTGGTACACAAAAGGAGCGGGAAGAAAAAATTGCTCAGCTTACCGGTTATGATGTAGCTATTACATCTTATGATTTATTGAAGCGGGATATATCAGCATATGAGGGCAAGACCTTCAATTATGAATTTATCGACGAAGCACAATTCATCAAAAATCATACTACGGCTGCAGCAAAATCGGTTAAGCTGATTAAAAGCAAGCATCGCTTTGCACTGACGGGTACACCTATCGAGAATCGCTTAAGTGAACTCTGGAGCATTTTTGATTATCTTATGCCAGGTTATTTGTATGAATATAGTTGTTTTAAAAAGGAGCTTGAGCAGCCTATTGTTAAAAGCAATGATGAAGCTGCTGGCAAGCGCTTAAAGCAATTAATAGCACCCTTTATTTTGCGACGTTTAAAGAAGGATGTTTTAAACGAGCTGCCGGAAAAAATCGAAGAGGTGCGTATCGCGTGCTTTGATGCCAAGCAGCAGGCGCTTTATGATGGGCAGGTTGTGAAAACGCTCAAATTAGTGCAGTCACAGAGTGAAGAAGAGCTTTCTAAGAGCAAAATACAGATTTTGGCAGAGCTGATGCGTTTACGTCAGATTTGCTGTGATCCCGGCCTGGCGTTCAGCAATTATGAAGGTGCTTCTGCTAAGCGGGAGCTGTGCCTGGAGATGGTGCAAAGTGCGATTGAAGGCGAGCATAAGGTACTGATTTTTTCTCAGTTTAAATCTATGCTGGAGCTTTTAGCTGATGATTTGCAGCGAGAAGGCATTAGCTACTATACGATTACCGGTGCAACGCCTAAGGAGAAAAGGCTTGAACTGGTGCGTGCTTTTAATAATGATGCTACACCTGTATTTCTTATTTCGCTCAAGGCTGGCGGTACCGGCTTGAACATCACAGGAGCAGATGTGGTGATTCATTATGATCCGTGGTGGAACGTTGCAGCACAAAATCAGGCGACTGATAGAGCGCATCGTATTGGGCAGGAAAAGGTTGTTTCTGTTTATAAGCTGGTGGCGAAAAACTCTATTGAAGAAAAAATCTTAAAGATGCAGGATGATAAACAGAGTCTTGCCGAAAGTATTTTATCTGTTGATGGACGTAGCAGCATCTTTACAATGTCTAAAGAAGAACTGCTGAATTTATTGTAAAAGCCGTCACAGTTTATTCATAATATGCTATTTGACTTTTTGACTAAAGCATAGTACAATATCATTGTAGCGTATCGGCTCTTTCACCGATATATTCCAATTTGGGGATGTACTGGTTTCGACGGGGGTAGGTGCGGTATGATAAGCGAGCCGTGGTTCCATCTGCACGATAATCGGTGGGCACGTTTAAATATAAACGCTGAACAAGAATACGCTTTAGCAGCTTAATCTGCTAACTGTCTCTGAGCCTCCTCCCGCGGGTGAGGAATGACAGTCAATTGTGGGATACCTTAAGGCTGATTCCTATAGGCTTTAAGGGAAACTCTTTAGGATAGCAATGTGAAGGCCAGTCGTCAGGCAATCGCAGCGCGAAACAAAGTATGACGTCTGCGCTCGGAGAAAGTTGTATGGCAATATTTTCGGACAGGGGTTCGACTCCCCTCACCTCCACCATGTTAAGACCAATCATTGGCTAGATGGTTGAAGTGATAAAAAGACAGAGGGTAGTGTTTTTAGGCACTATCCTCTGTCTTTTAGTGTGCTTATTTATTTATTTCTAAAGCCAGCAACCTTAATTCTTCTTGAGCTTCCTTCTCGGTTTTATGCATAGAAAGAATGACAGGCATTTTTGACCACGTAACAAAGGCGAGAACAAAATAATAGTCTTGGTATTTCTCATTAACATTGAAAAAGTAATTTTGTTGTTCATACATCAGATAGGTTATAGTATCGCTATTGATATAATTAGGAAAGCGACGCGAGTGTTCCCAGTGATCATCGTCATAAGCAATTAGCCCAATCCTAGCATTAGTAAAGTACAAATCCTCTGGCCAATTTGGCGGACAAAAAGTTTTTATAAACATAATTTAGTCTCCCTTGTGTTATTCATTCTTCTTTCTATACTCCCACGGCTTCTCGACCTTGCTTTGCGACCACAGGCCTTTTTTGTCCTGCTGGATGCGCGCCTGAATGCGGTCATAAAGCTCGCAGTCATCAAAGTTCATGTGATAATGCAGCGCCATGCCTTCCTTGAGCATTTCTGCGCTCACGTCCTTTCCTTCACAATATACAAAAGCAACCTCGCGGTTATACTTATCAATACACTTAACCTTCAAGCGGACTATGCCGGTGTGCAGCAGTTCGCTTAATTTTTTTGCTGCTTCTTCGCCGTATGGCTGCGCTTTTTCCGGTGCGTCGATCATGGCCAGGCGTATGCATGTGCTGCAAGA
>OQWI01000952.1_pt1 | contig 13035 bp, 6 predicted proteins | sample 1691551 | NCBI WGS metagenome assembly OQWI01 (sample SAMN03418259, study PRJEB22391) | human gut metagenome | biome: human-gut; feature: organic feature; material: feces | host: Homo sapiens | place: Tanzania | collected 2013-01
TTTGTTGCTCAGGAACTTATAAATAAAGTTAAATTATAGTGTTGCGGAATTAAGGATATAATAATAATTATGAGCACCTACTTATATTTTTGACAAGAGAAATAATTGCAATATGGCAAGTAAAAATAATTGACATGAAACATTAAACACAAAAGAAAATCCGCATAACTAATTCAGCTATGCGGATTCATCTATTCATACCTTTCGTGCCAATCATCTTAAACCCAAATCGGTCATTAGACCGAAACAGGGAAATTATCAGTACATTATTGCTTCTTTTCAACTCTAATGACCGATTTGGGATAAAAAATACTTCATTTCCCATTCTGCCAAAAACAGGTCATATATCCTACTTGAAGAAATCAGACATGCCCTTCGCGGTAGGTGGAATAGGAAGTATGGCGCCATTGCTGTCGTAACGCATAGGTTCAGCTATGACAGAACGGCTGTAGCTTGTGCCATCAGGCAGTCCGCCATTGTGCGAGAAGAATATCCACTGGTTTCTGAACTCCACTATGGCAGGGTGAGTGGTATTGGAATTGCCTGCAATCTCACTTATAACTCCCATATAAGTGTAAGGCCCGCCAATATTGTCGCTCATAGCATAAGCAATCTTCTCTGGCCATTGAGACGCATAGGTGAGGTAATACTTGCCATTATGCTTATGCACCCAAGGAGCCTCGGTAAACTCAGGCACGTCAATCTGCTTGACTTCGCCATCAATCTCAGTCATATTGTCCTTCAGTTTGGCGTAGTAGCAATGTCTGTTGCCCCAGAAGATATAAGGCGTGCCATCATCATCGACAAAGATGGCAGGATCGATGCAAGCCCAAGCATGTGATGAAGCGAAGCAGTCGTTGTTGGTCAAGAGAGGCTTACCGATGGCATCGACATAAGGCCCTGTGATTTTGTCAGCCACAGCAACGCCAATGCCGCACCAGTTGGTCGACACATACCAATAGTATCTGCCGTCTTTTCCTTTTACCACATGTCCGGCATAAGCCTGCTTGCTGGTTGCCCACTTGAATGCGTCGATATGCAATGGTGAAGGATGCTCAGTCCAGTGTCTCATGTCGGTAGTGGAATACAGCAGCCAGTCCTTCATTATGTAGCCACTCTGGTTTCCGTTCATGTCATGTCCTGCAAAGAGCCACAGCGTGTCATTCTCCACAAGCACAGCAGGGTCGGCAGTATGCTTGTCTCTGATGACAGGGTTGCCTTCGCTCACGAAGTCGTGCTTCAGCACATATCCCCATTTCTGCTGCAGGCGATCCAGCTCATCGGCTGTGACCGAACACACAGTGCCATGACGAGGAAAGAAATCCTTGCGGAACGACTCAGGCTTTGAAGTGAAGTTGACAAGGTCCTTCGAACGCTGGAACTCATAACGTCCGCTGCCATAGAGATCGTACATGAGAATGTATTCATCCTTGTCGTTCAACTTAAACACTCCGCTGCCTTCCACACCTGTGCGTGTGTCGGCATAGGCATCTATATATTTAAAGTCTTCTTTCCATGGGCCGCGTACATTCTTTGACGTTGCTTGCTGTATGCCATTCTTTATTTCCTTGCCATCAGCATCTTTGGTGTTTCCCTTGTAAAAGAGATGGTACACGCCATTTCTTTCGATGATGTCATTGTCAATAGAGCCATACTTTGCCGAGAACAAAGGCTTTGGCTCGCTCTCGAAAGCAGTGAAGTCTTTGTTGGCGTATGCATAATAAGTGATGAGGCTCTTTCGGCCGTCGCCTGTGCGCTGCAGAGTGAAATAAATCATATACTTCTTGGCCTTGCGGTCGTAGATGGTTTGTGGAGCCCACACCCAGTATGCATCACTGAAAGCTGGCCAGTCTTTGCCAAGGACAATCTTTGAATGTGTCCAATTAACCAAGTCTGTTGATTTGAGAAGCACGATGCCTGGATTATCCTTCCATCCGTTCTTGGCAACAAACATGTCTGTGGCAACGATGTAATAGCAACCGTCATCGCCACGCAAGATATGCGGATCACGAATGCCTCCGCTCTCACTTATGCTGTCGCTTGCAATGACAGGACGATTGCCGTTCAAAGCGTACCAGTTGCGAGCATCCTCGCTTATGGCGAAGCGCAACTGTTCTTGAAGCTTGCCATCGCCTCCGCCTTCAAAATAAGCGAAGAGATAGCCAGCAAACTTAGGATTCACTTTTGCCGATGCAGCCATAGCTGCCACACACAGCATGAAACACAATAGGATCTTTCTCATTGTTGTAGTTAGTAGTTTTAATTAAGTAGTTAGATTTGCTATAACCAGAACTGCAGGCTTGAAGGCCAAACCTGCAGTTCTGTATCAGTTGCAAAGTTATGAAAAAATATTGATTATCCGCTATTTCTTCTATCATTTTCTAAAAATCAGCCCCTTCACATGGTCGTTGACATACATATTAGCCTTGTCGGCCGTCTTGTACCATTTGGGTTTGTCTGGCATCTCGTCATATATGAGTTTGCCGTTAATCTTCAGTCCTTCGAAAGTGATGTTGCGCACGGTGCGCACAGAATCGTAACCAAGTATAAGCGACATGCCTGGCTCATGCTTCGCCAGTCCATCCTGTCCGCCATGGCCATAATATCTGACATTGCGGAAAAGCACATTCTCCACACCTCGTCCTGGAGCTGTGCAATACTTCTGGTTGTAGCCCACCTTAATCTGCGTGATGCATCCCTGCATGATATTCTCGATGCGTATATTGTCAAAAACCACATCTTTGACCAGGTTGTTATCGCCTGCATTGATAGCGAGGCAACCTTGATAGTCAATCTGCGGCTCCGCTTGGCAAAGAATGTCGATATTATCATACCTCAAGCCCACAATGCTGTCCATCTTGTCTGAATTGCCATGAATGCCTATAAAAATAGGATGAGCCACATCGGCCCACAGAGTGGAATTGGTCATGCGCACATTATGCACACTGCCCTCAAAGCCCTTGCGTGTGGCGTATGCAGTGGTGCAATCGTCACTGTTGCGGCAGAACACACGGTCATACAACACATTGCTCGAAGCAAAGACGTTAAGTCCGTCGCCCCACGACGGATGCGAGATGCTGTGCACATCATGGAGAGTGACGCCATCGCTGCCGCCAACAGGGCAGGTGCATAGTGTGACACCGTCAATGAGCACATTGCGGCTCCGGTGCACATGCACGCCTTCATATCCGCTTGAAGGACGGCACACACCCCTTCCTATGATGCTCACGTCTTTGACGTCCTCTATTGCGAGCGTGCCATCTATATATGAGCCAGGAGCGAGATACACCGTTGTTGATGATGGAATCTTTCCAATGGGCATATTGTCTTTGTCGTAAAAACCTGGAGCCACATACACGAAGCTGCGCCCCGCCTTTTTAGCCTCTCTTGCAGCAGCGTCTTTATCAACAACAGGCTTGGATGTGAAGAGCAGAAGATTGTCGGTGATGTCACCATCAAATTCCACACTCACATTCTCTGGCTGAAAGAGAAGAAACTGCACTGTGGAATCGTTCTGCACATTAGCAATCACGCCTTTGTAATCAGGACGCACCTTCACCTTGGCATACTTCTTGTTCTTGCGCACCACTTTGACAAAGACATCGCCTGTGAAATCAAAGAATGCATACGATATCTCGCTTACTTTATGCTTTCCGCCGGCTATAGGGGCATTGACCTTAGCCATGTAGGTGTCAATCTTGGTCCATTCCTTACTGCCGCGAGGCTGTATGAACACATCATAGTCGTGTTTGAGGGGCGCGCCCTCAGGAGCTGGATAATGGCATATTTTGTGCAACTTGGCATATTCCTTCGTTTTGTTCTTGCGTTTGCCGGCCAACACTTCAAGAGCCATCTTGGTGTAAGGCATGCTCAACCCTTTGCGGCCCACATAATGGTCGTAGGGCAACTGGTATATGTTCCATAGCTTGCCGCGCGACATTTGTCCTGGCTCTGTCCAGTCGTTATAGAGACCTGTGCAATCTGTCCATGTGGTGAAAGGCACATCATACCCAAGGTTATATCGTGCTGCATATTCAAATCCCTTCATCACCCTATTGTCCAAAGCTCCCCAGAGGTCATCGCCTTGTTCCCATGCCATCTCGCAGATGTGCGACATGGTCTCTATGCCAAGCTGTGCATGTGCTTGGTCACGTCCACTTTCCTGACATTGGCCAGTCTCGCTGATATAGTTTGGCAATGAGCCGTTGTCGTTGGCATGGAAAAAATAATCAATGCTGGCCTGATAAAGGGCCTTGTCCTGAAGATATATGCCACAAGCCATGCGCAGACGATTGACGATGGCTCCCCAGTTGCCATTGGCATAAGGGCTGTCAGCCTCAAACTTATCCATCATCGGAAACATCACACGCCTTATCATGTCATCCCATCCATTCGACTTGAAATTGCGCAAGATGGTCATGGCACGCACCAAATCATAACACTGAATGGCACATAGCGGGGCATCGTGTCCATCAAGCCTCTGCATCTTCACACTATAGGCATTGATGATAGCAAGAGCCTTGTCTTTGGCCTTCTCACTGTCAGCGCCACCTTCCGCATACAGTTTTGCCAAATCGCGAGCAGCTTTCATGTCACGCTCGCTGCCTGCCTTTGAAGCTCTAAACTCTCCATCACGAGCCACAACTGCGTAAGGGCCTGCCATCTTATAGTCCAACTGGGCATAAGTTTCCAAACATGCCACACACATGAATGCCGCCAGCATAATGCGGCCAAGAAGGTAATTGAATATCCTCATATCTTTTCTGTTATTCTCAATTATAAATATTCATCAATCCACATATAAGCCAGGGAATAATAATCCTGCCCTGACATCTTAATAATTCAAGTCAATCCATCCCCTGCCACTTCCCTGCTTGGCAATGCTGAACACGCCAAATTTTGCGCCTATCCATTTTCCCTCGCGAGCTTGGAAAGCATTTGCAATACTCATAAAAGGACCGCCATCCACACTATAAGAAAGCGAACATACAGCTCCCTTGGCGCATGAGATGCGGAAATCAACATTGCAGGCATAACAGTCTTTTGCACCCGCATTATACTTTCGAGCCTTTACCTTGGCAAGCGTTTCTGTCCTTTCAGCCTTGCCCTTGTCTGCATCATTGCATGTGACGTATTTAATCACAAACTCTCCATCAGAAAGTTCGAAGGCTAATCTGGCATAATCACGTCCCATGATGATGAAGCCCGACTGCTGCCCGTCAGCAACAGCCGTCACTGTGGCTGACAATGTGTCGGTGAATGTCTCCATCTCAAATTTCTTCATATACAGATTGGGCACACTCCAGAAATTCACAAAGGAAGAATCAACATAATGCCCGTACACACGACATCCATCATGAGAAGCGAAGCCATAAAGCTGGTCATAATTGGAATGCCATTGATAAGCAAGAGCAGGGACATCGTATGCCAAATGGCATGGTTTGTCGGCTTTGCTGACGCGCATCATAGGCCAACCATCTTTCATGCCGACATCAAGCAGATGAAGCACTCGCCCATATGCCCCTCGCTCTTGGAAACAGACAAACCGTCCATCCACCCATCCTCCTTGATGAATGCCTTCTCTGTCGAAGACCTTCTTGCTTTCATAAGGGCCATACACACTTTTGCTGCGCAACGCAAGCTGATGGCCTTTCTCCACACCGCCAGCAGGAGCAAGAATATAATAATAGCCATCACGATGATAAAACTTGGGGCCTTCTATAGTGTGATTGCCTTCTGAAAGACCATCATACACCAGCACAGGATTGGACAAGGCTACTGTGCCATCAGCCGACAGTTCGCGAACAGTGAGCACGCTGTTGAATCCGCATCGGCTGTTGGCCCATCCATTCACAAGATACATGCGACCATCGTCATCCCACAGCGGACTGGGGTCTATCAGCCCTTTGCCTTCCACTACGAGCACGGGAGCATCCCAAGCCCCAGCAGGATTCTTTGTCTTCACCATGAAGATGCCATAGTCGGGATCGCCCCAATATATATAATATGTGTCTCCATGCCTGCGTATGCATGGCGCCCACACACCACAGCCATGCTGCACGTCTGCATATCTGTCGGCTGGCACCAAAGCTTGCAGCGCATAGTTGACGAGCTTCCAATGTGCCAAATCATCAGAATGGAGAATAGGCAGGCCCGGAGCGCACTGAAAACTGCTGGCTGTGAGCCAGTAGCCGCCATTGCCATCCTCACACACATCAGGATCGCTATAGTCGGCATAGACAATCTGAGCTTTCACATTCACGCACAACAGGGCCACACTTATGGCAAGTATCATTTTTTTCATATTCACTTTCATGAGGTTTATACAACTACTTTTTTGGTTTGCCATGCAAAGTTGTGTTTTTTTATTCAATCCACAAAACATTCATTGCTAAAAGGGTCGCACAACAACGTCATTTATCTTCAATTCTTGTTCATGTATTCAGAATAAAGAACTTGTTTGAATCGCACGACATCATCATTTATCTTCAATAGACGACACCATGCATTGACATTCTGAGATGACAATCAATTGTTATGAAAAAAGCTGGTGCTCTGCTATCATCTCGACAACACAGAGCACCATCTTATACTAAAAGACTACAATCTTTTTGCCATTACTGATATATAATCCCTTCACGAGAGATTCAGCCTTGCGTCCGAGTATATCATAAATCTCAGCATTCTTGGCTGATGAGCCATTGTTCTCCACTTTCTCTATACCAGTAGGGGCTACGCCCTTATATGTCAACGTGAAATTGTCCCAAACGATCCATGTGGTGCCTGCAGACGGCTCAATGATTCCAACATCAAGTTTACCGCCAGTCACATTCACTTCCACCGACAGGCGACCGTAATTTGCATCTTTAGCCATGATGTCACGCTGGGCATCAAAATTTGAACCCACACTACTTTGCGACACAACGTCCTTCTGTGTCTCCTGACCAGATGCGGCATAAAGATAAGCCGTATTCTTTCCATCACCATTAACCATCTGGCAACTTACAGAATACAAACCATCTGGCAAGCCACTGATAGTCTGCGCAAACTTGAAATCGGTAGAATGCCAAACCTCCACAGCTCCATTGTAACGTTGGTTGCCCCATTGACCAGTCATGGTCCAGCCCAAGCCATTGCCAACAAACTCTGGGTTAATCATCAAAGGAGTGGCATCCACTGGATGCTCTCCGTCAGCACCAGCCAAATAATCACCATGGAATCTGCTACGCTCAATGGCGAATATCTGCAGATGAGCTATCTCAGCACCTGTCTTATTGCACGCAATCTCTTCTCCATCTCGATAGCCATTGGCATAAGTCCACAATCCGAGCCAGTTGCCAGGGTATTTACCGTTCTCAATTGTCCATGCTCCATTATCGAAAATTGGTATAAAGCGAGACCATTCGCATGCCAAAGGCTGGTCATGTGTGCGCAACTGGTCCGGACGGTCCCATTCGGTTTGAAGAAGAAGTCCGTCATAATCAATATTTCGCAAACAAATGCCATTATTATATGATTCGACCATAAACACCTTTGACAAATCATCAAGAGGATTCACGGTGTTCTGGAAGAATAGAGCTTTATTGCCATTAAGAGGAGCGTCATTCAGTCCGATAAGCAAGTCGGCTTCATCACTTGCCATCACGAAGTAGTGGTCTGGTGCCATCTGCGCCAGTTCGTCCGTAGATGTCACAAGTTTATATCCATTATCTGTGGTGAGCACAGAATAGTAAGAATAATCATCAGCACGCTTCACATTGACTGCAAATGTATAATCAACGCCATCATAAGATGCAATGAGGATAATGTTGTGCTGCACATTACTAATATTACGCGCTGTGCCTCTCACACCGTCATTCCATACCACATCATTTGGATCGGCAGCCACAGGGATAGAAAGCAATAATGACACATCAGCCCCAGCGAGCACCTTGGTTTCTGTCGCTTCCGCTCCATTGATATATTGAATGGCAGGCACTACATTAAGGAAGAATTTGCTTTCACTCACGGCTCCGCTCTGATTGGCATATTGGCAAGTGTATGCACGAGATGACATGAGTGTCGGAATTGTCACTGTGCTCGACTTTGCATTATTGTCCCAAAGATAGTCATTTGTCCATCCTGTAGAGGCTGATGCACGAAGCGTCACGCTTGTGCCTGCCAGCACAGTCTTTTCTGACACAGCTTCTTTGATTCCTTCCACTGTGATGTCACTCGTCATCACAGCTGGAGCAGCATCACCACTTACAGCAATGGCAAACGCCTGATGGCTAACAGCGCCATTTGCTGCAGTATATGCCACACGGTATATATAACTGCGGTCGGCCTTCACAGTGATTTGTCTTGTTGTTTCACCTGTGCTCCATAACCAGTGGCCACTATCTTCAGCACCTTCAGGCAATTGAGGAATGAGCGTAATGTCGCTTCCATCAGCAGGAATGCCCTTTGATGGACAAACTTCATATTTATATTTCAGTCCACCAAGATTAGTCTGGTTGACAAGAGTCTCCCCCTTATACACTATATCGCCACTCAAAGGAGTGATGGCCTGTTCTTTGGCAACGGCAGGACGCCAACTTGTAAGTGTGGAGAATCCCAAAGCATCAAAGCCTCCAGAGTTTTGGCTGTAATTGCCGCCACCACCATCAGGACAAATCTTTGCGCTCGCTTTCTCAGCATATTGCAGTTTCACGCCTCTCAGCCCCTCGTAATATCCTATGGCACGGTCCCAATAAGGTCGATATTCGCCCATGCCGCCAGTGTTGATTCCTGTCTGAGCCCATCCTGCGCCCATTGTGCCGCGGCAATCGGCATAGTTGTATGTGACCCAAGGCAAGGATGAAGCAGCCACGCCACCAAAATTCAGAGCAGCTACATGTTCTGTGCCTGCTGCTATGCGGTCATTCATATAAGCGAAGAGATCGTCACCTTGATTGAATCCGACCTCACAGATGTCAAGAGCCAAACCAAGAGCCATCAGGGCATGTCCCTGATCGCGGCCGCTCTCCTGCATCTGACCGAGATAGCCAAATGGACCACGCTCATCAGGAAGCAACACCGGCACGAGGTTGCCTATGAACTCATTGCAACCATCATTAAGGATCACACTTTGCTTTGAGCGATCCTTGAATGTGCCAACATGGTCATATTTATAAAAGCTCACTCCTTGATTATACATATGCACATCATCACAAAGGATGCCAATGCTCATCACACATAGAGCATTGCAGAGTCCCCAATTGCTCCAATAATGTCCCGGACGTTGACCTGTAGACGCATAGCGCGCATTGAGCCATGTGTCGTGACGACGGCGAAGGAAATCTATTGATGGATTATAAAACACCTTTATCATCCACTGCTTGAACTTTTCAAAATCATCATTCGACCATCCTTCATAATCACGCATGAGTTCTGCCGCATTGGCAAACTCATGTCCATATATTCCAGCTGCCAAAGAAAGATTTGTGTCGCCACCCACTGATTTGCAGGTATTGGCCCATGCCATCATGATGCGCACAGCTGCATCAGCGTTTTCTTTTGTTCCACCTATCTTCCATCGCAAGGCGTTCTGATAAGCCATGGCTGCTCCGCGAGCACAATTCATATAGTTCTGCCCTGAGCCACCGCCACGCACCACAACCTCAGTTGGCCATGTCTGTATGTCGGCATGAGAATATTGGTTGGCACAAAGTATTTCCCAAGCCTTCTTTATGCGAGTGTCACCATCTGCCAGAAGTTTCTTTGCCCTGTCTATGTCTTCTTGCGACACTATGCCTCCAGGATGCACAAAACCATGGTCGTTTGTATTGGCAAACACTTGTTTTGCCACATACCCACCTGCTTTTTTTGCCTCACTGAGAGATGTGCGCAATGATGTTTCATATTCATCAATAAGTATCTGCGAAGCTCGTCCTGATTTCACAGCCATCTCAGCAAAGGCAACAGCATCGCGCAATTCGGCAAGCGCATTAGGTGCATATCCATCTTCTGCTTCAGCAATAAATGATTCACATTCGGCTATTGCCGAACTCAGCATGCTGGCGTCACCAGGTTTGCCAAACATATACTCATTTTCCAAATCTGCCGCACCCGCAGCCAATTTAGCCACATCTTCATCACCAAGAGCTGTATCGTACACACGGAAATCGCTGACAAGCGTCTGTTTAAGATAACTGTCGTTTGAGAAGGGAGCACGACCTATCCAATTAAAGGCAGGCACACTTGTGAAAGCATTCTTCAGCACAGGCATATTTGTAGCTTCGCCCACTTTCTTTCCATCCACAAACAGTTCGCCATGCTGTCCGCTCTGACGATACAGCATGTGCATCCATCGTCCTTTGATGGATTCTGTCCCCACTTCCATGCCTATTTCTGCTCCCCATCCACCTGTAGATGTAGCCATGCGCTGAGCATTCAGACGATAAGCCATATACGGTGCAGATGTCTGCGTGTTGGCCACCGACTGCGAGAAGCACCATAAGAAATACCCTGCTCCTGACAGCGAAGCTTTAGATGCCACACGATAATAAACAGACACTGTATAATCAGTCAAGTTTCTTACCACCTCGCCTGCGCTCTTTCTCATATTGAGATAGCCTGAACCATTTCCGAGATCAAGCACATGACGATTGCCCATTTCGATAATCGCGGCTTTATTGACCAACTTGGCAGTCACTCCTGATATGGGGTCTGTCACTTCGTCGCCCTGCACATTCTCGAAGTTGAACTGCATCTTCAGATTCTCTTGCGCCCCGATGACACCTGTACATGCAAGCAGCATCAGCATAGCAATCAATAATGTTTTCTTCATAATAAGTACATATTTAGTTAGTATCAGCTATTTTTAATAAGTAGGTACTCTTATTATTATATTTGACGCACTCTATCTTGAGGCAGCATTCTAATGACGATATACTTTTTCAAGTCGCAACAATGCCTCCACATAATAATAATCAGCATAGTTTATGCTGTAATCCACTTCGGTGCCTGCAGGCATGTTGCCCACAGAATGCATCAAGAACGCAGGATTCTTCTCTCGGCTCTGATACTCATCACCACTAAGCGTGGAAAGAATAGTCTTTGCCATGGAAAGATAACTTGCGGCTTTCTGAGTATCTTTGCCATCACGGCCTGTATATGACGACAGTTCCACCAACCCCGATGCCATGATTGCAGCAGCGCTTGCATCACGAAACGACTGCGGTATCATCGGATCGCCCAGGTCCCACCATGGTATGCCGTCAGCAGGCAACTGTTTTATCATCACATCTGCCACCTTTTGGGCAAAATCGAGATAACGCTGAGCACGAGTGTATCTATACATCATAGTGTAGCCATATATGGCCCACGCTTGTCCACGCGCCCAAAGCGTGTTGTCGCCGAAGCCCTGATGGGTGCAGTTGCGAAGGTGCTTGCCTGTGACAGGATCATACACGGCCACATGATATACAGTGCCGTCGGGACGAAACTGATGTTTCATAGTGGTGTCAGCATGATGAATGGCTATGTCCACATTCTCTTTCTTTCCAGAGAAAAGCAAGAGTTCAAGGTTGATCATATTATCTATGATTGTGTTGTGCCCGCCAAAGATTTTCACATTGCGAGGCCATGATAGCAATGTGCCCACACGTGGATTGTAAAGAGTGGCAAGCGTATCGGCAGCAGCAAGGAGCACATCACGGTAATGCTCATCGGCTGTGATTTCACATCCTTTAAGGAAGGAGCCTATCATGATGAATCCAAGGTCGTGGTCATATACTGGGGAATAAGCCAGATACTCCAGTTCTTTAGTATACTTGGCAGCCTCCTCACGCTGTCCGCACATCCATAGCACACCTGGATAAAACCCTGCACACCACTCTTCTGGAGTCTTCACGGTGCGCAGATTCCAATGCTTCTGCTCCAGTCCGATGTTGCGAGGGGTCATCGTATAATCAATGGGCATAAGTTCACGAAGTGACCTGGCCACTTGTTTGCGACAGTAGTCAAGCTGTCTTTCCACATCCAATTGCTGGCCATTGGCGCCCATGCAGCACAGCCCTGCCATAAGTCCTAAAAATAATCTTCTCACCATTTTTTAACTTTCATATAATTACTTTACTTAACACTTGGGAACAATAACATAGAATGTATCTCTGAATCAGAACGAACACACCAATGCTGCTTCATGAACAAATATCATGTGCGCCCATCATGACTATATACGGTCAAAGTCACTTTGTGTGTGCAGAACTCCTGGATGAACAAATCCATGATTTGCCTCTTGTTGTCCTGACACCATGCCAAACGACAGGGCCATTGATAATGCAATTATAAGTTTCTTCATAAAACACATTGTCTATATTTATAAGGATTTAGTTAGTTCGTGAAAGTAGATATTTTCGATATGCAAAGTTACGCCATGTCCCACACATCAGCAAATGTTTTCAGCTTCTTTCATTCCATAATCTTTTCATTAGAATCATTTTAATCTTACATACTATATTTCAATCATTTAGATTCACAACTCACGAATCCATAACAATTCACACAGACTTTCTTGCCTGTTTAAAAGATAATCATTAACTTTGCAACAATGTAACACACATGTCATAACATGAAAAGAATACACATACTGACTATCCTCTTTTGCTTTTGCATGAGTGCATGCTGCCAAAACATCTTGCTGAATGCACTCGAAAGGGAAAGCGTGACAAAAATAGCTAAGACACCAAGTGGCACCATGCTGCTTGGAACAGACAATGGATTGATGACATACAACGGCATAACAGCAAGACAATTCATCACAGACGACTGCACGCGCCCTTACAACTTTGTCAATGACATTTTGCAATTAGATGCCAACACCATTCTCGTTGGCATGAGAAACGGACTATATGTGGCCAATACCAGCGACATGGCATGCAAGCACATCTACCCAATGCTGACGGATGTCACATCAGTGATATCCAATAACACGGACAGCGTATACGTATCCTGCAAAAACGGCCTCGCCATCATACCTGCCAACCTGAAAGGGAAGACAAGGATTGTGCC
>OQWI01000954.1_pt1 | contig 13020 bp, 12 predicted proteins | sample 1691551 | NCBI WGS metagenome assembly OQWI01 (sample SAMN03418259, study PRJEB22391) | human gut metagenome | biome: human-gut; feature: organic feature; material: feces | host: Homo sapiens | place: Tanzania | collected 2013-01
AGTACCCGAACCATACACCCCGCCCAGAGGATGTGCTGCGGGAGTTCTTGAAGCAGAACTGAATTTTGCACGCATGTGTGCGAAATTCAAAATGATACGATATAAGGAAATATTTTGACATGACGAAAGTGCTTTTCATCTGCCATGGGAAAGGACTTCCCCGCCCCGATCTGCGCCGTTTTACCACGATTATCCACGGGTTGAACTGAAATTTACTACCAATTTACTACAGAATCTGAGCCGCAGTATGACAAGAAGGCTTGACGCTTAAATATTCCGCAGGCTTGCGGACGCAGTACGGAAGCAGTACGGAAGCAGAAACGACGTGCTTTCTTGACGGATATCGCCTATATGAATACCCATATGAGTGCACAAAGCCCACAGGAACGGACTCCGTTTCTGTGGGCTTCGTGCTGTATATTTGTGTAGGAGTGGGAAATCTTTTTCTGGATTTCTTGCAATTTTTTTCTTCTGCCCGGGCAAGCGCGCAATCGACGGCTTTAGGCAGAAATCGGGGATCAATAATCATGGCGGCCGCAACGCGCTTTACATATTCATCTGGCGTTTCTCTCTGCTCAACGCCATACTGCATCATGGTGTCGTATACATTATTACCGCCCTTTGAAAATCCAGCCATGCCAATCTTGCTGTTATCAACATAGTCGAGATTGTAGTACACGTAGTCCACCAGATCATATATGCTAAAGCCAACCGTAGATGTGGACTGCACAGGAGAAGACATTCCTGCCGAAGTAATATCAGGGGCAAAGACTACATAGCCTCTGCGGGACAATTCCATGGCATAATCCTGATGAGATTGAAGGGTACTGTCGTTTCCGTGGCTAAAAATAATCGCCGGCGCGGGGTTCTCTGTGGTTGCCGCAACAGGGCGGTATTCGTAAATATGTAATGTCTCGCCGCTGGGGATTACAATGTTTAATTCGTTAATATTTACAGATCCGCCAGATGTCAGGTAGTAGTTGGAAAAAAACCATGCTTACTAGACACAGAGCAAGTGCGATACATAGAATAATCTTTGCCTTTGAAAGGTTTTTCACCGGTTTCTCTCCTTGTCAAAAATATTTTTTCAACTAGCCCTGCCGGATCGCCCGGCAGGGCTAGGCTTTCCGTACGCTACACAAACAACGTTGCACGCGAGTGATGTTGTGTTTTCACCTGCAACCAATTCGAGCCAGGTATAGAAATATCGCAACAAAACAGACCCATGCTTACGAAAGAGAACGCTTGCTTATGCGCCGAAGAAAACGGACAGGATGTTTTGGCCAAAATATGCGTCAGACAAAGTCTGGGAAGCGGTAAAGCTCCATGCTAAAAACACAGCGTTCACAAATGTACCGGTCCAGATATTCTTGGTGATGTTGAAAAGTTTCCTGTTAATGACCACAGTGATAGGAACGTAGAGCAACATAGAATACGAACAGGTAAAGGCTGCAAAGTGATTGCCGTTGTAGTTGCCGAATTTGCAAAGCAGCAAATCAACCGCACAGCACAGCCAAACGCCCAGAGAGCCGATGACGACATTTATCAACGTGTCCTTCCACTCCCCAATGTCGTTTCTGACAGTGTAGTTGGTGACTGCACCCATCAGCAAAAACATAGGAGCAAACATGAGTGCATATCTTGCCGCAATGAACCATAACTCGACTCGCATCTCACCAAAGGAAGTCATCCAGAGACGGTAGTCTTGGTTGAAGAGGTAAGAGATGAGCATGAGCGTCGCATAACCGATCACCAGAGTAATGACTGCCATGAGCAGGCACTTCAAAACGCCTATAACACTGACGCCACCCAAAAGGGAAGAAAACCCAGTCTCTCCACAAGTCTTCTTTCCGATAAGAGCATAGCATATGAGAAGAACCAGAGAGCAACCGGCAAGGATCAGGATAAACAGAATCGTGTTACCAGCAGTCCCCGCAAGAGGCCACGTATGGTTAATGGGGAAGCGCATGACGCCTTTATTGTTTCCCATATATATAGCAATGAAGGTGTAGACAACAATAGCGATTGCTGAAATCCAGTATGTTGCTTTGTTATAAGCATTTGCCGTTGACGCAGTCTTTGTTCCCACACACTCCCTGAAGAACTCGCAATTTACAAGCAGAGCCACTACAGGGAAAATCAGTCCGATCATGGCCAACATGGCAACGCAGTTGAAAATAGCGCGCCAGATGAAAGAACTGCTTTTTTCCGCTGCCACGGGTTGGTTTCCCTGTCCCAAATTTCCACCGTTGTAGCCCAACATCTGCTCGTTAACCTTAACGATATCCTTTGCCGTCTGAGCAGAGAAGAAATTCTTGGAGTGCGTTTCCTCGTTGACACAAATGATCCTGGCGCTACGCTGATCGATGGCCTGAGCGAGCGCAGCATCGTTGTCCTCAGAAATGCTGAACATTCCACCCAGAGCAGTAGCATTCTGTTCTTGGTCATTGAGTGCATACCATGTGTCAGTCATGGCCGCTTCCGAGAGATAAAGTCCGCCTTTAACCGCATCCAGGTTCTGCGCCTCGCCTCTTCCTCCCGTGTCCCAAAGACCGTTGATGAGCGCTATGTTGGTCTGAAGGCTTCTGCTGACTTCGTTCCCCGCAACAGTAACAATGCTCTGTGGATATACCTGAGCAGCATCGCTCCCAAGAAGAGTGATCGCCTTGATGCGTGTGTTGAAATGCTCCTCAGTTTCAGCCTTAAGCGCTTCGTAATATGCCATCTGGTCAACATTGAGGTTTTTTGCGGCCAACTCATCGGCTGGCATAAGAATTTCCTCTTCATTAATTTCAACCCCGAATGTGTCAGACAGGATATTTACAAGCTGATCGTTAAGCGTGAGGTAACTGCAGTCAGCCAGTGCCGCCATGCTTGTGCGTGTAGATCCAAGGGAGTGACCCACAACACCGATTCGCTGGGAATCAACAAATTTCAGCCCCCTCAGATAGTTGACAGCATCAAGGACGCCCTGAGGACCACCAAAAGGATTGAATCCGTTGGCGCCCTGACCGCCGTCATCGCTCATCGGCTGCTCAGAAAGGCCAGCACCGTATGCATTAACGTTGACAACTACAAAGCCACGCTTTGCAAGTTCTTCTGCTATGCCGCGCATCACGCCACTAGGGCAACCGCCCCCGTGAATTGTTACGATTGCCGGCAGAGAATCAGAATCAGAGACTCCAGCAGGAACATATTGGTCAAAGCACAACTCTGCGCCCCTGACATCCACCGTGATGTTGGAAACCTTGATCTTGCCGCAGTTTGTAGAAATGAGCTGAGCAATAAAACTGCAAAGCAGGATTACTACGAGCAAAATTGCAAGTATTTTTCTACTGCCTGAGGTACTTGCTAGTGTTAACTTTTTTTCTTGCATAATTTTCTCCTTCCTTTTTCTGTCTTTGTGATTATTGACGAGTTTTTATGCCAAATCCCGTCTTCCTTGCTTCTAAAATACACGATTTATACAAAAAATCAATTAAGGCTTTTGTTGTGTTGCTCATCGTTTTTTCCCTCTTTTTTTGCGATTCTCATCGTTTTTTACATTTTCGATTGTCAGTAATTTAACTTAAACAAATTGTAAACATTGAGATTGGGCAGAATATATAAAAGGCAGAACGGATCATCCGTTCTGCCTGAAAGTTTATTTGAAGAGATACTGGCGGTATAAGGAGGGAGGGACGCCCTCTATGCGCTTGAAAACAGCAATGAAATTGTTCGTGTTCTGAAAGCCCACCTCGCTGGCAATATGGGTGATGTTTTTTTGGGTTCCCCGCAGCAGCTCCTTGGCCTTTTCAATCTTCCGCCGGTTGATGTAGTTCACAAAGGTTTCCCCAGTCTCCTGGCTGAAGCGGCGGGAAAAATAGCTGGGACTCAGGTGACAGAGGTTGGCCATTTCTTTCATGGAAATGTTTTCCCGGGGGTGGTTATGAATATACACGACAGCAGGATAAATGGCGCTGCTTGGCTTCACAGGGAGCTGTTCCTGAGAATTTGCCGGCGTCGGACTCTCCAGCTCCCGAATCTCTTGAATTTCAATGTCTCCATTTCCCTGTTCCGCACTCATAGATAACATCCACTGATAGGTCTCCGCCTGGTTCCGGCTTTTCACGGCCCTGTCAACGGTATATTTCACAACGGAATCAATAAATTCCGCAATTTCCACGATGCGCTCATACTCCATCTCCGGCAGACGCTCATACATCTCCAGCAGATCCTTGCGGGCCGCTTCCTCCTCATCCTGGAAGGAGCTGATCTCGTTCACCAGGCGCACAGCTTTCTCCGCGTCCTTGTTCATCAGCCGTACCTGGCCAAACATTACCGCGCCAAGGTATTTGTCCCCAACCATCACTGGCACCGCCACATCCACAATGCCGCAGTGGCAGAGATAGATATAGGGCCGCTCAAGGCGAACCGCTTCCAGCCCGGCCAGGGCGTCACAGCGGTAGCAGCGCTTGCGTGAAACCGGATTCTCACGGATGACGCTGCAAAAATCTGTACGACAACTGTGCTTTGTGACCGGGTTACCCTTGAGATCGATACAGATGATGGCGGTTCCCGTAATCTTTGCCAGTTGATCCTGCATCCTCTCCCAAAGCGGGATATCCAGGATGCTTTGCATGGTATACTCCATTCTGGCCATAGGCAATAAATCCCTCCCAATGGCGTATTGCTGTATTGCAACACTTCAAAAACCGTGAAAGGAAAAAAATAATGGACAGATTCAATGAAATGCGCAAATCAGCTCTGTCTGTAGTAAATCTGAAAGTGCGCAGATATACATGTACAATTTGTAAATATATAATGAACTTGATGTTAATAATACCTATATAATGTATATACTTTAATTCTAATTTATTTTCTCATCTTCGTAACAGAAAGAATCTTGGCAAAAAAATAAAGAGCCAGGTTCTTTCTTTTCGACCGTACTCAAAACTGCACGAGTTCTTTTTCGGTGTCTTTCTCCAATTTGCTGTTTAGATTCTCAATCGCCCTGCTAATGATAAGAAGCTGCTCATCGCTTAGCGGCGCTAAATCATCAAAAAATTCGGCAAACAGGCCCTTGGCTTCGTTTTCCACATAGTTTATATAAAACTGCTTTCCTTCTTCTGTCGGCCGCAACACAATGCTTTTCATGTTTCTGCCCAGCCTGTATCGTGCCACGAATTTATATTTCAACAGTTGCTGCGTCACTTTTGTCATAGAGCTCTGCGGAATACCACAGTCTCTTGCAACCTCATTCATGATTCGGTTTTCATCTTCATGGGAAATGAGACTTTCAAGGACTTGAAAGTCCTGGGTTGAAAGTATTTTTCCGCCACCCATATCGCGTCTTGTGTTCAACGTTCTGTTTACAATATTAGAATGCCTGGTTAGTGAAGATATTAGTCTTCCATATCTGCCATGCCACTGTATTGCCAAGGTGTTGCCGCTCCTTTGTTATAAAAATCATTGCAATATTTGCTTTATCTGTTGGGCTTTACATATAATTACACCCACGCAAATACATTTGTCAACACATACTTTTGCAACCGCTTACATATTTGACGGTTGCATTCTCGCCGCAACAATAATTGCCGTCTAAGACGAAAAGTTTCACAGGAACTCCTCCATCACCCGGTATCTCACGGAGCCGTAGGCCATATCGGAGCGCTGGATCACCGTGCCGGTCACGGCGGGATGTTCCGCCGGTGGCTGCACGCAGAAAATCCAAAGCCCTATGGCAGTTTCGGTAACGGCTCGGCTATGCGGGTGTCAGCAGCGGGCTGGCTGTTCGATACGCTGGACAAAACATTGGAAATGGCAAAAGTGACCGCCGAAGTCACCCACAACCACCCGGAGGGCATTAAAGGTGCGCAGGCCACGGCGGCAGCGATTTTTCTGGCCCGTACCGGCCACAGCAAGCCGGAAATCAAACAATATGTGGAGCAGACCTTCGGTTATGACCTGAACCGTACCTGCGATGAAATTCGGCCGACCTATCATCATGTGGAGACCTGTCAGGAAACTGTGCCGGAAGCAATTATTGCTTTTCTGGAAAGCGTCAGTTTTGAGGATGCACTTCGCAATGCGGTCTCTCTGGGCGGCGACAGCGACACCCTTGCCTGCATCACCGGCGGCATTGCCGAAGCTTTTTACGGGATGCCGCAGGAACTGCGGGACGAGACTTTGAAACGTCTGCCGGAGGATATCCGGGAAGGATACGAGCTGTTTTGGCGGAACATCAGCCAGAGATAAGGCATTTGGAGAAACAAGGAGCAGATACAACACACTCATGATGTGGAGTATCTGCTCTTTGATCTTTTAATAGGAACCGAAGGAAAGTGCCTTGCATCGCCCTGAAAAATCCGATATACTGAACCCAGAGAGTATATCGGATTTATTGTGGCAAAAAGGAGAGCATAGAATGGAACATCTTTACGAAAAGGCACTGGAAAGTGCAGAATATATCAAGGCGCATATGACCAAACGCCCGAAAATTGCGGTGGTGCTGGGCTCCGGCCTCGGCAATCTGACGGCAGATTTTACAGATACGGAAGAACTGTCCTATCAGGATATTCCCAACTTCCCGGTATCCACGGTGGCAGGGCACAAGGGCGCGCTGCTGGCGGGCAGGCTGGGGGACACGGAAGTCTACGCCATGGAAGGCCGCTTCCATTTCTATGAGGGCTACTCCATGAAGGAAGTCTGCTACCCGTTCTATGTGTTCAAGCTGTTGGGCGTGGAAAAGGTGGTGTTGACCAACGCCTGCGGCGGCATCAACCGGGAGTTTGCGCCGGGCACCCTGATGCTCATTACCGACTTCATCAACATGATGGGCACGAACCCCCTCATTGGCCCCAACGATGAGCGCTTCGGCCCCCGCTTCCCGGACATGACCGAACCTTACAGTCTGGAACTGCGGAACCTTGCCAAGCAGACCGCCGATGAACTGGGCATTGCCTACAAGGAGGGCGTTTACATGGGCTTTATGGGACCCTGCTATGAAACCGCAGCTGAGATCCGCGCCTTTGCGGGCATGGGTGCTGACGCCGTGGGCATGAGCACCGTGCCGGAAACCATGGTCTGCAACTACATGGGCATGAAGGTACTGGCCGTCAGCTGCATCACCAACATGGCCACCGGCATCCAGACCGTGAAGCACAGCCACGCCCGCGTGCTGGAAATTGCCAATCAGGCAGGTGACACCCTGTGCCGCTGGCTGGGTGCGGTGATTCAGAGAATGGAGTGAACAAAGATGGTTCTTTATTTTACAGGAACCGGCAACAGCCGCTATCTGGCGGGACGCATTGCGGATGCACTGAACATGCCGCGTTATGACCTGAATGCCTGCATCAAGGCAGGGGACACCGCCCCGGTGCAGACCGGGCGAGATGTGGTGCTGGTAACGCCGACCTACGCATGGCGCATCCCCCGGGTGGTGTCCGAGTGGCTGGGCAAGACCGAGCTGGCCGGGGCAGAGCGCATCTGGTTTGTAATGGACTGTGGCAGCGAGATCGGCAATGCAGCAAAATACAATCGGCAGCTTGCGGAGCAGAAACATCTGCATTATATGGGGACTGCGCAGGTCGTCATGCCGGAAAACTATATTGCCATGTTCAACGCACCGCAGGCTGAACAGGCGCGGAGCATCGTGCGAGAGGCAGAGCCGAAAATTCAGAACGCAATCACACATATCAAAGCCGGGCAGGAGTTTTCAGCACCCCGAAACAACCTTTATGACCGCTTCATGAGCGGCCCGGTCAACCCGATTTTCTATCGGTTCTTTGTAAAAGCAGATGCGTTTACGGCAAGTGATGCCTGCATCGGCTGCGGAAAGTGCGTGAGAGAATGTCCGCTGAACAATATCCATCTGGAACAGGGGAAACCGACGTGGGGCAAAAACTGTACCCATTGCATGGCGTGTATCTGTTACTGCCCGAAGGAAGCCATCGAATACGGCAAAAAGAGCGTGGGAAAGCCGCGCTACCATTTTGAAGCGCTGGGAATTCAGAGGGACAAATAAGAGCGGTGTCTGAGGATCGGAATTTATAGGAGGTAAAGCAGAATGAAATGTCCATATTGTGGTGAAGAAATGATAAGAGGATACTTAATGAGCTCACGAGACATTACTTTTGCAGTTGATAATGTAGAACCGACCCGTTCCAAGGCAGATGTGGTCATCAACAGTGGTAAGAATGATGTGGAGTTTGATCTGTTTGTGTCAAAAATCGGTCAGCTTCTGGAAGAACGAGAGAAAGAAAATTAAAAAAGTACAAGCTTTTAGTTGTGGCCCTTCTCCTTTTCTGATATAATAAGTCCGGATTTTAAGCTTCTGCCGTGATAAAATGTGAAACTGTCGCGAATGAGGCTAAAAGGAGGAATTACAAATGAAAGAAAAGAAAAAACGGGCCAAACGTCTGCCCACCTTTGCGGAATCGATCACACCGATCATCGCAATGCTTCTGATCCTTACCATTGGAAAGGGCGTGTTCGGCTACAGCACGGAGCCGCTCCTGATCATGGTAGCAGCAATCGCGGCATTTATCGCGTTCCGTGTGGGTGTTACCTGGGATGAGATGATGGATGAGATCTGTACCAAGATTGCAAAAGGTATGCCGGCAATTCTGATTCTGGTATGCGTTGGCGCTATGGTTGGTACCTGGATGGCAGCTGGTACCATTCCGATGATGATTTACTATGGTGTTCAGATTGTAAACCCGAAATTCATGCTGGTTACAGCATTTCTGATCGAGGCTGTTGTATCGGTTGTTACCGGTACTTCCTGGGGTTCTGTCGCAACCATGGGTGTTGCCCTGATGGGAATTGCAAGTGCTCTGGGTGTGTCTCTTCCGGCTACCGCAGGTGCATGTATCGCAGGTTCCTACTTCGGTGATAAGATGTCTCCGCTGTCTGATACCACGAACCTGGCTCCGATCGCGGCAGGCAGCACACTGTATGAGCATATCGGACATATGTTTTACACCACCGTTCCGGCAACCATCGTTTCTCTGGTGGTATATGCCATTGTTGGTATGAACGCAGATGTAAGTGCAGATATCACCTCTGATACTGTTACTACCTTATTGAGCCAGCTTTCTTCCATGTACAGCTGGAACCTACTGCTCATCATTCCGGTGCTAATCGTGCTGGGAGGTTCCCTGTTTCAGAAGCCAACCATTCCGGTTATGCTTCTTTCCACCTTTGTAGCTGGCATAGAGGGTGTTTTCATTCAGCATGTAGCAATGGGTGATGTGTTAAAGGCAACGGTAAACGGCTTTAGTGTATCTATGATCCATCGCGCAGGCTTCGACACCGAGACTTGTTCCGAGGCGGTTACCAAGCTGTTAAACCGTGGTGGTATGAACGGCATTATGAGTACCACACTTCTGGTATTCTGTGCATTCTGTTTTGCAGGCATCATGAGCCGGGCCGGCTGTCTGGATGTTGTACTTCAGAAGATTTTAAGCGTGGCAAAGAGTACCGGCGCACTGATTACCGCAACGGTGGCAGCCTGCATTACCATGGCACTGACTACCGGTAACTCTTATCTTTCCATTCTGATTCCTGGAGAGATGTTCCGTGACGCTTATAAAGAGCGCGGACTTGCGGCAAAGAACCTGTCCAGAACCCTTGAGGATGCCGGTACTGTAGTGGTGCCGCTGATTCCGTGGTCCGCAGCAGGTGCCTATATGGCATCTACCCTTGGTGTAGAGACCCTGGATTACCTTCCGTGGGCAATCCTGTGCTACACTGGCTGGATCTTTGCAATCATCTGGGGCTTTACCGGATTCGGTATCGCAAAGCTTGCTGATGAGAAGAAAAAGGAGAACTAAATACGAAAGTCTTGTTCCACCGGGATTCCTGATTCCGGTGGAATTTTTGAAGAATAAAGAAAAGGCAGGAGAATAGACATTATGATCAAGTTACTGAAAAACGCGAATGTTTACGCACCAGAGAAATTGGGAAAAAAAGATATCCTCATTGAGGGAGAGAAAATCCTTCTGATGCAGGATTCTATCGAAGGCTATGAGGGACTCCCGGGAGTGGAGACTTATGACCTGGAGGGAAAAATCGTTGTTCCGGCTTACATTGACATGCATGTGCATATCACCGGAGGCGGTGGAGAGCAGGGACCGGCATCCCGTGTACCGGAGTCTCAGCTCAGCGAATTTTTAAAAAACGGTATTACCACCGTGGTTGGCCTTCTGGGTACAGATGGCGTAACCCGCAGTGTAGAGAATCTGGTAGCAAAGGCCCGTGCCCTGACCGAGGAAGGCATGACCGTGTATACACTGACCAGCTCCTACGGTTACCCGCCGACCACCCTGACCGGAAGCGTAGAGCGCGATATCATCCTGGTTCCGCCTATGATCGGTGTGAAGGTAGCTGTATCTGACCACAGAAGCTCCAATCCGGGCGGGGAAGAGCTGATCGCCCTGGCTACCGCAGCCCGCAGAGCCGGTCTGCTCAGCAACACACCGGGGCTGGTGACTATGCATATGGGTGACGGAGAGGGAAGACTGGATCCGGTATTCTATGTTCTGGATCATTCCGATGTTCCGGCCAAGAACCTGCTACCGACCCATATTTTACGTAATCCGGGCCTGATTGATGCCGGTGCGGATCTGGTACGCCGCGGCGGTTACATTGACTGCACCGCCGGTGCCGATGATGTAGAAGTAGAATCTGATGCCATGAAGCTTTACGAGCTCTTACACCGCGAAGGCGTGAAACTGGATCATGTCACCATATCCAGTGACGCATTCGGAAGCCAGCCACGCTTCAACGAGGAGGGCGAGTGCATCGGCCTGACATACGCATCTCCGAAGTATCTGCACCGCACCATTCAGATCCTGGTAAGAGAGGGTATGCCGCTGGAGGCTGCCTTACAGCTTCTGACCAGCACTCCGGCAGTGCTCCTTGGTCAGGAAGGAGTCAAGGGCTGTGTAGCAGAGGGCGCAGACGCAGATCTTCTGGTACTGGATGAAAATCTCGACATCAACAGCCTGTTTGCCCGTGGCCAGGTGGCTGTGTGGGAGCAGGAAGTGAAGATGAAAGGCAGATTTGAGCAGTAATGTTTTTATGATATGAATTGAAAGAAGCGAAGACCATCATGGTTGATAGGTTTTCGCTTCTTTTTATTTATTCTGATATAATTAAATTGACGATGATACGATTAAAAGATATAATGAAATACAGATGAAAACCAGAATCATAGAAGATGGGTAAAAAAATATGAGAGAATATGATTATCGTCAAAAATGGACAAAACTGTTGACCCCGGAAATTGGAACAACGCCTGTATCTTGTTAGGCTAAGATACAGGCGTTATTTAACGCTTATTCAATAACTACAATCTCAGATTCACTGATAAATATATTCCCAAACCTTCCGTTCCTGATACATTTTCCAATACACTTCTGCTATTTTTTCCGGTGCATAGTGAGTTTCCGGGACGACATTACCCATGATAGTTACAATTCCAACAAAAATTCCTTTTTCTTTTAATTCCTGATGCAATGTGCAGGCAAGACTTCTAAGTGCAGCTTTATCTATGGATACGCAGGAATATTCTGCCATTGGATGTATACAGGATGTACCAGACTGGGTGAGAACAATGTCAATCCAAAGGTTATGCAATATGTCATGGGACATTCGGACGCACAGATCACTATGAATATCTATAATCACATTGCTGAAATGTCTCATGTGGAGAATGAGATGTCCAAAATGAACCTGCCAGAAACCGTACCTGCTGTGGTATAAACTATAAGTCGTTGTCGTAAAATGTGGTAAAAAAATCAGGCGAATATATTTTTCCAAGAATTTGTCGTAAAAATGTGGTCAAATCAAGAAAATCGAGTGCGAAAGCAAGTGAAAAACCTCTGTGAAGCCCGTAAAATCAAGGCTTCACAAAATCTTCACAAAATAATTAGCACTCACCTCTTGACAGTGCTAATAATAAGTGTTATATTACAGCTAGAACAAAGGAAGAGGGATATGAGATAACAAGATTGAAAGAAAATCTTCTGAATATCCTTCATACCAACCGAGTTCAGAACTTAAAACTTATTTCAAGATAGATCATAAAAGAAAAGGGAGAGATGACTTATGTTAATGCCTAGTATTTTTGGAGAAAACTTATTTGATGATTTCTTTACACCGTTCTATTACGATGATAAAGATGAGAAGAAAGCAGAGAAGAAACTGTACGGACACAGAGCACAGAACCTTCTGAAAACAGATATTAAAGAAACCAAGGAAGGTTATGAACTTGTAATTGATGTTCCTGGATTCAAGAAAGATGAAGTTAAGGTAGCATTGAAAGATGGTTATTTGACCGTCAGTGCAGCCAAAGGTCTTGATGAAGAAGAGGATGACAAGAAGACAGGACGTTACATCAGACGTGAACGTTACGCAGGAGCCTGCGAGAGAAGCTTCTATGTAGGTGAAGATGTTACACAGGAAGACATCAAGGGCGAGTACAAACACGGTATCCTGAAACTGTTTGTTCCGAAGAAAGAAGCAAAACCGGTTTCCAACGATCCGAAATATATCACCATTGAATGATTGAGAAGTTGATTCATTTCCGTCAGGTAATGTATGATCGTTAAAGACTCGTGATACTGCCCGGAGGCTTCGGGCGGTATCCTTAAAATAGATTAGTAAGTAACAGTCGAAAGACTTAAAAATAGATTTGTTTGTCATGAAAAGGAGCGATGACTTATGTTGATGCCTAGTATTTTTGGAGAAAACTTATTTGATGATGACTGGATGGACTTCCCGTTTAAAGATGAGTTCTGGGGCAAGAAGAATCCGCTTTATGGTAAACATGCGCAGAACATGATGAAAACGGATATCCGTGAAACTGATGGCAGTTATGAACTGGATGTGGATCTTCCGGGATTTAAGAAAGACGAGATCAAGGTTCAGCTGAAGGATGGTTATCTGACACTGTCAGCAGCCAAAGGTCTTGATAAAGATGAACAGGATAAGAAAGGCAACTACATCAGATGTGAACGTTATGCCGGAGCAATG
>OQWI01000958.1_pt1 | contig 12988 bp, 10 predicted proteins | sample 1691551 | NCBI WGS metagenome assembly OQWI01 (sample SAMN03418259, study PRJEB22391) | human gut metagenome | biome: human-gut; feature: organic feature; material: feces | host: Homo sapiens | place: Tanzania | collected 2013-01
GTCCAATGCCTTCTGCATCAGGTCATTGTAGGCATCGTAGTCGCACTCTCCCAGGCCGCCGTCCATGCTTTTTCCTGCTGTTTGCACTTTTTGTTGTGTTCCCGCAGGGCATTGAGCTGCTGCTTTGCGCTGTAGCCGTACCATATCAGCGCACCGCCCACCAGGATCAGGATCAATGCAGGAGCCGGGGAATCATAGTTTTCCATGCTCGCCATCATCCACAGCACACCGATCACTGCGATCAAGATGCCCCAGATCATCCAGGAGGCTCTTTTCAGCAGATCCGCATCGAGTTTGACCGGCTTTTCCGGCACCTTCGGCAGGTCCGGCGGCGTGATGAAAGTCTTTTCTTCCACAAAGGTAAATTTGCCCACATGGTTGAACTGGACCAGGCAGGACAGTGGGTTCACTGCACTGCTCTTAGGCTGCACACAGCACACCCGCTGGCGGACATTGCTGCGATCCCACTGGATGTCACGCACTGCCACAGTAGCCGGAACATTGTTGGCCTGCAGCTTTTCCTCCAGCTTCTGCATATATTCGGCCTGGGTCACCGTATTGAGCTCTTCTGTGTAAAAATGCTGGCGTTTGCTATCCTTCTGCAGCCAGCTCCACAGCTCTGTAGAGGACATATAGTCCTTCTCAGAAATATCACTGCGGTACTTGGTGGACGAGCCGTGGCCCTGTGCATCCCTGATCTGCTTCTCGGCTGCATCGTTGGCTTTTTTCTTCTGGTCTTCCAGTGTGGTGTTCACCTTTTTGTTGATCTGGTCGGCCAGATCCTTTGCACCGCTGAACGCCTTACCTGCCACATCCGTCACCGTGTCTTTTACCGCAGACATATCCACAGACGGTTCCAGCTTGTTTCCGCAATTTTCGCAATACACCGCCGATTCCGGATTTTCTGTTCCGCATTTTTTACAGACCTTGAACATGATATATGACCTCCTCATGATTTTAGGGTGGTTTCATTATATACTCTCTTTTTCGCCCGTTCAATGCTCCATGTCACCTTTTGTTTCTTCATCTAATTTTTGGTGGAAATTTTTGTCACCTTTAACATTCCTTTTTATTTTCACAACTATTTTTTCTGTGTTATACTTTTATCATAGATTCTAAAGGAGGAATTTCTATGACTTGTCCAAAATGCGGAAAAGAAGTCCATGCCGGAGCCAAATTCTGCGGATACTGCGGTGCACCCTTGACTGCATCTACGGCAGTTGTCTCACCGCGCGTCCGCTCAAAGCGAAAAAAAGGACTTTTGCTTGCGATACCACTCATTCTGGTCTTGATCGCAGGTGCAGCTTTCGTACTGAATCGAACGCATAGCGAAGGCACTGCCGTTGATGCATCTTCTGATTATGTCGTAGTTTACGCCGACAACAGCTACACGTTGATTCACCTCAATAATAAGTATGAAAAGGTTCCGCTGGGCACGATCGTTTGTGGAGATCCTTCCGATGATTATGTGCCGGAGGTTCAATTCAGCCCGGACGGAAGATATGTTTTCTTCTACACGACCGATTCCAATGGTCAAAACATCCAGCTTTGCCGTGCGGAATGCAGCAAGCTGACGACCGACCTGAAAAAGAACCGGAAGCTTTATGCCGCCGTTTCTACAGAGCAGTTCTGTTATGACCTTACTCCTATGGAGAACGGCATTTTGCTGCTTTACAGCGAAGGCACCGGTCAGAGTTTCTATTTTGATGGCTCCAGAATCACGAAGCTGCCTGAGGACTGGTATTCTATCACATTCGATGCGGCAGGAAACTATGTTTACTGGTCTGATGATGCGATCTGGCGTGTTTCGGGAGGAGACCTTTCCGCTGCCAGACAGATCGATACCGGTATTGACCGCAGTTCCGTATATTTTCTGGATCCCGATGATCTGCTCTATCAGAAAAACAACACGGTCTATCAGATCGACTCCGATGGGACGCCTCACAGCATCGCAGAAGGCTTTTCCGTTATTTATGGATCGGATGATACAGTCTATTATCTCGGCGGGTCCGAAGGCAGCTTTGAGTTATTCCGCTGGAAGGACGGAAGCGCCTCTCTTGTTGCGGATCAAATTTTGTGGCACAGCTACGATCAGGACACGCAGAACAGTAAGCTTCTGCAATACTCCACTCCGGATAGCGACATTCTCTTTGATCTTTCTTCCGGTCAATATGCAGTTGCTACCGAAGGTGCAGACACTTCGCTGCAACGCTGCATATCGGAAAGCGGGATCTCCGATTACGCCGACCTCAGCTTTTTTATCACCGAGTCTTATTTTTATGCATTTTGCGATGATTCGTTCTTTGCTTCGCCTCTGACAGACCATGTTATGGGTGACTTTGAGCAGATCTGTGTGGGAGTATATCCGCTCGTACAGGTCGGAGACACGATTTACTGTACAGAATATCGCATAGATTCGGACAACGCTTACGATTTTGACACGATTGATCTCTATGCCGTAAAAGACGGTGGGATGTATCTGGTGGCCTCGATGCTTTATCCCAATACGCTGGACATTTATGCGGATGGTGTGATGACCGCACAGGGAGAGGGCACAAATGGACCCGTTTGGGGACGTGCAAAAGAAGGCACTTCCAATCTCCCTGACGCCCTTTACCTCCCGACTTATCTTGGAGAGGAACGGTTCCTGTACGAAACAGAGACCGCACTTTATTTTTATGACGCACACAGTGCAGAGACTGTAAAACTATTCGATAACTCTCGCTGGGTCTGGTGTTCCGCAAGCAAGGATTTCGATTTTACTCTGGGCATTTATGATTGATCTCAAGCTATTTTGATGGCATCACAAACAGATTTTGCTCTGTCATCGTTCTGCCAAACAAAATCCGTCTGCTGTCTTGCAAAGCAGGAGACCCGCCACCGCAGGAACGGTTCTACTTATTTCTTTTCGGAAGGTTCCATGGCGTTCCCCGATCGTTCCGACCTTCCTGCCCGCACGATGCTCACCAGCGAAGGCTCCGTTTCCCGCAGCACCCATGTAGTCGCAGACCCACGGACCCAACGTCTGCGTACGCTGCGGGTCTCCTGCTTTGCGCCCTTGAGATACCGCCAGTGGTCGATGTCGGCGGCGGAAAGGAAATATCGCTCTGCAAGTGGGGTGGTTTCCAACACGGAGCAGAGCGGCTTATATGGGAATTGAAGGGGGATGCTCTCGACGGAATAAAAGCGTCCGTTGACCATAAGCCCGGAGGTGTAGAAGTGGCAGGATTGTGCGGCAGACAGATCCTTCAGATTGAGGTAACGAAACTCATCGAGCCATCCCTCACTGTATTTCCGTTCAAAGCCATACAAGGGGAAGATGGGAGCAAAGAAGCCGTCCTGCAGGAGCAACTGATGGGCACCTTTCAGACCCTCCACACAGATGAGGTCTGCCGCTTTTCGGAACAGGGCAGTATCGTTTCGGAAGGCAAAGAGAAAGGTGCGCCGCCTGCGCTGCGCTTCGCCGTAGTCGGCGGCATTTATCACCCGCCATTCAACGGCATAGCCTGCTTCATAGAAGCACCGCAGGATGATAGAAAAGTCGCGCCCTTTTTGCCATGCCGGAGATTTGATGAGCCGGTCTACGTTTTCCAAAAGGACATAGCGAGGTCTGTGTGTCCGTAGGATAGCGTTGATCTCCCACCAAAGAACGCCCTTCTTCCCTTCTATCCCCCGTGCGCCCTTTTTGGCGATGGAATAATCCTGACAGGGAAAGCCGCCGACCAAAAGGTCGTGTGGAGGGATGTTTCCTTTGGCGGTCACGATGTCCTGACAAACGTGTTCTGGACGATGCCCGAAATGCCGTTCGTAGCACTCGAAAGCAAACTGGGAACGCATGGATGGTTCCCACTGATTCGCCCAGACGGTTTGAAAGCAGGAGGAAGCCTGCTCCAGCCCAAGGCGAAAGCCGCCGACCCCGGCGAAAAGCTCAACAACACGGATCTGCTCCATGATAGGGCACCTCTTGATCGTGGCGAAAAAGCATAAAAACCAAGGCCGACTATGCAGCCTTGGTTTTTTGTTATAAGATATCCAGTAGTTGCTTGCCCATCTGGGTGATGAGCGGAACGACAAGGGCGTTGCCCATGATGAAATAACGCTGACGCTTCGGCATCCCAGTGTCGGTCCAGCCCGTCGGGAAACCATTCATGCGTTCGCACTCCTCCGGCAGCAGGATGCGTAACTTCCCTGTTTTGGGGTCGGTGATCGCATGGGAGCTGCGGTTCTTGGTGCCCTCACTGGTGAGCATCGTACGACCGGGACGGTCGAGAGGGTCTGGGAACGCAATGGGACCTTCGGAAAAGGTGTAGGAGTAGCCGGTCTTGGAAGTGCGCTCGATGGTCTTGGCACCCTTCATGTACTTCCACTTCTCCAGATCCTCATCCTCGATGAAGAAGCTCTTGTCGATATCGCCGTTGACAACGATCTCGCCAAGCAGCATCGGTTCCTTACCGTTTGGGACGGCTTCCAGAGAGAAGATCTTACCGTTGCACAGCACACCGCTGTTGTAGAAAGCGGCTCTGAAACGGTTCGTTACGTCAACGGTGTCGGTATATTCATTGAAATCGACGGTGGTCACTTTCTTAGGGTCTGCGACCTCAGAATGAACCGGGAATGCATGGGCAAAGAAGCCATCCTGCATCAGCCAGACACGACCGTCCTTTGTGTCCGCAGAGAAACACGAGGTCATACGCTCATACTGCTTGGTGGTGTTCTTGAATGCAAAGATGAAGGTGCGCCGTCTGCGCTGGACGCAGCCATAGTCTGCGGCATTGATCACACGCCATTCGATGCCATAGCCTTCTTCTTGCAAGCACTTCAGGATGATGCCGAAATCACGGCCCCGCTGGGATGCGGGAGATTTCAGCAGGCGGTCTACATTCTCTAGCAGAACGTAGTTGGGATGGTTCTTCTGGATGATTTTATAAATCGACCACCAGAGAACACCCTTCTTGCCCTCGATGCCCTTGGCACCGGTGCTGGCAACAGAGTAGTCCTGACAGGGAAAGCCACCCACCAGAAGGTCGTGCGGCGGCACTTGGTCTATCACGGTGGCGATATCTGCATTCACACAGTGGGAATCCTCGCCAAAATTTTTGTCGTAGCACTTATAAGCCCATTGACCAGCTTGGCCGGGTTCCCATTGGTTTGCCCAAATCGTCTTAAATCTTTCGGAACAACGCTCTAATCCAACGCGGAAGCCGCCGACGCCGGCAAATAGCTCCACAACACGAATATCGCTATTTGCTGACACTTTCATAACACCTCGTTCTATGGTATACTTAAACATAAGTATACACTTTTTTGTGAAAAAGATCAACCTCTATTTTTGGCTCTGAACCTTTCTTCTTCATTATTATAGCGTAAATCCGTCAAAAGATCAAGTTTTTTTGAAAGAAAAGTCGTGCTCTTTTATAAGGGGGTAAGCTGGTATCATGAAAAACCGCGAATATAAGACAAAAGAGGAAGTTCTCACCCGCGGACAGGAAGCAGTCGGTAAAACGCTGGGCGAGATCGACAAGACTGGGCGCATCGCAACAGGCAAAGGTGCCATCGGTACCGTTGTGGAGGAAAGCTGGTTTGGGTATAAGCCCAATAGCAACCCGGCTCCCGATTTTGAGGAAGCGGGTGTCGAATTGAAGGTGACACCCTATCGGCAGACCCCTCGTGGCATTCAGGCCAAGGAACGGTTGGTCTGCGATATGCTGAACTATGATGAAGAATACTACAAGACCTTCGAGACCAGTGCATTCTGGAAGAAATGTGCTTGTATGCTGCTGATGTCCTATGAGCACCGGGATGGGGTGCCCAAAATCGACTTTACGATCGACAAGGCAGTGCTGTTCCAGTTCCCGGATGAGGATCTGGAGGTCATCCGCAATGACTGGAAAATCCTGATGGACAAGATCAAGGCAGGACAGGCACACCTGATCAGTGAGGGTGATACCATGTATCTGGCAGCGTGTCCGAAAGGCCGCAACTCGCAGGATACCCGGTCGCAGCCGTTCAGCCCTATCCCGGCCATGAAGCGGGCGTACTCGCTGAAGTCCAGCTACATGACGCAGATCCTAAGGCGGTACATCTTCGGGGACGAACCCTGCGAGAAGATCATCAAAGACCCGGCAGCGTTAAGAACTACCAGCTTTGAGGACTGGTTCATCGCAAAAGTCCGGCCTTATGTGGGTATGAGCAGGACGGAACTTAAGGCGCGGCTGGGCGTGGAAACGAATGCCAAGAACCTCAACGAGCTTTTAGTAGCAGCGATGCTTGGGGTGAAAGGGCATCTGTCGAATACAGAGGAATTTCAAAAGGCAGGCATCCAACTCAAGACCATCGCCATTGAACCGAATGGCAGTATAAAAGAGAGTATGTCCTTCCCTGTGATGAACTTCTGTGCAATGATGAACGAAACATGGGAAGAGTCTGCGCTCTATGACCTTCTTGCACCGACCAAATTCCTGTTCATCATCTTCCAAAAGTCGAGGGACGGCGAGTGTTACTTCCAGAGGGTGAAATTCTGGAATATCCCGGCAGAGGATCTGGAAGAGGTGCATCATGTGTGGCAGCGTACGGTCGATACCCTGCGGGAGGGCGTTCACATCTGGAAAGATGCCAGCGGGCGGAATCGCAATAACTTGCCTAAGGCATCGGAAAGTCGTGTGGCTCACGTCCGCCCTCATGGAAAGGACAGCATGGACACGGCTCCCCTGCCCACTGGTGGCACGATGACGAAGCAGTGCTTCTGGCTGAACAATTCGTACGTTGCGGAGCAGATAAAGGAATAAAAGACGAGGAGGAAACATCTGTGAGATTCAGAACGTACTCCCATAGATTTGCAGACGCTATTATCGAGCACGATGAACAGTTGAATCGTAGATATAATGAGTTTGTTGGCGCATTGGCTAGCATCACAGACGAGGAACTTATTGCGGATTTTGAACAAAGAAGAGATGCACATTTGCGGCGTAATAGTAATTTCAAATCGATGACACCAAGTATCAATGCAACATTAAAGGCAAAAATGCAGCAGATTCCGGGATGGCAGTGTGAGGTCGATATTTTCAATGACCAGACAGGTGCTATTGGAAATACAGAATGGCGGCTAGACTTTGCCTGCGATGATGCACTTTGCGTCGAAGTGGCGTTTAACCATGGTGAGGCGATTGCGTGGAATCTGATAAAGCCTGTTCTTTCCTGTGAACTGAACCATGTTCAAAAAGCGGTTCAGGGAAAGGTGGGAATCTATGTGTGTGCAACTGATGCCATGAAAGTGGCAGCTAATATAGATTCCGCCAGTGGTTCATTTGAAAAGGTACTAAGATATCTACCGCCTATGATGAATCAGCTTACTGTTCCTATGATGATAATTGGACTCGAACCGTTTGAAACATTCTATGTTAGTAAAGAAAAACAAGTTGTAAGGCTTCCTGTTCGAGCAGAGTTGTTCACATGAAACATCCAAAATCATATGATACGACCCCGGAAACATCCAAACGGATGTCCCGTGTCCACCTGAAGCAAGGCAAGGCGGAAGTCCTTTTGGCAAAGCGTCTGTGGCATCTGGGTTTTCGGTATAGGCTGAACGATAAGCGGCTCCCCGGCTCTCCCGATATTGCCGTCCTGAGATATAATATCGCCATCTTCGTGGATGGTGAGTTTTGGCATGGGCAGAACTGGGAAGAACGCAAGCCGAAGTTGAAACGTAACCGGGAGTACTGGATAGCTAAAATCGAAGAGAATATCGCACGAGATGTTCGGAATGATAAGGCTTTGCGGGCGCAGGATTGGTACGTTGTCCATTTCTGGGAGAAGGAAGTGCTGAAAGATACGGATGAATGTATTAACGTAATTCGGGAGTTGGTAGAACAAAGAGTAGAAGAAAGTTTGGATATATAAAAATCCACCGCATGGGTGGTGGCCCCATTGCGGTGGAAAAACATTGCGATATCAGTCCTTCGGATAAAGGATTTCGTCTAGTTCTTTGTCCGAGATAAAATAATCCGATTTGCCCGGCTGGAATTCGAAGCCGCGATGATAGTTGCGTAAAAGCATAGGATATTCTTTGGTGTTCTCGCGGGCATACTGTGTGCGACTACTACCGCGGAGTTCGGAGGCGATGATGTCCTTCTTATATGGCTCCATCAAGATAGTAGTGCCATCCTTAAGCTCTTTTTGACGGCACAAATCACTCTGTCTGTCGAGGTGAACGGTCTGACGGTAAACAAGAACTTGCTCTCTGAGAAAGCTTCCGGTCGACATGAGAAGCTGTTTGTGAAGGAATTTCTTTGGGCAGAGCCAGATGCGTTTGCCGCTACAATATAGGTCGGTCACAGGGGATTCACGCCAAGAGGAAGAAGTTATATCCCAGAAAGAGCGCATTACAAGTGGAGCTTGAGCCTTGTGTAAATGATGCTTTTCGTGCTGCTCATAGGTGAAGTCACGAAGGACGGGCCAGATGATGTTGGTTGTCCAATCGGAAAGCCGGTCGGCATCGATTCTGTCTGCAAGAATGGGAACATCAGCTAAGCCGTCAATCAAATCATTTTCAAAAAGCCCATAGTCGATCATCTGCTTGAGAGCTGAGAAAATGAGCTCAGAAGAAGCACCATTTCCGCGTGGAGCGCCGTGCGATAAGCCCAACTGGGTTTCATTGAGTTCTCCGCAAGTGCCATTTGTCAGGCTGAACACCTTTTCAAAGTCTCTTTGAGCAGCAGCTGCATAAAGAGCACCGAAAAAGGATGTGATAAGAACATCTGCATCTTTAGCCCAAGGGTCTCCAGCGAGTGCAGCAAGATGGATTCTGGACGGGTCGATAAACAAAGGATTATCGACTCCGATTTGAACATCGGCAAAATCTAAGTAGGAATGCTGATGCACAGGCAAATTGCGAACGTGAGAAAAATTGATCATTTGTTTTCCTCCTTAAATCAAGAAAAACACTTGCGCCAGAAGGAGGAAATGTGGTAAACTATAAAAGTCCATGTTCTCCTTTCCGGCTGAGTTAAAGGGCGGTCGAACAAGAGGATTTCGGATTCATGCCTACTTGCATTGGCCGTGCAGGTGGGCAATTTTGTTGCCGTCAGAAAAACTGGTCGGCAACACCGATAATCTTGTGATGTAAAAAGTATATCACATGAAAAATCGATCGTCAAGCATCGAAAAATGATAGGTTTTCTATCAAAATTAAATATTATTCTTGATAATAAAGAAAAATAGTGATATAATAGGGGCTGCTAGGAGGTGTGGATATGTTCACAAAAATCAGATTGAAGAACTTTTATTCCTTTAAGGATGTGACCTTTGATTTGAGCAAGGGGACACATTCATATAAGTCCTTAGCAATCGTGTATGGTGAGAACGGATCCGGCAAAACAAACTTGATGTCTGGTCTTGGAATCTTTATCGATTTGATGCGCACGATGGATGTGCGAGATTTGATAGAACAGATTCTGTATGATCAGGAACATCCACAGGGAGCGGGTGCTCCCTTGCGCAAGATTTCAAGACAAGATTTGGCGCAGGTACTGCGATCAAGTGAGAGCTTGTTTAATGAATGTCGGATGATTGGCAGTAACGAACCTGTATATCTGCAATATGATTTTGTCATAAACGAAAAAAAAGGCTCTTATATAGTTGAATTCGGCGAAGATGGAATAGTTCATGAAAAGTTGGAATATGTTCTTGAAAAACGAAGGGGAACATATTTTGATTTGACATTGGATAAAAAAATAATAAATAAAGCATTATTTAAAAATGATGCGATTAAAGATGATGTGACAAGTCAGCTAAGACGTTTTTGGGGAAAACACACGGTCTTGGCAATTGTTCTTCATGAGATGAATGACAAATCGGAGCAGTATTTCAATGAGGGCCTATTGGAGAATTTCTTGACACTGCTTCATTCCTTCTTTAAGGTGTCCTGCTTTATAAAAAACAGTAGTGATCCTCATGCGCTTATAAGTGGACAAGCCAAAGGAAAAATTTTGTTGAATATTGAAGAAGGAACCGTAAAAAAGGGCGACGTAGAGAAAATAACCAGAACAGAAAAAGTGCTGACGGAATTGTTTAGGGCGCTTAATGCTGACAATCAGGAATTATATTATAAAAGGATATCAAGTGGTGAGGATACCATTGATTATACGTTAAGAATTAAAAAGAAAATTTCTGGTCAGGTACGAGATATGCCGTTCGATTTTGAATCGTATGGAAATCATCAAATCATCGAGATCCTACCATTCCTTTTCCGAGCACTGTCAGGAGAAACGGTCGTTTTAGATGAGGCGGATTCTGGAATACATGATTTGCTCTATTCCAAAATAATTAGCGAAGCGATGCCGTATATTCGAGGACAGCTTATCATGACAACGCACAACACGCTCTTGCTGGATATACCGGAAATCAAGGATGCGGTTTATATTGTCAGAGAGAACGAAGATGCTGATAGAGAAGTTGTATCGGTGTCCGAAAGCGGTGAGCGAATTTTCCAGCAAACAAGTATACGAAATAAATATTTGACAGGTGCTTATGGTGGTGCACCTCATGTAGAGGCAATCGACTTTAAGTCATTGATAAGTGTGGTTGCGGATGAGGAGAATCCTTGATTCGCAAAACGTGTTTTTGAACGGAAAATGTAAAACACCCGCCTATCTGTGGAAAAACCACAGTGGGTGGGTGTTTTCTATGAGAAGAATAGGCGGGTACACTGACTTTTACGCTGAAAATACGCTGACTTGGCATGGTTTACGCTGAATTTACGCTGAAAACGCGCAATCGTGCGAACATAGCGCGAATAAATCCGGCTAACCGCGAATAAACCGCGAACAAAAATCGCACGGCGTGCATTCTTTATGTGTGGGAAGATGCGGCGTGAAAGTGAGAATTTGTAAAAATAAACTGTAATACGATTGAATTTTGGAAAGGTGGAATCGCACGCTGGAATGCACGCGTGCAATGTGACCTGAAAGGATTCCTGTGATAAAAACGCGCGCCGCGCGATTAGCATTTTTGCCGCGCGTTTTCTGTGGCTCAATCTTCCAACCTACCGTGGTCACAGCCAAGGGAAAGATAATGCCCCATCTCCCCTCTCAGTACCATTTGCGCATACTCCAAGGGCTTATTGTAGAGCAGCCAGTCCAGCTCTGCCCGCTGCGCCGGGGTGTTGCCGTACTCGTCCTCCACGGCGATGCAGTCGATGGCAAGGATGGTGCCATCCTCAAACCGGGCCTCCACCCGGTTGGTGTCCATGTTGTAGCGGCAGGAAAGCAATTTCGTCATAGTCGTATCCTCCAAGACTTGATTTTTGGTGTGCGGTCACTCGAACCAATGCCGTCAAGTCGTTGTTGGATGAAGTGGTTTTTAGTTTGTCCGGGAGTAAGTGCACGGTTTCTGCACGGTTTTTGCACGGTTTCAAAACGTGCAAAGGGTGCAAATCGTTGCAAAATCGGACAAAGGGTGCAGAAACTCGAAGCTCAAAACCTGCGATGTATCGCTTGGAAATGACGTTGAAACGTAACTTCCAAAAATTGAGGGAATCGCCCGGCGTGCGCTACGAATCAGTAGGCCGGGGGTTCGAGTCCCTTCCATCGCACCAGAAAATGCCGTGAAATCGAAAGATTTCATGGCTTTTTTGTTTTTCTGGCAGGGGCTGCACACTTTTGCACATCCTCTGCACACTTTACAAAAAAGCCATGAACTCTTTGCATCGCTTGCACAGCGTGTATTTCGCTGCACAAAAAAGAAAGTTTTACGCGAAGAGCACCCGCGTCAGCTCGCGGCGTTCCTCTGCGTCCATCTGCCGGATGGCTTCAAGGATCATTTTACCTGTGATTTTTGTTGCCACCGGCGTTTTGTTTTCCGGGGGTTCCTGCGGCTTTGCTCCTGCCACATCCTGCGAGTAGAAGTCGGCTTCGATCTTCTCGGTCAACTCCAACCGGGGTTTGTCCTGCGTGTGGGCGTAGGTGTCCATCAGGACGGTGGCGGTTGCATGGCCGGTGTTGCCCTGCACCGACTTGAAGTCACCGCCAGACTGCAGCAGCTGGTAGGTGGCACTGGAGTGGCGCAGACCGTGGAACACGATCTTCTCAAACTCCGGGTGCTCTGCACGCCAAGTGCGGTACCATTTAGAAAGGGCTTCCGGGGCAACAGGCATACCGTTGGGCAGGCGGAAAAGCTGACCGCAGTTGCGATATCTGCCATCCATGGCAAGCTCGTCCTGACGGAGCTTTTCCAGCCAAGCCAGCAGTTCCTCTTTCAAGGGTCTCGTCAGATAAAGGGTGCGGCTGGATTTCTTGGTTTTCGGCTTCTTCAGCACCAGTGCGGAGCTGCTGCCCTCACGCTGGTCGGGGAAGATGTGGTAGATCTGATTCGGGTCGGTCTTTTCCAGTGCAGCCTTTTCGGTGCGCTGTAAGCTCCTGCCGACCGTGATGGTCCCACGTCCATCCGCTGCATCGAAGTCGATGTCTCCCGGCTGCAAGCCAAGGATCTCTCCGACACGCAGCGAGAGGATCATACTCAGATGAACAGCAAGGTGGAGCGTAGGGTCGGTCATGGTCTGCAACGCAGCAAGCATGGTCTTTTCGTCCCAGATGGCACGTTCTTCCGAGGTCGATTTCGGGGCTTCTCTCGGAATCGGTGACTTGAGGAGCAGACCCCACTCAACGGCATAGGAAAAAGCAGTCTTGAGCATGGCGTGGACTTCCCGGATGGAAGCACCCGTCAGAAACTGCCGCTTCTGTTTGTCGGTGAGCGTTTGCTTGACACCCTGCTTATACAGTCCGCGCGGTGTCCGGCTCAGCGTGGCGTAAAACTGTTCGAGGTCATACGTCTGAACCTTCTGAATCTGCTTCTTGCCGAGATAGGGCACGACAAGATTCTGGATCATGGCTACCGTGTGGGTGTAGGTTTTGGGTGCCCACTTGTGCTTGCTGGACTGAATGGGAATCCACTTGTACAGCATTTCCGCTACCGTCATTGCATCGGGTATGAGGAA
>OQWI01000964.1_pt1 | contig 12966 bp, 8 predicted proteins | sample 1691551 | NCBI WGS metagenome assembly OQWI01 (sample SAMN03418259, study PRJEB22391) | human gut metagenome | biome: human-gut; feature: organic feature; material: feces | host: Homo sapiens | place: Tanzania | collected 2013-01
CCAAGACGGACAACCGCCCGGAGTTCCAGCAGATGATTAAGGATAGTGACAAAAAACACTGCATTAAAAGGACTCCTTTTCGTCGCAAAACGACCGTTTTTGCCCTCCGTTTAAGCCCCTTTTGCTTTACAAAAAAGGCTCCTTTGCATTCCAAAAGTAGTTCTTTTGCAATGCAAAGAAGCCTCGAATGTAGATAGAGGGTGGTATTTTACGTTGAAAAACCGATAAAAACCGCCTCAGAAATCTCTAGAATCAATTTTCGTTTTGTAATACTTTTTTACTGCATGTACAATATTTGCATGCCGTCTTTTATTTTATTCGTTCAATAACTTGCTAATAATGAAACTTTTTTGTAGCTTTGCTGCGAACAATAATTAATGAACTATGAATATGAAATACGAACCAGTAAAGTACAATAGTCGCGAGGAGGCTATAGCCGCTTTGCGTCGTATGAATCAGCGAAAACGAGAATTGGAGAAAAGAGTTCAAGAAGAGTTCTTAAAGGCACGTAAAGAGGCTGATAATTGTTATGCAAACCTTTAATTTGACTCGACTCAATTTCCACTCGCCTTATAAAGTGTGGGCTGAGGATAATGAATATAAATTCATAACAGATTATGAAGTTTCATACCGCATAATATTCTCTCCAAATAATGATATTTGGAAAGAGGGAGCATATGAATTTGGTATATTCAATGAGAATCAGAAAATTTCACCTAATGACCCTAAGGTAAAAGGCACTGTAGAGGCTATTATTGAAGAGTTCTTTTTGACTAATCCCAATATCCTCTTGTATCAATGTGAGACAGGCGACAATCGTCAAGCCATGAGAGCGAGGTTGTTTGCTAAATGGTTTAATGAATACGAGAATAAAAGCAGATTCTTTATTAAAGTTTCTGTCTTGCACGATGATGATATTGATAATTATATTGCACTAATTGTGCAAAAGAGCAATCCAGAATTGAATAATATCTTGCAAACCTTTAATGATTTTATAGGCTATTTTAGCCACAAACCTGAATAAAAATCTGTTTAAGTGCCGAAAATGTGAAGTTTTACACATTTTTGGTTTCTTTTTTGTGTAGATTTACACATTTTCGGCACTTCAACAAAATACAAAGAGCTGTTTCTTCCTATTTTTTATAGTTTTATTAAGTCTTTACTTCTTAGCCTCTGGATACGATATACGTGTGTGGTATATTGCTTTGAGGCGTTCGATGAGTACGATTTTGGCGAGGGCAATGTCGCGGAATGTGATGGGACAGTCCTTGAAGTAGCCGTCAGCCACATCTCCGTCGATAATCTTGTTCACAAGGTCGGCAATGCTCTCCTCGGTATACTCTGGCAGCGAACGCGACGCAGCCTCAACGCCATCGGCAATCATAAGGATGGCCTGCTCGCGCGTGAAGGGGTTAGGGCCTGGATAGGTGAACGGTGCGGGGTCTACCTCTTCATCAGGATGCTCGTTCTTATAGTTGATGTAGAAATATTTGGCAAGGCCGGCACCGTGGTGCGTGAGGATAAAGTCTTTTATGATTTGCGGCAGGTTGGCTTTCTCCGCCATCTTCACACCCTCAGTCACATGACTGATAATGATGCGTGCGCTCTCCTTGTAGTCGAGGTGGTCGTGCGGGTTGACACCTGCTTGATTTTCGGTGAAGAATACGGGGTCGGCCATTTTGCCGATGTCGTGATACAGCGCACCGGTACGCACCAGAAGCGAGTTGGCACCTATCTTATTGGCTATCTCGGCAGCCAAGTTGCCCACCGTGATGGAGTGCTGGAAGGTGCCAGGAGCAATCTCCGAGAGGTTGCGCAGCAGTCCGCGGTTGGTGTTGGACAGCTCAAACAGCGTTACGCTCGACACGAATCCGAACATCTTTTCGACGATGTACATCAGCGGATAAGCCAGCAACAGCAGCACGCCATTGACCACAAAGTGGTAGTACATGTCGTGATCCATGATGGTGAAGTCGTTGTCTTGTATCATCTGCAGTGCCAGATACACCAGTGCGCTACCCATTGCTACGAGTATTCCGGTCTTGAACACCTGGGCACGGCGTGTCAGTTCGCGCAGCGAATAGATGGCTATCAGACCCGCAACAATCTGAATGATGATGAATTCGTACTGGTATCTTACAGCGATGGTGCATATAAGCAGCATCGTGACGTGCGAGATGAACGCCGTGCGCGAGTCCATAAACACACGCACGAACATCGGAACCATGGCGAAGGGCACTATGTAGACGCTCAGGAAGTTGTGGCGCATCATTATAGCCACTATCACAGGGAAGAGCGTAATGAGCGAGTAGAGCATGGCGATGGAGCGCGGCTTGTTGAAGTAGTCGCGACGGAACAGTGCGAGGTATATGGTGAACAGCGTCACCATAAGGGTCACAAGTATTATCTGTCCGATAATGGTGCTCGTTATCTCGTTCTGCGTTGCCGACCGGCGTTTTATCTCACGTTCGAACGAATTGAGCACTCGGTAGGTGTATTCGTCGACAATGTCGCCACGGTCAATCACCTTTTGTCCGCTCATCACCATTCCGCTGGCAGGCGGTATGGACGACAGCAGGTCGTTGCGTTCGGTCAGCGAGCGTTCCTTATCATATATAAGGTTAGGCTCGATGTAGTTGTTCAGATTGCAGCGCTGCAACAACGGGCGTTGTTGTGCTACCACGTCGTCGAGGAATATCTGCTCGTATGCCGACAGCGTAGAGTAGATTTCGTCGAGCGGCATGGTCTGTGCGTTGTTGCCTATAACCACGCGCACCAGCGAAGTGGAGTCGCGGTATATCTCGTTGTATTCGGGTGTGTCCATGATTCCGGTCTGATATAACCGGTGCAGCTGCTTGGCTATGATGTCGATGTACTGGTGTGGCAGACCGGGAATGCCGTCGTGGAAGTCGGAGAGGAACTTGCTCACCTGCTTCTTCTCCACCGTCTTGTCGTAGTTGTAGTAAGGTTGGTAGGTCTGCAGCAGCGAGTCCTCCTGGGCTTTTATGGTCTCGTCGGTCTTGTAGATAGGAAAATCAAACTTGGCAATGAACGAGCCGTACATCCACGGCTTGCCGATGTCGTATCTGAATCGCTGACCCTCGTTGCGTGGCAGCGACCATACTATCACCGTCACCGTCACCACCACCAGTGCCATACGAGTGAACATATTGCGCCAGAAATGTTTTCTACTCTTGTCAATACTGTACATACATTATCTTATTATAGGTTTGGACTGCAATATTACAAAAAAAATGTCTAAATTGAGAAAAACTTACTACCTTTGTACACAAAAATAAATAACATACTATTATGTCAGATAGAAAAGTAAGGGTACGCTTCGCGCCAAGCCCAACAGGACCTTTGCACATCGGTGGTGTGCGTACAGCATTGTATAACTATCTATTCGCGCGTCAGCACGGCGGCGACTTGGTGTTCCGTATCGAGGATACCGACTCTCATCGCTTTGTGCCTGGAGCCGAAGATTACATTATCGAGTCGTTCCGTTGGCTCGGTATCAAGTTTGACGAGGGAGTGTCGTTCGGTGGCAACCACGGCCCGTATCGTCAGAGTGAGCGTCGCGCCATATATAAGAAATATGTCGACCAGCTTCTTGCCGACGGCAAGGCTTACATAGCATTCGACACTCCTGAGCAGCTTGAGGCTAAGCGTGCGGAGATTCAGAACTTCCAGTACGATGCCAAGACGCGTATGCAGATGACCAACTCGCTTACTCTCCCGAAGGAAGAAGTGGAGCGTCGCATCAACGACGGCGAGCAGTATGTAGTGCGTTTCATGGTTGAACCGGGCATCGAAGTGCATGTTGACGACATGATTCGTGGCGATGTGAAGATCAAGAGCGACATTCTCGATGACAAAGTGCTCTACAAGAGCGCCGACGAACTGCCTACTTATCACTTGGCAAACATCGTTGACGACCACCTTATGGAGATTACTCACGTGATACGTGGCGAAGAGTGGTTGCCCAGCGCACCGCTTCACGTTCTGCTTTATCGTGCTTTCGGATGGGAGGACACCATGCCTACATTCGCCCATCTGCCGCTGCTGCTCAAGCCTGAGGGCAAGGGCAAACTCTCGAAGCGCGACGGCGACCGTCTCGGTTTCCCCGTGTTCCCGCTTGAGTGGCACGATCCCAAGACCGGCGACGTTTCTTCAGGCTATCGCGAGAGCGGCTACTTCCCCGAGGCAGTAGTCAATTTCCTCGCCTTGCTGGGCTGGAATCCGGGTACAGAGCAGGAGATGTTCTCGCTCGACGAGCTTGTTGAGCAGTTTGATATACACAAGTGCTCTAAGTCGGGTGCCAAGTTCGACTATCAGAAGGGCATCTGGTTCAACCACGAATACATTCTGCGCAAATCGAACGAGGAGATTGCTGACCTCTTTGCACCTATCGTTGCCAACAACGGAGTGGACGAGTCGATGGAGCGTATCACACAGGTTGTGGCTATGATGAAGGACCGTGTGAGCTTCGTCAAGGAGCTTTGGCCTCTGTGCTCGTTCTTCTTCATCGCTCCGACAGAGTACGACCAGAAGACCGTGAAGAAGCGTTGGAAGGAAGACTCAGCCAAGGTTATGGGTGAGTTGGCAGAAGTTCTCAACGGCATCGACGACTTCTCTATCGAGGGTCAGGAACCCGTCGTGATGAAGTGGGTTGAGGACAAGGGTTACAAGCTGGGCGATGTGATGAACGCCTTCCGCCTTGCACTTGTAGGTATTGGCAAAGGTCCGGGCATGTTCGACATCTCGGCATTCCTCGGAAAGGAAGAGACCATCAAGCGTTTGCAGCGTGCAATCGAGGTTCTGAAGTAAGCCTTTGAATTACATAATTAATAGATACTGGAGGTTATGGCATTGCGCTGTAGCCTCCTTTTTTCGTATTCAAATCACCATACAACAACCTCAGAAATTGCAATAAAACCAACAAAACGAGTCCTTTTAAGCCCTGAAAGGATAAAAAAACGTACTTTTTTGTGGCTTTTCGGTTTTTTTTATTTAAGTTTGCACTTTAAAGAATGTGAAATGGTCATGCCGACAGACAGATTGCCCTCTTCACAGGGCTCTGTCCTACTGCCTTTTTGACGAGGCGCGGTGTGGCATTTATTTGAATGATTACCTTGTCATAAACTAAAACAGTGAAATGATGGACTCTCAAGAGAAAGCCTTGAATCAAGGTACACAAGAAGTGGCGAATGTGGAGAACGTAGCTGAAGTCAAGAACGTTGACACTCCCGCCGAACAGCCGGTGGCTAACACCAAGGTATACAAGACAAAGCAGGAGGTTGTAGAACGCTTGAAGCAGATAGCACAGAGCGACGACAATCCTGACAAAGATGAGATTGATCTACTTAAGACTGTATTCTACAAGTTGCACGTCGCCGAGCGCGAAGCACGTCTGAAGGAATACATCGAGGGCGGTGGCGATCCCACAACATACCAGATTGTGCCCGACGAAGACGAAGAAACATTCAAGGAGCAAATGGCTGTAGTGCGCGAAAAACGTGCAAAGGTGTTCCTGGAGCAGGAAGCTGAGAAGCAGGCAAACCTTGAGAAGAAGCTCGCCATCATCGAACGTATCAAGGCTATGGCTACATCGCCCGATGAAGCCAACAAGTCGTACAACGAATTTAAGGAACTGCAGCAGGAGTGGAAGGACATCAAGGCTGTGCCGGCTGAGAAGGCCAGCGAGCTGTGGCGCAACTATCAGCTCTACGTTGAGCAGTATTACGACCTGCTGAAGCTCAACTCTGAGGCTCGCGAGTACGATTTCAAGAAGAATCTTGAGATAAAGACCAAGCTGTGCGAGGCCGCTGAGAAGCTTGCAGACGAAGAAGATGTAATCAGCGCATTCCACCAGTTGCAGGAACTTCACCAACAATACCGCGAGACAGGTCCAGTAGCTAAGGAACTGCGCGAACAGATCTGGACCCGTTTCAAGGCTGCGTCGACTGTCATCAACAAGCGTCATCAGCAGCACTTTGAGGATCTTCGTGCCGGCGAAGAGGAGAATCTTGCACGCAAGACAGCCCTCTGCGAGAAGGTAGAGGAGATTGGCAAGCTCGAAAACAAGGGCGCTGCCGACTGGGAGAAGCACTCTAAGGAGATAATTGAAATACAGAATGAGTGGAAGACCATCGGTTTTGCACCGCAGAAGATGAATGTCAAGATTTTCGAGCGCTTCCGTGCTGCGTGCGACGACTTCTTCGGCCGCAAGACAGAGTTCTTCAAGCAGCTCAAGGCAGCCTATGCCGACAACATAGAGCGCAAGAAGGCTCTCGTTGAGAAGGCTAAGGCACTGGCTGAAAGCACCGAGTGGAAGTCGACAAGCGACAAGCTCATCGCACTTCAGAAGGAATGGAAGACCGTTGGTCAGGTTCCAAAGAAGCTCGGCGACCAGCTCTGGAACGAGTTCCTTGGAGCTTGCAACAAGTTCTTCGAAGCACGCAAGGCTGCCAATGCAGGCACACGTGGCGAGGAACGTGCCAACCTCGACAAGAAGCGCGAGCTCATAGCTCAGCTCAAGGGTCTTGGTGCTGATGCCACAAAGGATCAGGTTCAGGCTATAGTCGACGAATATAATAAGGTGGGACACGTGCCTTTCAAGGAGAAGGACACCCTCTATGCCGAGTATCATGAGGCTCTCGACGTTATATATCGTCAGCTTAACATCAGCTCAAAGCGCCGCCGTCTTGACGACTTCAAGTCGAACATCAAGAACATGGCTAAGCGTGGCGAGGAGGCTTTGGGCTCAGAGCGCTCACGCCTGATGCGTCGTTTCGACCAGCTCAAGCAGGAAATACAGACCTACGAGAACAATCTCGGTTTCCTCAATGCAAGTTCTAAGAAGGGCAACAGCCTTATCGACGAGATGAACCGTAAGGTTCAGAAGCTCCGCGATGACCTCGAACTGGTTCGCCAGAAGATAAAGGCCATTGACGCAGAAAAATAATGAATTTACAATGTTTTTTATAAATTAGTTGCACAGCGCTGCAACGACAACTCGCACTGCCAGCGATTGGTAGTGCGAGTTTTTAAAATATACGCCCCTGTATTATTTTATTCATTTTATTAATTAATTCAACAAATCTATGTACAGACACAGATTTAACGACAGACAGGCTCTGCGCTTCAAGCATTTTTCGCGCCGTAGCTATGCTCTGTTCAGCTGTATCGGACGTGAGGTGCTCATCTGCACCCTTAGCGTGGCAACTTTGACCTACGCCAAGGCCGACGGAATCAGTACCAAACCTGCTGCTACAGCAATGGCTGCCGACTCACTTGGCCGTCAGGAGGTGAAGCTCGACGAGGTGCTTGTCACCGGTTCGCGTGCTCCGCTCACTGCGTTGCAGTCGGCAAAGATTGTGACTGTCATCTCGCGCGACGACATTCAGCGTGCGGAGGCGGCAAGTATCAACGACATTCTTAAGTTAGCCACGGGCGTCGATGTCCGTCAGCGCGGTGGCTTTGGTGTACAGACGGACATCAGCATCAATGGCGGCACGTTCGACCAGATTACCATTCTATTGAATGGAGTGAACATGTCAAGCCCGCAGACCGGCCATAATGCAGCCGATTTCCCAGTTTCTCTTTCTGACATTGAGCGCATCGCGGTTCTCGCTGCGTATAGCCTCCGCTGAGCCCCCGCGCTGACGGTCATCGACGCCCGGCACCGACAAGGAGAGCAGTGTGCGTGTGTCGGCCGAAGGAGGCTCGTTCGGCACATTCGGTGGCGATGCTGGTTTGAGTCTGCGCACTGGCAACGTCAGCCAGCAGCTCAGCGGAGGCTATACGCAGAGCGACGGTGGCACAGCCAACAGCGATTTCAAGCGCCGTCGCATGTATTACATGGGTTCTTGGAATTCGCGTTACGTCAATCTGTCGTGGCAGGGCGGTCTGTCGTCGCAGGATTATGGCGCATCAACATTCTACAGCGCCCGCTTCAACAATCAGTGGGAGGCCACACGCCGCTTCATGGCATCGGCTCTTGCCGACATTCGTCCGTTTGCCGACGAGCGTCTGGTGTTCTCTCCTTCGGTATATTGGCACCGCGACGTCGACCATTATCAGCTTACGCGAGGCAAGGAAGGTGCCAAGAACGGCGAGAACTATCACCGTATGGATGTATATGGAGCCGCTCTCAACGCCCATGCTACATGGCTTCTTGGCAAGACAGCCGTTGGCGTCGACCTGCGCAAGGAACATATCCTCAGTACTGCATACGGAACGCTGCTCGACGAGAGCGAGTGGACTGCCATACACGGTTCCGACCGCCACTACGACCCTCGAGCGCCTTGTTCCAAGCTGATAATGGTACCAACACGAGCGTCTTCCTTGAGCATAACGTGATTCTCGGTGGATTCACCTTGTCGGCTGGCGTGCTTGCCAACCGCAATACGGGACTCGACAACCGTTTTCGTTTCTATCCGGGTGTAGACATTTCTTATCGTCCGAGCGACAACTGGAAGTTCTATGCATCGTGGAACAAGGCGCTGCGTGTGCCCACATTCACCGACCTTTATACTTCAAACTCGGCACAGCAGGGCGATCCCAACCTCAGCCCCGAGCGCAATTCTACCTTCAAGATTGGTACTCGCTATCGCACACGTGGCGTTGAGGCTGTGCTGAGCGGATTCTACTCAGAGGGCAAGAACATCATCGACTGGGTTTACCCCACAGCCGAGAGTCGCAAGTATCAGGCCATGAACATCGGCAAACTCGACAATATGGGCTATTCTGCTGACGTTACGCTCAATATGGACGAGCTCGTTCCGGGTTTGTTCATCACACGTGTCAAGGCCGGCTATGCCTTCATCCACCAGAAGCACGAGACCGACCGCGAGATATTCGGTTCGCTCTACGCCCTGGAATACTTGCGTCATAAGGCCACATTCCAGCTTGACCATCGCATCTGGAGTCGTCTGTCGGCATCGTGGGCAGTACGTTGGCAGCAGCGCATGAACAACTATTCGCCTTACACCAAGGTCGATGTGAAGCTCATGTGGACAGCTCCGTCGTACAGCCTTTACGTTAAGGCCGACAATATTACATGTCATAGATACTACGATCTGGGTGCTGTGCGCCAGCCGGGATTGTGGATTATGGCAGGTGGAAGTGTTAGGATAAAATAAGCCCCGCAAAGCCCCCCCCCCGGCCCCTCCCCCGCAGGGAGGGGAGTGGTATGTTCGGTTACGCTTACATCGGAAGCGTCGGATTCACACATAAGTTTTTCGTGTTCATCTGACGAATTGCCTGATGTTGGCATTATAGGGTCTTTTATATCTGTTTCCATCAATCAACAAAAAAACACAACAAAAACGAAATAGCAATCAAAGCTCAGCAATCAAAGCATAGCAATCAAATCACAGCAATCAAAGCATATCACTCCCCTCCCTGCGGGGGAGGGGTCGGGGGTGGGGCTTTGTGGGGTCGGGCTTTGTGCAGTAGGGCTTACTCCTCCTCCGTCGGCCTGATATCCTCAATCTGCAGCTGCACCATATTGCGTTTGAACACGTTGTCTTCGATAGTATATGCTATGTCGAAGCTGCGTTTCGACTTGATGTAGCGTGCCGAGGCACTCTGTCCGAACGCAATGCCGTTGACAACGTTGCTCGATTTGGAATCGACCAATTCGAGTTTGATATGCTCCTGCTCGCGTCCCACCACCTTACTTGTACCGTAGTCGTACACGCCGACAGTGCTGAATATCGGTTTGGTGTTGCACGGTCCGAAGGGAGCAAAACGCTTGAGGTCGCTGTGCAGCTTCTTTGTGATGTCGCGGAAGTCGATTTCGGCATCAATATTGAGCATCGCCTCGGTCTGTTCGGGCTGAATATGCTCGTCGACATACTTCTGGAAGCGGCGGCGGAACTCCTGGATGTCGTCCCAGCGCAATGTGAGTCCGGCAGCATAAGTATGTCCGCCGAAGTTGACGAGCAAGTCGCGGCAACTCTTTATGGCAGAGTAGATGTCAAAACCCGTAACGCTGCGTGCCGAACCCGTAGCAAAGTCGCCGTCGCGTGTGAGCACCACAGTCGGACGGAAATAGATTTCGGTGAGTCGCGAAGCCACAATGCCTATCACACCCTTCTTCCAGTGCTCGTCGTAGAGCACTATCGACGACTGATGGCGCTGGCTCTCAAGTCGTGACACGATATGGTTGGCATCCTCGGTCATCTGCTTGTCGATGTCCTTGCGCTTGTCGTTGTAGCTGTCGATGTGCTTAGCCTTCTCAAGCGCGTGCGAAAAGTCCTTGTCGACGAGCAGATCCACACTCTCGCGGCCACTCTCCATACGTCCTGAGGCATTGATGCGAGGTCCTATCTTGAACACAATATCGCTCATCGAGATTTCGCGTCCGCCCAGGCCGCAGATGTCTATGATTGCCTTTAGGCCGATGCTCGGGTTCTGATTGAGCGTCTTAAGGCCGTGGAAGGCAAGTATACGGTTCTCTTCGGTCACCGGAACTATGTCGGCAGCAATGCTCACCGCACATAGGTCGAGCAACGGAATGAGTCGGGCGAAGGGAATGCCGTTGTTCTTTGCGAATGCCTGCATAAACTTAAAGCCTACCCCACATCCGCAAAGGTGCTTGAACGGATAAGTGTCGTCAGCACGTTTGGGATTGAGTATGGCTACGGCAGGCGGCAATTCGTCGTCGGGCATGTGATGGTCGCATATGATGAAGTCGATGCCGAGACTCTTGGCATAGGCTATTTCGTCAATGGCCTTGATGCCGCAGTCGAGGATTATGATGAGCTTTACACCCGCCTCCTTGGCATAGTCGATGCCCTTCTTGCTCACACCGTAGCCCTCGTCGTAACGGTCGGGGATGTAATACTCGATGTTGGAGTAGAACTGCTGTATAAACTTATACACCAGCGCTACTGCCGTGCATCCGTCCACGTCGTAATCGCCATACACCAGGATGCGCTCCTTGCGCCCCATAGCGTCGTTAAGGCGGTCGACGGCCAGGTCCATATCCTTCATAAGGAACGGATTGATAAGGTCGGCCAGCTGCGGATGGAAGAATCGCTTGGCCGCTGACTCTGTCGTGATGCCCCTTAGCATGAGCAACTGGGCGAGTATCGGGCTGATATTCAGCTTCGCCCCCAGTTCGTCAGCCGCCTGTTTCTCCTCTTTCGTAGGTGGCTTGTAATTCCATTTGAATAACATTATATATAGTATTTTTATTTTCTGTCATTGGCAGGGGTGTAGATTGCTACGTTCTTTTAGGCAAAAACGCGTGTAAAGTTACAAAATTATTACGTAAATCTCTACCACGACATAGTTTTTAACTTATATATAACGCTTGACTTTTATTCATTAGAAATCCTATTTAAACATAAAATTTACTTAACTATATATGTCATATAAATTATTTTAATTAATTTTGCCAATAAATTAAACCGATTGACATAAACATTCTGATGAAAAGGCAGAAAAAGCCTGATGTAAAAGGATACAAAACGCTGCTGTTTTCAGTATATAATGCTATCGGTTGGCAAATGTACTCGTTTTGCATTGCAAAAGGGGTCCTTTTAGAGTGCAAAAGGAGTCCTTTTGAAGGGTAAAAGGGGTCCTTTTGAAGGGCTAAAGGAGTCCTTTTCAAAAAGCTACAATGCGTTATCACGCAAATACAAAGAGAACAACGAAATAAATCTAAATCAAAAACAATACCTCAGAACTATGAAAAGAAAACTTTGTGTGATGTCTGCCATCATTGCGGCAGCATTGTTCGCAACCGACGCTTCTGCACAGACCGTACTGTTCAAGAGCGACACCGTGTCTACCTGCTACCGCATTCCAGCACTGGCAAAAGCCAAGGACGGCAGCATCTTCGCATTCACCGACTTCCGTCCTTGCCGCACCGATGTCGGCGGAGGCGTGATTGACGTAGTGGCTAAACGCAGTACCGACAACGGACGCACCTGGAGCAAGGAGCAGACCGTCGTTAAGGGCGGCGGCGATAACGTGCCGTTTGATGTGGCTCACGGTGATGCAGCTGTGGTGACCGACCGCAAGACAGGCGAAATGCTTATGATGTGCGCTTCGGGCAACGTATGGTACTGGCAGTCGACTCTGGAGAATCCCAACCGCGTGGGACGCTACTACAGCAAGGATGGATTCAACTGGAAGGGTGAGGAAATCACCGACCAGATATACAAGCTCATGAACGGTGCCGTTCACAAGCTGTTCTTCTCATCGGGCCGCATCTGCCAGAGCGCCAAGATCAAGGCTGGCAAGTACTACCGCATATACTCGGCTCTGTGTACAAACGTAGGCAACGTGGTGCTCTACTCTGACGACTTCGGACACAACTGGACTCCGCTGGGTGGCGCCGATGCTCGTCCTGCCAAATTCGGCGACGAGGCTAAGATTGAGGAGTTGCCCAATGGCGACGTACTGCTGTGCAGCCGCTCGCAGCGCGGTGCCGGACGTATATTCAATATATTCAAGTATAGCAACGCCAAGCGTGCTGAGGGCAAGTGGCAGACTGCTGCCAATCTCGACCCGATGTACAAGTCGGCTATGTGCAACGGCGAAGTGCTCATCGTGAACGCTGTACGCAAGGCCGACGGCAAGAAGACCAACGTGCTGCTCTACTCTGTCCCGATGGACGCAAAGCGCAACTATGTGGGCATATACTATAAGGAACTGGCTTCGACAGCCGACTATGCCTCGCCCGAACTGCTGACTAAGGGATGGAAGACTTTCCGTCTGAGCAACACCGATTCAGCCTACTCTACTATGGAACAGATGAACGACGGCAACATCGCCTTCTTCTATGAGGAGACCCATCAGAAAGGTGGCTACGACATGGTGTTCTACTCGCTGGCTCTCGACAAGATTACTAACGGCGAATACGTTGCTGGTAAAGTTAAGAAATAAAAAAAAGGTTGCAAACCATAATGGTCTGCAACCTTTTTTCGTCAGATTGTGAAGAACGCA
>OQWI01000965.1_pt1 | contig 12962 bp, 8 predicted proteins | sample 1691551 | NCBI WGS metagenome assembly OQWI01 (sample SAMN03418259, study PRJEB22391) | human gut metagenome | biome: human-gut; feature: organic feature; material: feces | host: Homo sapiens | place: Tanzania | collected 2013-01
CTCAATATGATTGTGATCCAAGTATTGATCGTAAAGATTATAAGGAACTTCCTCAAAAGAATATTGATACAGGTATGGGTCTTGAGCGTTTGGTTGCCTTAGTTCAGGATGGAGAAACAAACTTCGATACAGATTTGTTCTTGCCTATTATTCGTGCCACTGAAGCTATGGCTAAACATCCTTATGAAGGTGAATATAAGATGGCATACCGTGTAATTGCGGACCACGTTCGTACAGTTACTTTCGCATTAAGCGATGGGGCTAACTTCTCAAATAGTGGTCGTGGATATGTACTTCGTCGTGTACTTCGTCGTGCGGTTCGTTATGGTTTAAAATTAGGTTTAGATGAACCATTCTTATATAAATTAGTTCCAGTTGTTGCGGATTTAATGAAGGATTTCTATCCATACTTACAAGAGCATGTTGAATTCAACCAAAAATTGATCAAGGTTGAAGAAGAAATTTTCAAGAAGACTTTAAAGGTTGGTCAGGCTTTATTGGATGAAGAAATCAGCAAGGCTAAAGATGGTAAGTTGAGTGGTGAAGTTGTCTTCAAATTGTATGATACATATGGATTCCCATTTGAATTAACACAAGAAATTGCCGAGGAAAGTGGAATCAGTGTAAGTCATGATGAGTTTAATGCAGAAATGAACAAACAAAAAGAGCGTGCACGTAATGCGCGTAATGTAAAGGATTCTTTTGCATCTCAAAATGAAGAGTTGATGAACTTCAACGAGCCAAGTGAATTTATTGGTTATGATCACTTAACTTGTGATGGTAAAATCATTGCGTTATTTAATGCTGAGGGTAAAATGGTTGATTCTTTAGAAGATGAGGGAATGATCATTTTAGATGAAACTTGTTTCTATGCAGAAAGTGGTGGACAGGTTGCCGATAAAGGAACATTTAGTGCAGATGGTGTAGAAGTAGATGTATTGGATGTTCAAAAGACTCGTAATAAGCAGCATATCCATACAGTTAAAATCAATAGTGGTGTATTAGAAAAGGGTATGTCTTTACATGGTGAAGTGAATGTCAAAGACCGTTTGGCAACTACAGCGAACCATTCTTGTACACACTTGTTGCAGTCTGCTTTAGTTAAAGTATTGGGTGATCATATTCACCAGGCTGGATCTTTTAACTGCCCTGAATATTTGCGTTTTGACTTCAATCATTATGAAAAAGTGACAGCTGAACAATTGGCTGAAGTAGAACGTATTGTCAATGAATATATTAGTGCAGCTTATCCAGTTACTAAAGAAGTAATGCCTATTGAAGAGGCTAAAAAGTCGGGTGCTACTGCATTGTTTGATGAAAAATATGGTGATACAGTTCGTGTTGTCACAATGGGAGATGTATCTAAGGAATTCTGTGCTGGATGTCATGTAGAAAATACGGCTCAAATTGGTTTATGTAAAATCATTAGTGAAGAAAGTATTGGATCGGATTCTCGTCGTATTACGGCTAAGACTAAATTTGCTGCTTATGAAGATTTTGCGCAAGAACACAGCATGTTAGAAAATATTGCGGGTAGTGCTAAACAAAAGGGTATTAAGAATATTGATACGAAGGTTGAGGCTGCTTATAAGACTATGCATGATATGCAAAAGGAAATTGATAACTTGAAAAACCAAATCTTTACTTTGAAATCAAAAGAATGGGCTACAGAAGCTAAAGACTTTGGTAAAGTCAATGTATTGATCAAGTCTGTTTCTGGAATGGATGCAGGTGCATTAAAAGATATCGTTTCTAACTTAAAGGCTAATGATGATAAGATGGTTGTCTTCTTTGTGAATACAAATGGGGAAAAGGTTGTCTTTGTATCTGGTGCAGGTGAAGAGGCTGTTAAGGCTGGTGTTCATGCTGGTCAGTTAGTTAAGAAGGCTGCTCAAATTTGTTCTGGTAATGGTGGTGGAAAGCCAGATATGGCTCAAGCCGGTGGTAAGGATGCTTCTAAGGTCAATGAAGCTATCAATGCGATCACAGAAGAATTAAAAAATCTATAAAAATAATTAGGGTATCTTAGGATATCCTTTTTCTTTGTCATGAAATTGACATAGCTTATTATCCATTTTATAATTTTGTATAGTATTAAAGGGGAATGAGTATGTTGTTGAATGAACATTGGTATGTGTTATTGACCATTCGTTCTAAGGAAGAGGAAGTATGTAAATATTTGAATGAAAACGATGGTATTTACGCTTTTAGTCCGAAGATGGAATTTTATCATAGAGTTTCAAAACAGATTCAACAAAGAGCTTTATTTGGTGGGTATGTATTTGTGGTGAGTAAACTTTCTCAGGTTGAAGTGGATGCGATCTTTAAGAAGTTTCCTTTGCAGAGTGTTTTTATTCATGAATTGAAATATGAAGAGGAAGTTTCCGCTTTAACGGATGAGGAGATTCGTATTTTGAATATGTTGTTGGATGATAAAAAGATTCTAAGAATGTCGTATGGTGAATTAGTGAATAATAAGATTCATGTGACTCAAGGTCCACTAAAAAATATGGATGATTATATTGTGAAGTATGATAAGCATAATCGTTTGGCTACATTGAATTTGAATTTCTTGAATCAGATATGGAAAGTTGGAGTTACGATTCCAGAATAGTATGGATGTGTTAAAAACATGTCCATATTTTTTGGTAATACGCAATCAAATACCAGAATAGACTAATAGTTGGCTTTAATAGATATAGGGTTGATAATACTATGAGTGTTTAAAGGTTATCTCTTTCTCAGAGCTAAATTTGTCCAAGACATATTCTAAATAAATTAATAAGCAAATTTATTTTTAATGAAAATATTGTTTTAAATGGGTCATTCTCGCCACTTTTGGCATGAATCGACCTTTTTTTAGGGTCAAAATTTGCATTTTTTTAAGAATTGTGTATAGTATTAATTGTTGTTTTTGATTTTCAAACAACAATTGCCTCATATTTTATGGGCCTAAGGGGAAGATTGGAGGGTGTTTTGAACTTTATAAAAGAAGAAAATTTAGAGAATAGTTTAATTAGAAAAGGATTCGTTTCAGGTTTATTGATGTCCACACTAGCATTAACATTACTAACAACGTCATCAGTCATTGGGGAAGAAAGCAAGGTTTATGCCAAGTCAAATGGCAAAGACTCAAATATCTTAATGCGTGTAGATACAAAAAATGGAACGGAAGAATTAAAAGAAGAATTCGAAAAACAGATTCAAGATATCGAGGAAGAATCTAGCAAGAAACAAAATGAGCCGAAGAGCGTTGAAGAAATGATTATGGAACAACCAGACTTATTGAATGATGTACAGTTCATTCAAAATAATTATAATGTTGTTACACAAATCGTTTATTCACAGCCATCTTTTTTACAATACATCAGTAATGCGAATGCACTTACTGCATCGAGTGGTGTTTATTATGGGCCTAGTGGCAAAGAAACATACTACAATTTAAATATGTCAGGAGTTATTGATATTATGCGTGGTATGGGAAATAATGATGCATACTGGATCCGTGAAGATGGTGCGAAGATGTTGGGGGATTATGTTATTGTTGCAGCCGATTTGAATAAATATCCTAGGGGTACAATTGTAGATACTTCATTAGGAAAGGGAATCGTCTGTGATACTGGAAGTTTTACGCAAAATTCAGATACTCAATTAGATATTGCGACAGACTGGTAATATATATGAGTAAAAAAGTAGAAGTGCTTCTACTTTTTTTGTTTTCCATAAAAAATGGCATCCGAAGATGCCAAATTCATTTTTCTTTTGGGTTTATTAATTGTTTTTGTATTTTAGAAACAGGGTTGAATGTTGTGAGTTTTTTTGTGTTTATTGTCATACCACTAATGGTTTGGATAAACCACAAGAAGAATAGAATCACAAGGATAGGTATTACACAAGATGTTACAATCATAATGGCTGTTGCTTCCATGAAATTGTTTAATGACGTATTAAACATGTTTGTATATTTTTGAGCTGTTGAGGAAAATTTTTCAGCTACTTTTTCAAAAAAATTTTTATTTTCTTTATCCTTCTTGATTTTTTTCTGGATGTTGTTGGCATTATCAATCGTTTCTTGAATACTTGTCTCATATGTGGCTTCAATTGTTTTAGATAATTTTACACTACAAGGCACGATTAGACACATAGCTATGGCCATAATGCTAATCTTAATACATACAATCCTTAACCAATCCCATTTTATGACGTTGTTGACTAGCCATGCCAAACAGAGCAGGGGAATGATGTATTTAAAGGTAACCATACAAGTGAGTGTCAAAGAGTATTTTTCTAAATAGATAGCTCCTAGAACTAATAAGAATTTTGAACTTAAATCCGCTAAGCCATTCGCAATGGGAGTTCCTGTATCTCCTGGTAAAATGGTAATGGCTGTAGAGATGGCAGCACTCGATGCGGCAAGTGTCATGACTGTATTTCTTTTTTCATCTAAATATTGAATGGATTGTTCATGAAACTTAGGTGTTGATGTTTTTTGTGCAACCATATAGAAGCTCGATAAACCAATAAGAATGGGTAAAAGCCATTTTAAAACAGTTTTGTACATAATGAGTATTCCTTTCTACATTTCTAATTTTATCACAAATAATGTATAATTGTTTCAAGGAGGATATGACTATGATTTTAATTATTGTTCTAGTTGTTATTTTAGTTTTGTTGGGGTTGTTCTTTATGTCAAGCTACAACAGACTTGTTCGTCTATCGAATAGAGTAGATGAAGGTTTCTCTACAATGGATGTATATTTAAAGAAACGTTTTGATTTGATTCCTAATTTAGTAGAGACAGTAAAGGGATATGCAAAACATGAGGCGGATACATTGAGCTCAGTGATTGCCCAAAGAAATATGGCTAAAACTTCAAAAGATGTTATGGATAGTGAAAATAAGATCACAAATGCGATCCAAGGTATTTTTGCGGTGGCAGAACAATATCCAGATTTAAAGGCCAATACGAATTTTATGGATCTTCAAAATCAGTTGAAACATGTAGAGGAGGATATCGCAAATTCTCGTAAATACTATAATGCTTTAGTTCGTGAATATAATGATGTGATTATGAGTGTTCCTACAAATATTGTGGCATCTCTATTCCATTTTGAAAAGAAAACGATGTTTGAAGTGGCCAATGCTTCGGAAAGAGAAAATGTTCAAGTTAAATTTTAAGAAGGTTTTTGCCTTCTTATTCGCATTGATCCTTTGTTTTGGATGTATCGATGTATATGCGGATGATGGAGGGTATACGATAGATAATTATACGGTGAATGCCACATATAATTCGAATAATACAATTGATGTCAAAGAAGTAATCGATGTAAATTTTAGTAGTTATCGTCATGGAATCTATCGTAATATTCCAGAAACGATGTATATTAATCGTGATGAAAAGTATAAGTTAAAAATTCAAGATATTACTGTTTTAAATGATGAATATGAAGTAGATAGTGATTCAGGAAACAGAGTGATTCAAATAGGGAGTGCAGACTATACGATTATTGGCCCTCACACCTATACATTAACTTATAAAATTGTCATTCCAGAAGATTATCATTCAGACTTAGATTTTATATATTATTCGGTACTAGGAAATAACTGGGATACAACAATTAATCATTTTAGTTTTAATGTGCAATTTGAAAAGGCTTTGACAGAAAATGAAATGTCAAATATTCAAATCTTTAGTGGAACTTTAGGGAATCAATCCAATGATTTAAATGTTCAACCTAGTATTACTTCAAACTCAATTACTGGTTCTGCCTATGATATTGGTCCTAAACAAGCCATTACAATCTTTGGCAAATTAAGAAAGAACTACTTTGTTGGGGCTAAACAAACCACTTCAAAAGTACCATTTGTCTTTTTAGGATTGGCCATTCTATTTGGTTTATACAGTTTGATTCGTGCTCTTCTTTTAAAGAAAGCGCATATCACACCGATTGTAAATTTCTATCCACCAAAAGATATGGATCCAGCTATGGTAGGAACCATTGTCGATGAATCCGTGGATCAAGAGGATTTGATGGCATTGATTCCATATTGGGCAAGCAAGGGATATTTAACCATTTCAGAAAAAGAGGATGATTTGGTTCTTACAAAAGTAGAGAATCATGAACCACCGGTTTTAAATCATCAGAAAAAGATTTATAAAGGCTTGTTCAAATATAAAGACAGCGTCAAATTATCAAATCTATCAAGCAACTTTGGTAAGGCTATGAATGATGCGAAGGAAGCCTTAAATAATGAGTTTAGTGGTGAAAAGAAATTATCAAAAATTGATCATGGCTTTGTGACAACCGTTCTAGCTATGATTTGTATGATTGTATGTATCTTATTTAATACTCGATATAGTATTGTAGATAATTTAATTGAAACCATTTTAGCTACATTTACCTTTGTGATTATGATGGTCATGAACTATTCTGTAGCCGCTTCTAGTGTATTTAATAAGAATAAACTAGGGGTATTAAAGAAAGCATTGAGTGTGGCTCTAGTCTTGGTTGTTGTTTACTTTATCTATCGTCAGACACAATCCATTGTTTCTATAGTTTCCTTTGAATTTATGGTGATTGGAATTGTCGCAACAACATTGCCTATTCTATTCAGTTCAAGATTTAATGTGGTGAGTGACTACTTTAAAAGTGTAGCTGGCGATTTATTAGGGTTTAAGGACTTTATTGAAAAGGCTGAGGTACCACAATTGGAAAGATTATCAGCTGAGAATCCATCCTACTACTATGATGTCATTCCATATGCGATGGTCTTTGGATTATCTGAGATGTGGACAAAGAAATTTAGTACGATTCCTTTGGCACAACCAGATTGGTATGATTCTTATTATTCAGATCCTTATACTTCTTATTTCTACTATAGAATGCTGACAAGAAGTATGTATGAACCAATCCATCAAAATTTATTGGATTATCAAACAGAACAAATGAAAAGTACAGCCGACAGCATGGGCTCTAGCTTTGGGGGCTTCTCTGGTGGAGGCGCCGGTGGCGGAGGCGGCGGAAGCTGGTAATAGATAAGTATTAGGGTGATGAGCCCGTGTAACTTGGTAGGTGATGTGCACCTACCTTTTTTTTGAATATTTAAGATTTCAAAGATGGTGTGACCGTGTTAGGGAATATGGAGGATAAGAGCATGGTGGAATAGATGAGTATCTAGTTTTTGGCGTTCATGTTAGATGCGTATCGAGTTTGAAAGTTAAGCGTCTTTGAAAAAAGGGTTAAGTGAGATTTTTGTTTGAAATGATTGATTCACAATATGTGGAATGGTTAAGTAGGGACAATGCGAAGGAAAAAAACTTTTGAGATGTGATCCTGATTATGCGAGTATGAAATTCAAAACTTATTCTGGACTTGCATTCACTAATATGTGCAAAAAAGATAAAATGGTTAGTGATTATAAGCATAAAAAAATGAGCATCACTATTTGTGACACTCATTTGAATCCGTTTAATTATTGAGCATTCATCTTTTGACGATATAAGTTACGACGATCTAAAGCTGTTAAACCTTTTTTACGGATACGAATTGCATCTGGTGTAACCTCTACTAATTCATCATCGTTGATCCATTCTAATGCTTCTTCTAGTGAGAAGATTTTTGGTGGAGTTAATAACATGGCTTCATCACGACCACTTGAACGGATAGCAGTTAATTTCTTGTTCTTTAATGGGTTTACATCTAAGTCGATGTTTTTAGAGCTTTGACCAATGATCATACCTTCATAAACTGGAGTTTGTGGAGAAATGAATAATTGACCACGTTCTTGAAGGTTCCACAATGCATAAGTCATTGCTTCACCAGTTTCAGTTGAAATCATAGCACCTTCCATACGTTGTGCGATTTCTCCTTTATATGGTTCATAACCACTGATACGACGAACTAATGTACCTTCACCGTGTGTATCATTGATAAATTCAGATCTAAAACCTAATAGTCCACGAGTAGGTGCTGTATATACGATTTTAACATATCCATTTTCTTCAGACATGTCTTGCATAACACCTTTACGAAGATTTAATTTGTTGATGATTGTTCCTGAATATTCTTCTGGAGCTAAACATACAACTTCTTCGATTGGTTCTACTTTGTGTCCATTTTCATCTTTGTGTAGGATAACCTCTGGCTTAGAAACAGCAAGTTCATATCCTTCACGACGCATATTTTCAATCAATACAGAAATATGCAACTCACCACGACCACTTACTTTGAAGCAATCTGCTGAGTCAGTTGGCTCAACCTTTAATCCAACGTTTACTTCTAGTTCTTTTTCAAGTCTTTCTTTTAAGTTACGACTTGTCACATACTTACCACTTTGTCCGGCAAATGGACTTGAGTTAACGTGGAAGTTCATTGATAGAGTTGGTTCTTCAATTTCAATGTGTTCCATTGGTTCAATGTGATCGGCTGTACAGATTGTATCACCAATACTAATATCTGGCATACCCGCAATAACAACGATATCTCCTGAATGTGCTTCGGGAACGCTTGTTCTAGACAATCCTTTATATACGAATAATTTAGATAAGCTTTCTTTGGCATTCAATCCAGATTGGTTACAACGAATATATTGTTGTCCTTGTTTTAAAACACCTGAATATAAACGTCCAATTCCTAAACGACCAATGTATTCATCGTATGCCAAGGCAGATACTTGCATTTGAAGAGGTTCTTCATCCATATCTGGATATACATCACAATGTTTTAAGATTGTATCGAATAATGGGTCGATGTTATCGCTAGGAGTTTTAAGATCGTATTGAACGCGTCCCTCTCTAGCTACTCCATAAAGGATAGGGAAGTCTAATTGTTCATCATTCGCATTTAAGTCTAAGAATAATTCGTAAACTTCATCTACAACTTCTTCGGCTCTTTGGTCTTTCTTATCGATTTTGTTGATCAATAGAATTGGTTTTAGACCAATTTCCAAAGCTTTTGATAGTACGAAACGAGTTTGAGGCATTGGACCTTCACTTGCATCGACTAATAAGATAACTGTATCTACGGTACGGATAATACGTTCAACTTCACTTGAGAAATCGGCGTGGCCTGGCGTATCTACAATATTAATTTTTACACCGTTATGAATAACGGAACAGTTTTTAGAATAAATCGTAATTCCACGTTCACGTTCTAGATCATTTGAGTCCATGATACAGTTAACAACTTCTTCGTTGTCACGGAAAACATCACTCTGTCTTAAAAATGCATCTACTAACGTACTCTTACCGGCATCAACGTGGGCGATAACGGCAATGTTAAGAATTTTTTCTTTATTGGACATAATGTCACTCACTTTCCTGTCAAAAACAGTACAATTATAAAGCAAGAAGCCTTAAAACTCAATAAAATGTGATATAATAAAACAAAATTTTTCTGAAAGGGGTAACACCATGCAAGTTCAATATATAAAAGAGTATTCAAATTGCTTAGATCGTGATATGGAATATAAAATCTATGGACAAGGCGGTAAGTTGTGCTTGGCTATTCCAAGTCAAAATGGGCGGTTTTTTGAATGGGAAGATCGAGGCATGATTCATGAAGTATCCAAATGGATCGAATCCAATCAATTAACGGTTGTAACATGTGATACTTTGGATTTAGAAACATGGTCCTATCCTTATAATACAAAGGTTCGTATGTTGAAACATGAATTATGGTTTGAATATATTCTTTCAGAATTGATTCCTAGTGTACAAGAAAAAATGAATATTCATGAAAAGTGGATGGTAACTGGAGCAAGTCTAGGGGCAACGCATGCCGCAAATTTGATTTTCCGGTTTCCTAAACAATTCGATACCTTATTAGCCCTATCTGGTATTTATGATACAGAGTTATTCTATGGAGATTATCATGATGAAAATACATATCATAATAATCCATGTGCCTACATGAAAAATATGTCTTTAGATCATCCCTATATGGAATTGTATAAACAATCCAAATTGATTTTCTGTGTAGGACAAGGTGATTGGGAACAAGAATGCGTAGAATCACTTAGACAAATGAGTTCTATTCTGTATGATCAACAAATCGATGCTTGGTGTGATTTCTGGGGCTATGATGTCTATCATGACTGGCCTTGGTGGAAGGTACAACTACAGTATTTCATGGAACAAATATTAAAGGAAGTATGACAAGAATTAAAAATGAATTGATTTCACATACGGATTTGTATGTGTGGACACAAATTAACTTTGCGTATCATTCTAATAAAATTGAAGGCTCAAAATTGTCAAAGGATCAAACCATACAAATATTTGAAGCGAATGATTTAACAATGGATTTGGATGATGCACTAGAAGCACAAAATCATTTTCGGTTGTTTGATTATATGTTGGAGACAGTGGATGAACCATTGTCAAAAGAAATGATGATTCAAATGAATATGATTTTGAAAAGGGGTACGTCATATGAGGATAATCCAGCATATAATGTAGGTGGTTTTAAAGTAAGGGAAAATGGGATTGGAATGATAAATTCCTTTAAAACGACAAAACCAGCGGATGTTGAAACGGAATTAGATGCTTTGTTAGAAAAGTTTCAAAATAAAGGGGTTCTATCATTTGAAGATATTGTAGAATTTCATGTTTGTTTTGAAAGAATACATCCGTTTGGAGATGGAAATGGACGTACTGGACGAATGATTATGTTTAAACAATGTCTACAGAATAATCGGATTCCATTTGTACTATTAGATCGAGATTGTGCATTTTATTTGCGTGGCTTAAAAGAATGGGATTTTGAAAGAAATTATTTAATTGATACTCTTTTAACGCAACAAGATATTTATTCATCTGTTTGCGAACAATTTGATATATTTAAAGATTTTGGTCAAAAAGAGATGTCAAAAAATAAGATTGTTGACGAAAACGATTGAAATAGATGAAGAAATGTATCAACTTGTAGCGGATGATCAAGTCATTGGTGAAACAGAAAAGAACAATATTTGTGATGCATTAGAGTCAATCAAAAGCCAAAAAGTCAAATTGGATTTTTAAAAGGAGTAGCGTGTAATAAACTACTCCTTTTGTTTTAGATGACCTTATGTTCTAGCCACTTATTTGATTTAAAACGAGCTAAGAAAATAAATGAACGAATCGTCCATGTGGAAGGTGCAACTACAGTATTTCATGGAACAAATATTTAAGGAAGTATGACAAATATTAAGAATGAATTGATTTCACTATGACATTACCATTTTTGAATCAGAAGGTCTCAATTAGTGCTTAATAATTTCCTTGCATTTTCACAGATGGGTGGTATATTACTAGTGACGAAGGTCGTCATCAGACGGCAAACTAGCGAATCGCTATCGTAACCAATCGGTAGGGCTCGCTTTTTGTTTTTGAAAAGACTCAATATTCTTATATTTTTTGTGATTATAAAAATTTTGAATTGTTTTCCTTTATAGTTTGAAACATAAAATCTAAAATTAAAATAAATACGATATTGCACTAAAAAAGAGATGCACAATATATGCATCTCACAGACATTAAGCGTGAACTACTCCTTTTGTATTAGATGACCTTATGTTCGAGCCATTTGTTGGATTTGAAACGAGCTAAGAATATAAAGGAACGAATTGTCCAATCGGCACCCATCCCAATCCATACGGCTAAAGGGCCCATGTGGAATGTATGAACTAAAAAGATGGTAACTACAACTCGACATATCCACATTGATAAAGTGGATGTGATCATACTAAATTTTACATCGCCGGCAGCTCTTAGACCATAGCCTGGTAAGAATGAGGGTGTCCAGAATATCATTTTATAGGTGAATACAATGCGTGTTAGCCAAATCGCTAGTTTCGCGCTTTCTGCTTCCATTCCAGCAAGACTTGTGATTTGTTTGATTGGAAAGAGAATCATTGCACAACATATAAAGCAGGCTATCCATGCATATTTTGTGAGTAAAATTGTATAGTGTCTAGCTTGTTCGTATTCTTTTGCACCTACACATTTTCCAACAACTGTCATCATACCAAGGCCTATACCAATGCTTGCTTGACAGGCAAAACTTTCAAGCATGGCAACCATAGCTTGTGCGGCAATAGCCGTTGTTCCCATTGTAGATACAGTGGATTGAATGACGAGTTTTCCAAATTGAAACATACCATTTTCAATGCCGGTTGGAATTCCAATTTTTAGGATTTGTTGAATGCCTTGAAATTCAGGGCGAATACTGAGGTAGGAATCCACGTATAAATCTTGTTTGGGTTGTTTTAAAAGGAGCAGGATAATAAGTGCACTGATGATTCTAGAAAGAAGTGTAGACAAGGCAGCTCCTGAAACACCTAAACTTAGAGTAAAGATGAAAAAGATATTTCCGAGTATATTTAGAATGTTAGAGCCAAACGCAATGGCCATGGGAAGTCTTGAATTTTGGCTAGTTCGAAAGCTTGCAGCACCCGCATTATATAGAGCAATGAAGGGATAGGATAAAGCTGTGATATATAGGTAGCTCAATGAATTGTCCATTACACTTTTTTCTACGGATCCAAAAATTAATGTAAGTAATGGTTTTCTGAAAAGAATGCAGGGAATTGTAATTAATATAGAAATAAGAGTCACGGAAAAAATCAATTGTTTCAAGGCTTGGTTGGCCTTTTCTTTTTGGTTGGATCCTAAGTATTGGGCGCAGATGATGGCGCCTCCAGTGGCCATGGCGGCAAATATATTGATGATCAAAATGTTTAATGAATCGACAAGGGAAACAGCGGAAATGGCGGCCGAACCTATATTGGTAACCATAATCGTGTCGACAGATCCCATTAATGCGGTTAAAACTTGTTCGAACATCAATGGAATTAATAATCTTTTTAATTGTTCTTTGGTGTACATAATCAAAACTCCTAAAAAATAAAAAGATATCTTTCGATATCTCAGACTGTTGACAAAGTGACTGTCGACAGTCTTTTTAAAATCTGATAGAATATCT
>OQWI01000966.1_pt1 | contig 12962 bp, 11 predicted proteins | sample 1691551 | NCBI WGS metagenome assembly OQWI01 (sample SAMN03418259, study PRJEB22391) | human gut metagenome | biome: human-gut; feature: organic feature; material: feces | host: Homo sapiens | place: Tanzania | collected 2013-01
CGGCAGTACGTCTTGCACGATTTTCGCACGATTTTTACGAAAGTTTTGCTGGATTCAAAAAAGTTTGTAACTTTGCATCATCTCATTGACCAGGTTGTCAAAGGAGGTATCGGGATCGTCGAAAGGCGGTCCTTGTTTTTTCATTCCTCTTTTTCCTCCTCAGGCATCCTTGACACGATGTCAGCAATCAATTCATCCGGTGTAAAATCGCGCCCGACACTTTCCTTCCACTGCTCGTATTCTTTCTTGCGTTTCCGGGCGTAGTTGGACGCGCCTCCGTAAAAGGCAGTCAACAGGCGGACATAGTGCCGATGTACATAGAGAATTACGAAATAGTCATCACCATTATCCACATCCAGCCAGATACAAACCCTCCTTCCATTGCGCCTCTCTGTCTGTTCCCAAAATCGCAGTCCGAGTTTTTCGGTCTGCTCTACGGTCGGACGCGCCCATGGAATCCTTTCACATCTCCTGAGGTCGGGCAGCCTTTGGTCTTCAATGTCCCCTTTATGGGTCATGTGGTAGAAAGCATAAGGCCTTTCCTGAAAAGCCGGATGGTATCGCAGATGAAGTTTATGACTGCCAAAAGTGGCCCCGTGCCGGATGAAATCCCGAAAGAAGACTTGATATACAGCATCAATATATGCGGAATAATCTCCGCCGAAATCCTCCAAACAAATCATCAGGGGGAGTGAGTTCAATTCTACTGCCATTACTCGTTCCTCGCTTTCCAAATGTAGATATTGACTTTTTCTTCCTTGTAAAGGGTGCTCTGCAGCAGGTTATATCCGCTTCTTTCCTTCATCTTTTCAATCAAGGCAAGCTTAGCCTTGCTGCCAGTCAGTCCACGATGGGCATAGCAGACGGCTCCTACGAGGAAATCCGCCAACTCTACAAGTTCGACCTCATGGGAGCGTACTTGCTGGATTTTTCGAACTACATCCCTGTCAAAATCGTACATAGATTCGTTGAGGTGACTCTTCAACCTGTTGACTTTTTTCTGCCCACGAGTATCTTTAATGTCGAGATAAACCTCATAGGAAACCTTAGGGTCAATGATGGTTTTTAACAAATCGAAATACAATTTGTAATACATTGAATCATGGGAAGCTCCCAGTCGGTTGAGGACAGATTTGTCAGGTATAACGACGGTACGGAAGTGGATGTCCTTGTTGTCGAAGAAATAGTTGAGTACATCCATATAGTAGTTGAGCTTGGCCGGAGATATGGCATTCCATTTCAGCTCGCAGGTGGGTTTGAGGCCATGTTCGACCTTAATCTCCCTTAGACGCTTGAAGATTTCGGCTTTGGACTCCGTAGGGCACCAGACGGCTCCGAGGGCCATCGGGCGGATGTCGTCGTGTTCAAGGTGACAGGTTTCGTCACAGTATATTGAGTATTCCATATACGATATGTCTTTTTATCGGTGCAAAGTTAGCAATCTTTCTGTTCATTTTGAGGGTGTTTTGGTGAGATAGTTAAGGATTCCATCAGATGAAGGCAGTGACTGTAACTGTCAAGATTCTTTGCGTGGAAGTCCCCACTATATTCCTTGACGGCCCTGTCAAAACCCATCTGGGGAAGAACTCCGTCACCTGTGCGAAGACATATTTGCCTTTGTTCATAATTTTAAGCTGAAAACAGCCGCAAAATTAATTACACGCCCACCTCAAATCGTAAAATGTCAAAGAACTGTTTAAATAATTTTTGGTTAAAGACTTGCAGCGGATCCGAATCGATTTATCGCATCGGAAAGCGATTCAAATCATGAACAAGTCAAAAGCATACACAAAGCGTTAACACATAGTAAATTACAAATAATAGATGATAATTTATCGCATCACTAATAATTCCGGTTTAGTATGGAACAATAGTTCGTTAATTTTTCCAGGGCCTAAGCGGCCCTGGCAGTAAATAAAACCAGTTCTTTGAAAAGTTTGTCAATAACTTGTGGGTCCGGTCGCAGACCGGACACGCAAATAAATCTGTTGAGCATATAGGCGTTATGGATAATCGACTTGCAAGAGGATATTGAGAATGGTATTCCCAGTTCCTTACATGCGACCTTGGCAATGTTGACGCTCGCGAAGGATGCGTTCCTGTGGAACTCAAGTTTTCTGAGATCGGTTGACTGGCAGTCATTCAGAGCGGCATAGTGCTTCCCGTCCCTGATGCGTTTATGTGTAGCTTCTCATAATCTGTATTATGACAAGCATATCATTATGCAAAGTAGTGTCGCCAGGATGCATGCCAACGGACTGGCTTTGTGAGTTTCACGTTGGTTACTAAACATAAATACTTTTCATAACGTTATATTATGAAGGGCATAAGCCCCGAAATTTAATATCAATTGTTATGAAGGAACAAGAAATCCAAACACTGATTGGACAATGCATCGCCTTCTTCCAGGAGAACAACTACTCGCGAAATCGCATTGGCGTGTACAAGACACTCTGGAGACATGGCATTGTCCCATTCATGGAGGTCAGGGGTCTCAGAAAGTACCAAACAAGCGTAGGCGCAATGTTCATTGAAACTTGCCATCGCAACGGAACCGTCCGTCAGCAGGAACGGGAGAAGATCCGCAGCATCCAGGTGCTTGACGACATGCTGCTGACCGGACATATCCGCAAGCGTTGTCTCACTCCCGTTTATCATCGTCTGGATGGTGAATTGGGGAAGGATATGGAGAAGTTGATACAACATCTGACCAACCTCCGCCGCAGCAGGACCACCATCGGTGACTATCGTCTTTACCTGAGCGAGTTCTTGCATCATCTTGAAGCGGAGGGTGTCCGCCACAAGGAGAATATTGCTGAAAATCATATCGTGTCCTTCGTCCTTGCCCATCCCACCAATAAGGTAAACATCGTGTCCGCATTGCGTGTGCTGTTCAGGTTCTGGAAGGAGGAAGGACTTCTGGAACGAGACTTCAGCCAGTTCTTCGAGTCGTTCCGCGTCAGGCATCCTGAGCGAGTTCCATCCTTCTTCACAAAGGAAGATGTGCTGAGGATAGAGAACTCCATAGCCAGGAGTAATGCCGTCGGCAAAAGGAACTATGCAATGACGTTGCTGGCCTCTCGGCTTGGTCTTAGGGCATCCGATATCGCGAACCTTAAGTTTGGCGAAATCGACTGGGACAACAACCTGCTAACGATCACGATGCAGAAGACACGGAAGGTCATTCAACTGCCGCTTTTAGCTGAGGTTGGAAACTCCATTGTTGACTATCTCAAAAATGGTCGTCCCAAATCAAGTCTCGGCCAGGTGTTCCTCTCGAGTCGTGCACCTTGCACTGGCGCCACAAAAGCATGTGTATGCGCCGCCATCAATGAAATCATCCTCAAGTCCGGTGTGGATGTACACTTGAAACACCACGGGCCGCATTCGCTTCGTCACTCTTTGGCCAGCGCCATGCTTGGTGAGGAGACAACACTGCCGGTCATATCGGAGTCACTGGGACACCGCCATACGGATACCACCATGGTATACTTGAAAATCGACATCCCATCGCTGATGAAGTGCGCATTGCCTGTGCCTTCTGTCGCGGAAGGGTTCTACATGCAGAGAGGGGGCGCGTTCTATGAGTGAGATGTTCAACTACAGAAGCGTTCTGGCTCCATATATGAGAAGCCTCATCGAGGTAAAGGCGTCCGCCGGTATCAGCGCTCTCCGCATGAAGTGGATACTGAAGGAGTTCGATGACTTCGCCGTATCTGTGAATCTTACCGATCCGCATGTCACGTCCGAGTTCATCTCGATGTGGCGCAAGACCAGGGATGCCGACTGCGACCGGACAATCTATGCCAAGTACTCCGCATGGCGCCAGTTGACGACCTTGATGAGCAGGAGAGGATGTCTTTGTCATATCCCACGGTTGCCCAGGCAGCCGCAACGGAACTTTACTCCGTATATCTTCACGAAATCCCAAATTGCCGACATCTTTGCAGCATGTGACGCAAGCCGCCTGTATGATGTCCGTATGGGGACGTCACTCTTCTCCATGCCTGCCTTGCTGAGGATGCTATACGGGACAGGTGCCCGCATCTCCGAAGCCCTGTCCATAGTTAACGAGGACGTACACCTTGACGATGGATACATTCATCTCAGGAAAACCAAGAACGGGACAGACCGCATCGTCCCTATCAGCGAGTCCCTACGCTACGTTCTGTCGGAATATATATCGCACAGGGACAGGATGCCCATTGTCGGAATATCCGCGCCAGACCATACCTTGTTTGTAAAGGGGGACGGCACATCATTCAGCGCCAATGCTGTGTACCAGTTCTTCCGCAAGATGCTCGACAGGTGTGGTATTCCGTTCAAGGGAAATCATTGCGGACCTCGAGTGCACGACCTGCGGCACACATATGCCGTTCACTGTCTGGTCCAGATGGCCCATAATGGTGTTGACCTATACACAGGCCTTCCTATATTGTCCGCCAGTCTGGGACACCATTCACTGTCGGCGACTGAGCAGTATGTCCGCCTGACCTACGCAATGTATCCGGAAATGGAACGCCAGTGCTCCGCGATAAATGCTTTTGTTTATCCTAAACTCTGCAAGGCCTATGACGACAGCGACAGACTTTGCCAAACAACTTAGCCGGTTCCTGTCCGAGTATCTGCCCCACGAACGCAATGTCAGCCCAAACACCTTGTCCGCATATAGGGATGCCTTTGTCCAATATATCGACTATATGCATACCAAAAAGGGTGTCGCTGTAGAGAGACTGTTCCTCAGCCATCTCACTCGGCAAAATGTCGTCGGCTATCTCAATTGGATCCTTGACGAGAGGAATTGCTCCCCGGCCACAAGGAACTACAGGCTGGCAGCAATCCACGCGTTTGTGTCGTTCCTGCAATACAACATTATCGAGCAATCAGAGGAATGGCAGAAGATATTGTCCATAAAGGCCATGAGAACTGAAAAGAAAGCGCTGAGCTATCTCTCGCAGGATGGCATCCGCCTGCTTCTCCAGCAGCCTGATGTCACGACCTGGCAGGGACGCAGACATCTGGCGATGCTCTCGCTGATGTACGACACCGGGGCGAGGGTTCAGGAGATTGCAGACCTGACCGTTGACTGCGTCCGCATCGATGGAGAGCCTTACACGATAAGGCTCTTCGGAAAGGGACGCAAGGCTCGTGTGGTCCCCATGGTGAAGGAGCAGGTGAACCATCTGAGGCAGTATATGGAGGAGAACCATCTTGACAATAGCAACATGTACGGAACTCCGTTATTCTTTAACAACAGGCATGAAAAGCTGACACGGGAAGGAGTTGCATATGTGCTCAAGACTTATGCGGATATGGCCCGAAAAGTCAACCCATCGCTTATACCGGACCGGCTTAGCTGCCACAGCATCCGGCACAGCAAGGCCATGCACTTGTTGCAATCTGGCGTCAACCTCGTCTATATCAGGGATATACTTGGTCATGTATCTATACAAACAACGGATATCTACGCACGAGCAGACTCAAAAGCAAAACGCGAGGCCTTGGAAAAAGCCTATGTGGATCTCAATCCCGGGGTCAAGTCAGACCGTGTCTGGGAACGAGACAAGAACCTCCGGGAGTGGCTGAAAGGGCTCAATCATTGATATTGTTATGCAAAGTTGAAACGAGAAGTAGCATAGATAACTTATTGAATATCATGTGGCTTTGATGTCAACTTTGCATAATGATATGCTTGTCATAAAAGAACGACTCAATCTGCCATCTGTTGCGTTAGATGTTGGCAATTACAAGCGGTCCGAGTTCGAAGTTGTTGGTAAGGAAGGTGATAACCTCTTCTTTCTCAGCATTATAGAACTCAACAATGCGCAAGTCTTTAGGATACTTTTTCCGGCTGGCATAGCCTGTAAAGCGAATGGTCTTATCTCCAACGATACCCACCAGGTCATTGATGTTGTAGTTGGTCTCAACCACCTCATACTTCATGGGAGTCTTTGCCCTGGTAACGAAGTAGGTCTCATTCTCGGTCATCCGGTAAAGGGCTTCCAAGTCCACATAGGCCTTGTCCATCGTATAGATTGCCCACTTGTATGGCTCATACACATCCAGATAGTTGCTATCATGATATCTGCTATCCGTTATGTAGATGGAGTCCGGTATGCTTCCGCGTAAGTCCAAGACAGTATGCATCTTAACGCCGCCTTTCGAGTACTTGCCAAGAGCCCATTCAGCCAGCTTGATGCTGCAAGGAATGGTGGTGGAGTCTATCGCGAAGATCTCCCAGCCGGGAAGATGGATGTCAGGAATATCCTCCTTTGCGTACATCGGACGCACTTTGCGGATGAGCCACATGCCAAGTTCCTCGAAGATCCTGTAGTCCCGCACCTCGTTTGCCTTGGACAAGGACGAAGGGTCAACAACCGTTGGAATACCAAGGTGATAGGCTGCCTTTTTGATTGACCTTAGAACTAAAGCAATGTCTTTCAAAGACTTGCATCCGGCCATTTGGCCAAACATAAGATGAAGACAATGACTGTAACTGTTCAGATTCTTGGCGTGGAAGTCTCCGTTGTACTTTTCAACGGCGACTTCGAAGACCCATTTGGGGAAGTATGTCATTACTTGCGAGAAGACATATTTGCCTTTGTTCATAATTTGCGGCTTTTAGCAGCCACAAATTTAGCCAAACGCTCACTTCAAATCGTAAAATGTCAAAGAGCTATTTAAATAATTTGTAATTAAGGACTTGCAACGATGTCGAATCGATTTATCGCATTGGAAAGCGATTCAAATCGTGAACAAGCTAAAATATCAGTAAAATATTAGATATTAATAAGTTATATAAATAACGCATTAAATTAACGCATCACGAGTAAATGCTAAATAACACCTCGTTTTGTGGAAAACTATGATTATATTTGCACTACGATGATGAGAAAAGCGAGGAACGAATCTTCTGTCTTTATGAGATGGAAAATTTGTTCCTTTGTTTATCTGAGAATCTAAAGTAACCTTCTGGGGTTCGGATTGATGAAGGCTTGATGAAATAGAAAAACCCGGATTCATCACCAGCACTGATGTCTGGGAGAGGAATGACCGGGACTGCATTACAAAACTATGAAAAAGTTACGTTATAGCAAAACTTTTTTTGACTCTGCCCGTGTTGGAATTCTTGCGTTGGACTTGTAAAGTCTGATAAAAAGGTATATATTTGCAAATATTAACTTTAAAGTTAACTAAGATGGGGGAGTATGATATACGATTGATAGAGGAGCACGAAGCTGTGAATTTTTACAGTATTATGCTGGAGGGTGAGGAATTGACGGAACTTGAAAAATTTTTCGACAAATTCCCTGTTGCGTGTGAGTATGATGAGGAGATGGATGTGATTGTTGCCTGGCTTGATAGAATAGGGGAGACAGGTGCTCTTGAAAGATATTTTAGACCGGAAGGTAAATATGGGGATGGCGTGAGTGCTATACCTATAGAGTCGGGAAAGCTTAGATTATATTGTTTAAGGCTGTCAGACAAGATACTTATCTTTGGAAACGGTGATGCTAAGGACACAAAATCTTGGCAAGAAAGTGAGACTCTTTCTGCTTATGTTCAGTTGCTGATGGACACCAGTCGTTTCATCGCTTCCAGAGTGAGAGATGGTAAGTTATTACTTGTTGACAAGGAAATAGTAGGTGATTTACAATTTGTTCGTGATGAAAAGGAGTAGTGTGATAGACCGGCGTAGGACGCATGTCTCTGATGCTGTCAGGGAAAGGGTTGATTTGTCTTTCCGTATAGTTGACAGGATTCACGTCATTCTTACGGATAAGGGACTCAAGCAGAAAGACCTTGCTGAGATGCTTGGAAAAAAAGAGCCTGAGATAAGCAAGTGGATGCGCGGGACGCATAATTTTACCATCGGGACCATTGCGGCTATCGAAGCGGTCTTGGGCGAGCCGATTTTGCGTGTTTGTGACGGAGATCATACGTCAGGAAATTGACCGAATTGTTCGGTAGGTATGTCATTATCGCGTCTGCGTTCACCGTCCTCGTGGTATTCGATATATCTCCTGTTTATATTTTCGTGATCTATTCAAGAATCTCCCATTGGCCTCCGTAGGTCGGTGGTCATATGTGGGTTCTTCCACGCCTGCCTCCCGGCAGTTATCTGCTATCTTGCGATGCCTGAACCCCAATTCTCCAGATAGGTCATCTTGTATAGTGCTTGAGCGATTATCGGATTGTACGGGAATGAAAACTGCTGCCGAACAATGGACGACATCCGCTCCTCCGAATGCTTGATCTCAGTATTGTCCCATAAAATCTTCTTACGCATAGTCAAGGTTTTACAAAATGCTTTCAGCCGCAGATTGTGTCTATTCCCACAGAGGCTGGATAGAGCTGAAAAACTCAAATCCCAAGGCGCAAGTTTTTCACGACAAGGTGTCATCCAGATGCTTCCAACAGGCTTTTGACTGAAAGCATTTTGTAAATTCACTTCGAAATCGGCAAGAGACAGCAATCTTGATTCACGTTCGCCGACCTTGGCTAGTGACATAGTCGGTTCAGTTCCTAGAGGTTGTTATTTCGAGAGAAATAGAGGGTATCAAGGTAGGCATTCCTAACAAGTGTAAGACCACAATTATTTGAGCATAAGTGTTATAAGGCAAAAGTTATCCAACTCCTATATTGTTCCCTTTACGTATTATGCTGCATACGGGATATGAAAAAGAATATATCCGTTACCTGGGCATCCGATTACTGATGATGAACTCGCGGACCTGGAACCGCATCGGGGTGAAAATGAGGAGTATGCCACTCTGGGTGCGAATATATTCACACACCTGGGAGTTGGGGCCATCGCTGTGTGGCGCTCTGTTGCCGCTCGGCTCTTCAGGGTGCGGGAAATGGAACACGCCTGGAACTGCGATCCGCTGACCAGCAGCAAGATGCGGTTCCAGGTGCGCAGAGGTTAAGTGCCGGTTATAGGGAAACCACCATGATTCACATTCGAGTTGTGAGACCTCGTGAGTTTCGGCGAAAAAGGTGGTTATTCACCGAGAAAACATCGGTGAATATCTTGCTTATTTGCCGGATAATCCATAGCTTTGCCGGAAAGAACATGCGGTTATGTATATATATCAAAGAGAAAATTGGTGGCAGTTTCAGTATGATAAAGATGCTGTAATGAACAAGTTGGGGGCTGTGAGAGCCAGACAAGGGATGATGCTTGGCAGGATGCAGTCTCTCGGATTTAACTTTCAGGAAGAGGCTATGCTTGCCACGATGTCTCTGGAATTGGTACGTTCGTGCGAGATTGAGGGGGAAGCCTTGAATCTTACGGAGGTCCGGTCTTCAATCGCAAGGCGGCTTGGTATCAACTCTGCTGGTATGGTTACTGTGTCCAGATATGTGGATGGCGTTGTGGAAATGCTGTTGGATGCCACCCAACATTACGATGCACCACTTTCGGATGAGCGTCTTTTCGGATGGCACAATGTTTTGTTTCCAACCGGACGCAGCGGATTGTTCTCAATAGAGGTCGGCAAGTACCGCAGCGGAGAGATGCAGGTGGTGTCAGGGCCGATGGGGCAGGAGAAGATTCATTATGAGGCTCCAAAACCGGAATTTGTGCCGGAAGAGATGCATCGCTTCATTGATTGGGTAAACGGGGACGACGGCACAGATGCTGTGGTCAAGGCTGGCGTCGCGCACTTGTGGTTCGTTTCCATCCATCCGTTTGATGACGGAAACGGGCGCATTACAAGGGCTATCACCGATATGCTCCTAGCTCGTAGCGAGCGTTCATCAAAGCGTTTCTACAGTATGTCCAATGAGATTAAAGTTCTGCAGAAGGAATATTATGAAGTGCTTGAGAAGACTCAAAAAGGTGATGGGGACATAACCTATTGGCTGCTATGGTTTCTTGGGTGCTTTGACAAGGCTCTTTCTTCAACGGAAAACACATTGTCATCTGTCTTGTCAAAAGCTCGTTTTTGGGAAGTTCATAAGGATTTACGGGTAAATGAGCGCCAACGAAAGATCATTAATATGCAGTTTGACGGATTCTTTGGCAAACTGACTACCGGTAAGTGGGCGAAAATCGGTAAATGCTCCACGGACACAGCCCTTAATGACATCCGTGATCTAGTGAATAAGGGTGTCCTGAAAAAGAATGACGAAGGTGGCCGCAGCACGAATTATTCGTTGCTTGATTGAATGGGGTGTCCTGTATTTTATGAAATACATTTCTGAACCGTTTGTGTATTTTGTAGAATACACGCATATTTCCTCTAAAAAAACTGTTTCTTTCTTATGGGGCGGGCGTAAAAATCGCAGATTTTTTATGTAAGTTTGCTAATATTACTGAAAAATAGAAGAATCCTGTTGTCCAGAGTAAAGTGAGGAGACAGGGAGCGATTTCGGGTCTTTCCTGTTTTTGGGGAAAGAATTGGTCATTTGTTTCCTTAGTTTTAGGGAATGTCTATTATTGTAAAAAATGAATCGCTATGTTGCTGCAGACATTTCAAAAATTTTGAAAAAGATGTGCCTAGTTGGGATATTCAAGAAACAGACCCAGTCCGGTTTGTGGAACAGGACCTCATCCTCGTAGGCTTAGATGCTGTGTTTCACTTTCCAGTCCAAGGAGTTCACGCCTTCTTTCACTGAAAAGTTCATGCCCACCTTCACGACTTCCTTTCCCCTCATCTTGAAAGCGTCAGCATAGTGTTTCGCCTCTATCTGATTCAGAGCATCTTCCGCGCTTCCGTCAAACTTCAGTTCCATCACATAGACTGTGTCCAAGGTCTCCAATGTGATGTCAATCCGGCCTTTGGCCGTGTGCTGCTCAACTTGAATGTTGTAGTCTGTCAGCAAAGCGAAGATGATGTAGAGCATCTGTTGGTAATGCCCCTCGAAGTGGATATTGTCGCAATAGGGAATGGTCTGAAGAAAGTCGCTCAAAAGACGCATCGCCCCGTCTGCGTCCCTGTCATTGAGGCATGCTGAAATGTCAGCTATGACAACCCTTCCCGTGTCCACCTTCGAATCCAGATAGCCAGGCAGAAGGCTGTCGAACAGTCCCACCCTGATCTCATTGTTCGGAATGTCGAGAGTGTAGATATCCAGCCTTTCGTCATAGTCTTTGATGGTGAGGTAGCCGCTCTGGTAAAGCAAAGGAACCAGCGAGGTCATGCTCTCGGTCGCTACATCGAAAGTAGCCTTCTTCGCCCTTACCTTTCCCAATTGCGACGGCTTCACTCCGAATTCCCTCATCTTGTGGATGAGATAGGTCGGGGTTCCGGAGCCGAACCAGTAGGAGTCCATCTTTCCATCAGCGAAACAATTCAGCAGGCTGAACGGATTGAACACATCTGGTGAAGGCCAGCAGAAATGATAACCGTCATAATGGTTCTTCAGTTCTGCTATGGTTTCCTCACGACTCAACCTCAGTTTCCCGGAAAGCTCGTCCATGTCTCTACCCATCTGACCAAGCAGTTCATCTTCGGTGATTCCGCAAATGCCGGCATAAGGCTCGTCCATGCTGACGTTCTTGATGTTGTTCAGCTCGCTGAAGATGCTGAGTTGCGAGAACTTTGTGATTCCAGTCAGGAAAACGAAGCGGAGCATCGGTTCGCAATCCTTAAGAGGAGAGTAGAAGTTGCGCATCGTGTTCCGCAAGACATCAAGATTTTCCCTTTCATGAGCCACGTCAAGCAAAGGTGCGTCATATTCATCGATGAGCGCGACAACCTGCCTGCCGGTCTTCTGATATACGGTCTTTATCAGGTTGAAGAGCCGAACGTTCGGATCGGGGGAGTCGCATTCGACACCGAAACGGGTCTCATTGTCGTTCAGTATAAAAAGCAGATAGCGCTCCAGCTGATCCTTCTCCATGTGCTTGCCACCGGCCAGGCTGAAGTGCAGCACAGGATACTCCTTCCATTCACTCTCCATTTTCTCAATGGCAAGCCCCTTGAAGATTTCCTTTCTCCCCTCGAAGTAACTCCGGATGGTTGACACCAGCAGCGACTTGCCGAAACGGCGCGGACGACTCAGGAAGAAAAACTTCCCGTCTGTGTGCGCCAATCGGTAGACGTACTCAGTCTTGTCGATGTAGAGGTTGTCGAGCCTGCGGATTTCCTCAAAAGTCTGTATCCCGATAGGATATAATTTTCTTGCCATAACCGTCACCTTTTGATTGCTTTCGTAAAAATATAACAAATAAACGAATCCGTCAAATCCAAACAATTCCTTAGTCCAGGTACTCGATCTTGAAGTCGTAGTCCCACTGGGTGTAGTAGAGGTTGCCTTTGGACCACTCGACTTCGCCGCGCTGGAAATCCACGGTGTCGCTGCGGGGATATTTCTTCGCGGGTGAGAGGTTGCCGCCGAAATCGGTGTTGACGATCATCCTGTACGGCTCGATGCCGCCGAGGAAGAAGTCGCCGCCGTAGGAGGTGATGCCGAAACTCTGGTCAACCGGAACCCAGCCGTAGCCTTCGAAATAGACCTCGCCCCAGTCGTGGAGGTTGCCCGCTCCAGGATGCATCATCAGGCCGCTCTGCCATCTGGCCGGAATGCCTTTGTAGCGGCACATCGTGATGAAGAGCAGCGTCACCTGGCCGCAGTCGCCGTGACGGTTCGTCAGGACATATTCAGGAATATTCCCGATCGTGGAGTAGTCTCTGGCCGACGCCCACGGGAACGTCCTGTCGATCCAGGTGTAGATCGCCTTCGCCTGAAGGTACGGGTTGTCGATGCCGGCTGTGACCGAGTCGGCGGCTGCCTTGATTCTCTCGGTGAAGATCACATGCTGCTCCCGTTCGGCGGTATATTCCTTATACTCAGGATCCGAGACATTGTAGGCCAGCACTTTGGAGGAGTCGATCGGATGCCATTCGCCGCAGGAGGTATATTCAAAGACCTCGTGGAAGACGGTGGCTTTGTCCCGGGCGGCCATGGCCTCCATGTAGACGCTGCTGTGGGGGTTGGAAGGGTCTGAGAAT
>OQWI01000969.1_pt1 | contig 12952 bp, 9 predicted proteins | sample 1691551 | NCBI WGS metagenome assembly OQWI01 (sample SAMN03418259, study PRJEB22391) | human gut metagenome | biome: human-gut; feature: organic feature; material: feces | host: Homo sapiens | place: Tanzania | collected 2013-01
ACAAGCCGGATACCGACCGTCTTCATCCTAATGATGCCGGCCACTCCCGCATGGCTAAGACCATCATGCAGCAGCTATCTGCATTGCCTTGCGTCTTCTAGAAATCCACATCATTTTCTACCCGCGTACATGAGCATCCATACCCATGTACACGGGTATCCGTGACCACGTACACGGGTACGCATGACCGAGACGATGGGTACGAGTGACAGAGACGATGGGTAAAGATACCCGAGGTAGTTGGGCAAATTTGCCCAACGCCTCGGGTACAGGCGGGCACCACCTTAGCGTAACTTTTCCTTCTATCAATAGACACTTTTTTTTCTTTATAAACTAGAAAAGTAGACACTATCTATTTTATAGAACTGAAATAGTAGACACTCTGCCTTTACTTAGCAATAAGGCTTAAAAAGTTCACTTTTTCTATAAAAAGTTTGGAAGAACCGATAAAAAAGATTATATTTGCAACATAAATCAAACTGTATCGCTTATGCTTAGCAAGAATGTACAAGAAATGATACCCAAGATACAGCAGTATCTTGCTAGCCAGCCCATAGAAAAGGCTTGGCTGTTTGGTTCATGCTCTCGTGGAGAAGAAACTCCGAAGAGCGATGTTGACTTGTTGGTAAGATACCAAGACAGTGACTCCATGTCTCTGTTCGATATCTCTGGAATCATGGTAAATCTCAAAAAGATTATCAAGCGCCCTGTAGATTTAATAGAAGAGGACTGTCTTCTTCCTTTTGCATCAAAATCAGCAAACCGAGATAAAATATTGATTTATGAGAGAAAAAGTATATTTTAAGGCATGTTTTGGTGCATGGATACTATACAATTAAGCCAAAACTGCTTTGGAATATCATAGAGAAGGATATACATGTTTTAATGCCACAAATTAGGCAACTTCTTGATTCTGAGAAGTTTACAGAAGAATAAGCAAGAATAAGGCGTGGCATTAGGTGGCAATAGGTGACAATAAGAATACGTCTTATTGCCACCCATTTCTTTCTGTGTATCAATTACTTACAATCTGCGTGGCAGATGTGGCAATAAAATAGAAAAAACTTTTTCCTACATATACTGCAAAATCATATTCACCATTGTGTCCAGATAGACTTTATTATCCTTAAACAGCACATGATTCTTTTGGAATTCACCTTTCTCAAATGGATTCTTCAACCAAAACTCCACTTGCTCTATTGGCGTATTGCTGATAATGAAACTGTTCAACATCAGGTGAGCGTTGCCCAACTGAGAAGACACTTCTGTCTGTAAATACTTGAAGAGTTGAATCTTATCATCCTCCAATCCTTTAAGATTGCGAATACCTTTTGGATCGATGAAAGTGATGTATTGCTTCTCTCCATCCAATATCCATAAGATAAAATCAGGATAGAAGTTGTTTGCTTCAAAGAAACCCAATCCCCTCTTGCTCTCATTGCGAAGCAGATAAACCTGCTTACCAGCCAGCACATCGTCTTGATGAGCCTTACAATATTCACGGAAGGAAGACACAAAGTTCTGTTCTCCTAAGTTTAATGCCACAGGAGACACCTTCAACTTTGGCTCACCAGTTACAACATCTACATAAGGACGATTGCCATTGGTATTTTTCTCTGCAAGGAAGACCAAAGGCTTATACAGATGTTCCCCCACATTCAATGCCTTGAAATAAGGAGCATCAAGAACTAAGTCTTTACCAAATTCATTGGCCTCCACCTGCGCCTGCAATTTTTTCAAATGATCCACCACATTAAGCAGGTCGTTACGAACCTCTATTTCATATTCATCAGGCATACCTATATTATAATAGGTAACGCGCGTCTCCTTCAGATGTTTTTGCTCTTCCTTCGACTTGGCTTTCTTATAAGCCATATCCATATAGCCTCGAAGCAGACTGATTGTAACATCCTGCCACAACTCCACATTCTTTCCGAAATCATGAAAATTCAAACGGTCCTCAGGAATAGACAATTCGTACCAGGAAGGATTTGCCATCAGATACTTTAAGTCTTCCAATCGTAATTCCAGATTATACCAACCTCGCTCTGCCTTCATACCTTGCAAGGCAAAGAACACTTCCGTCCAGTCTATCCAATTCAGATGCTCCTGTCCCAAAACACCTATATAATGACTTGCAGCATTAGCTGTTTGAACATTGTTGCTTCTCAGCAAATCTACCTTTGGATATTTGTCCAGTTTTACATTCACCTTTTTCATCAGGCTTTCTTCGGCAGGTTCCACCACGGCAGACTTCTTGAAGTTATAGCCATCCACGACTTTCGGCAATGAGAGATGAAGAGCATCTAAATCAACAGACTTAATGGTTTTGATGACTATCTTCTCATAGTCTATCTCATTGGTTGGCAAACCTTCATCCTCCAAATAAGCCTTGAAGGCTTCCATATAATCAGCCCGCACGCCAAAGATATTCAGAGTCTCTATGGTTGACAAATTCTTTGGAATCATCTCGTCCTGATAGCAGGCATCCAGCATCTTGCTTCGCTTCAGGGAATATCTGTATCCCTTCAGACGAACGCCACGACCGAAAAGCTGAATAATCTCAGAACCTTCGCTGCGTCCCACATTCATCAGTCCCATTACGGAAACTCGCCAACTGCTCCATCCCTCAGTAAACTTCTTGGAACCAATCAGGATGTTGACGGTTGAATCTTGAGAATTGATATTGTTGAAGAGGCTGGAAGTTCCGAATGCTTTCGTTTCGCAAAGGAATCCTTTATCCTGCAAGAGTTTCAGCAATTCCTTACCATCGCCCACATTGATGACGCCGAAATAATCCTTAGCACTTCCTACTCTCAATCCAATCTCCTCAAAACCTCCTTTTTGAAGGTCGATATGAAGTTGTGCACCATGGATATTGGAGTGGAAAAGATTCCGCAGGATAGCATCGTAGATGTTCTCGGCAAACTTCTGTTTGTCATCTTCTACGAGATAACCACCTTTAAGCGCTAGGAAAGAGTTGCCAAAAACAGAATAACCATTCTTTGTTTTCAATCCATCTTCCGAACTGAGCAAACGACGGATATAACCAGAAAACTCTGTACGATTCCTGATAAAATCCTGCAAGAACAAGAGTATCTGAGTTACATCCGATACCTGATTCTTATTTTCCTTGCTCACAGCCTTTACGCTACTTCCCACAAAAATACCCAATGGCTTCTCCACCAGAAACCTGTTATGAATCCGCACATCACTCTGATAGATTTTTGTCTGCTCATAAAGACATAACAAATATGCCGTGAGATACATATTGAGCAGATCATCATCATTCCAGTCGTTCATATTCATGATACGATAATCCTTGCCATATCCATCGGCATAGAAATAACGATAGGAATAATCAAAGAGTGTAGCCTTACCATATTGGTCGAACATCGCCTTCCGGTCTTTGGCATTACTCTTTGCAGAAATGGCTTGACCAAAGGTAGCGGAATACTCAAAAGAGAAGCCTTCCTCGGTCAATTTCTGACGATACCCCATCCAGACATCGCCACTGGAACCTTTGTGACCTTCATCTACCAATACCAGATTGTTGCCCTCGAAAGCCTCAACTGCTACCGTTTTATCTCCATCCTTATCAGCCAATTTATTGATGTCGATGATTTCAACAGCCTTGCCTTGAAACATGCCACCGATTCCTTGCTTACTGAACATAGTAACATCCATATTAGAAGCCTTCAACTCTTCATAATGCTGACGGCTCAATCCTTCATTCGGAGTCAATACGATGATGCGGTTGAGTTTCTTGGCATGATGGATTCTGGCATACTCCTGATATTGCTTGATGTTGATATGCATCAGCAGAGTCTTGCCCGAACCTGTTGCATTCCAATAGGCCAACTTATTCAAGTCATCAACCGTAAAGTCGGGCAACTCATGCCAGGTTTCTGCACGATGATTGAAGTCATCATGTAGAAAACGATTCAGGTTGTCGCAAAGTGCCTGCGGATTACTGAAATACTGGTCGAGATAGATTTCCGTGAACAAGAGGGACAGATACTGGAAGTACTTCCACTTGATAGGTTCACTTCTCTTCTCGTTAATCTCATCAGTAAACTTCACGATATGCTGGTCGTAAAAGTACAACTGTTCCATGGATAAAGGACCTGTAGCATAGAGCTTATGACAAAGCTCATGATAGAGTTTTGACTCGTGGTCATCATTCAATCCTTCGTATGCAGGATCCTTGAGATCACGAGACAAAGCCTCCAAATCCTTACAGCCAAACAGCTGCAAGATATAATGAAACAGGACCAGTGCCTGCTGCAGTTTTCCTTTCTTCTGTATTTTCTTAGCCATAATAAGACCTATTCAAACATTCTCTTCTTAAATTCTTCCTCAATGAGTACCACTTTCCAATGCTCCTCATCCGTCTTGATATTCGGTAATGTATTATCACCATTTACATAAATCTTATCGAACTCTGAGTCTGTGGTGCAGTAGGCTTGCTTACGGAAGAATTCATTCAAGTCTTCATTGCTCACCTTGTTGCAGTTTCTCCAAATCACGAGGGTTCGCTCGTTGCCGATATGGGTAGTTCCTTCCACCACACAGTAGCCATCCTTAGGATAACGGAGAGTCTCTACATTCAGACCGATGAGGTAGTTGAAGGTTTCCACCATATCAACATGGGTATCTACCAACTCATTATCCTTGGTTGTCTTGATAGACATGGCAAACGGATTCTTAAACCATTCCAGGTTGAAGAGATCTCCCTTGGTTTCTGTATCGAGCATATAACGGAGGAAATAGGTTTCCTCGAAATCTCCCTTGCTATTCTCGCTATCGAAGTCGAGTCGCTGGTTCTTTGGCTGCAAATTATTTAGGGTATCCTCATATTGCTCCAGACGGATATACTTGAAGCATTGAGAAATGCCTTTACGGGAAACAGGCTTGCCATCTTTCCAATCCTCGGAATAGATTACTTTTTCGATGCGAGGAAAAAGAACAGTTTCAAAATGGCTTCCCATATCCATTGTTATATATTTTCGATTTCCATTATCTGCACGATTATAGCCTATTACTGAATGCACTGTAGAACCGCTTCCACCAAAATAATCTAGCACCGTAACATTTTTATCAGCGCCTACACCTTGAAGCAGAAGCATTTGATTCATAAACGCCAAAGGTTTCTTACCATTTCTAAATTCAACGCCACCTTCATCTGTAGCATTATTAAATGCCTTTTCAAAATCAAAAAAGTTTGGATAAGGAATGTCTATAACATCTTTTCTATTTACTGGCATACCTTGGAAATAATCTCCATTTTTTCTTTTTCCATCAGCATCTGGAGTTTTGAAGAATCTAAATCCTAAACCATCTTCTCCTATCCCTTCAACTTTAAATAAATATCCGGCATACTCTTCAGCTATATTTTCTAAATTACCCGTATAAAATCGACCACTAGAATTTCCTTCACGAATACTTCCTCTAACACTTATTGCTTTTAAAAAAGATTCATTTGGAACACTTTCCTTTATAACAACGTATTGCCCTGGAGCATAAAATTCCACCTTTTTATTATCTAAGATGTCTATCTTCTCAGGCTTATCAAGAAGTTTTATTGAATATTTATATTCATCTATAGACGTATTATCCTTATGTCTTTTTTGCGGTTTAAAATCATCAGAAGCAGCATAACAAACGGCAGACTCATATACTTCATGGAAATCTTTATCCCCCTTAAGTATTCGATCTTCATGACGTACTTTAATAGACATGGTAGTCAAATACTTTGCAAACGTCTCTTCCATTAGTAACTTTAAATCAAACAGTTCATTCTCATTTATACTGACAATGATACTACTCTGTTCTTTAGAGAACAACGTCTTTAATAAAGCAAATCGATTGTCCATCATAGAAAGCCATGATGAATGCATATACATATCCTTATATACAAATCCATCTGAACCTGTATTATATGGAGGATCGATATATATAGTTTTGATTGAAGAACTATACTTTTTTTGAATCGCTGATAATCCTTGATAATTATCACTTTTTATCAGCAATCCATTACACTCCTCATCCACTTTCTCCATACTTCCTACGAGTTTATGTTTGAACTCAGCACTAAAGAACTTAGTGTCAAGCACAAGGAAAGGATTGTCTTCCAGGAACTTTTCTGTTAATGGCTCGCTATAGCCCTCGGTCATCATATCCCCTTTGATTTCATCGATAGCAAAGAGGCGAACCCATTCTTTTCTTTGGGCATCATTGGCTATAATCTCAGAATAAAGGGTACGAGGAATGCGGTCGAGCGTGATACAATAATCACAACCGACTACAAACTTTTTCTTGAGCCACAACTTCTTTTGGAAGTCTTCGAGTTGGGCTAGGAAGGTGATTATCTTCTCTCCTACCAGCTTGATGGCTTTCACTTGTGCCAAATGCTCCATGATATGAGTGGAATCCAAATCATCCAAAAACATCACCTCGTTTTTGATATAGAAATCAAGTTCTCTACGAAGGAAACCGCCCAGGTCTTTGTGGATGAAATAATCAAAGTTGTTCTTTGCTGTATAGTCTTGCAGATGCTTCATCAGCAAAGTACGTTCCTTATTCTTTTCTGTTGGCACCTTTTCATTAACCAACTCCGCAAAGCCGGCATATTTTCCTTCTGTAAACGAAGAAATAATCTTAGCCTCAGCATCCTTGACAAGTGCATCCTGCTTGGTAGTCTTCGGCATCAACTCATAAGTAAAGAAGATGTTTAGCTCATCATCTTCCTCTGCGATACAGTCCTCTTCACAAAGTTGGAAACGGCGCTCCATATTGTTGGCTGCCTTGTTGTTGTTCTGCTCCGTATCCGCATCACGAAGAACAAAGTGTACCTTACGACGGCTGGTTGGCAACACGAACGAGTAATTCTTGAAATACTCAGAAGTCTTGATGTAATACTGGTCGGCATTTGCCCAATACAACTTCACTTCCTCACCACTATAAGGAATGGCATAGGCATCGTCCTTATAGCGACGCTTAGAGATAAAATCGCCACCCTCATAATAACGGCTAAAGAATTTAGCCAAATGAGAAAACACCTCATTCTCCATGGCAGAAATATCCGTTCCTGCAGCAGTTTGAGCCTTCAAAATCTTAGTAACTTCAGGAACAAGGCGATTGTTCAAGAACGCCTCGATATCCTTACGCTTCTGATTCATGATGCGATATATACCAAAGTCGAGTTCGGCTTGGTCGAGTTGCAGTATTTCTGCAAGTATATCTCTAAATTTCTGTTCGTATTGTGTCATTGTTTTTATCTTAGTTATGTTATCTTGCTTTGTTTCCGTTTCATTTATTTAAAGTCCAATGCACACAGAAGAGTTCTTCTTCCGTAATATGCTGCTGGATAAAAGCCTTCACTTTGTCTATCATTCCGTCTCGCTTCTCCTCTATCTCATCTTCCAGATTAAAGATTTCGGCTCGCTTACGCTTCTGCTGACGAGTAAGGGTATTCAAATCCTTTTCCAGGGTCATTGTTTGCTGTGCATTCTCCGAACGACTCAAAAGTCTTTTCTTCTCTTTGATTTTAGTCTTGATGTCTTTCAGTTCATTCTCCAAAGTGAGCTGCTGGTCTTCTGCCCATTTCTCGATATGCTGGATTTCAGCATCAAGCAAAGCCTTGTTTCGTTCTTCTATCTGAACGGTCAAGGCTGCTCGCCGGTTATCATACAGGGAAGCTAGCTTCTGGCTTGCTTCCTCCTGCACACGAACATTTCCGGTACTTATCGTTGGAACATTCAATAGTTTTTCAGCAAACTCCTGACCCAAAGCCGTTCCATCTTCCGCAAGTGCCGTCAGCACAATGTGCTGTTCCTGCTGTCCTTCGGATATAAAAGAAACAAGATGAGCCTGAAGCCATCCACTTTCATAAGCACATTGTTCAATATCTGCCACCTTATAACGATACAGGCTATAATCGAAGAGGAGATTCTGCAGACTTTGCTCATTCTGCTTACACAAGGCAATGATCTTTTGAGCCAAAGGATGCGACAAACGATAATTGATGTATTGCGATTGGAGCGTCGTTATCTGATACATGCCACATTCTGCTGCCACATCAGGATAAGGATTGTGCTTCAAGCGAAAGACGAGATTGGTTTCATCTACCACTTCTACATTCTCCTTACCAAGCGTAGCAATGGTTATCGTCCAAAGCCAGCGATGGAACTTATTCAGATTTCCCATATCCTTGCCTTGGCGAATCTTCAGCAGTCCAACTACATCTTCATCAAAATTTTCAAGCAGTTGCTTGCGAGTATCTTGCATCGTTGCCTTGATACTTGCATCCATCTCTTGCTGAATCTGGTCGAAGGCAGCATTAATTTCTTCAGGAGTACGACACTGCTGATAGATGTTGAGCATCCGCTTCTCGAAGTCAACACCCGACTCGATGCTACCCAACACCTCGTCACTCGAACCGAAGACACCATCAAAGAGATGGAATTTTTCAGAAAGCAGTTGGAACACACGCACATCAGCAGCATTTGCCTTGTTGATGAAGTTGAAAACCACAACATCATTCTTCTGTCCATAACGATGGCATCTACCTATACGCTGTTCAACCCTTTGAGGATTCCACGGCAAATCATAATTCACGATAAGCGAACAAAACTGAAGGTTGATACCTTCGGATGCCGCCTCGGTAGCAATCATGATTTCGGCTTCGTCTCTGAAATAATCGACTATAGCCTGACGCTTGTTTGCCGACAAAGAAGGGGTAAAGGCTGATGTGCCTATATTCCGCTCTTTCCATGCCTTATATATTTTCCGGGAAGTTTCATCATTGTTGGAACCATTGAAGAGTACTATCTTGCCCATATAACCATTCTCCTCTAAAAGTTGTTTCAGATAAAGCTGGGTACGGGTACTTTCCGTGAATATCAAAGCTTTGCGATTGGCTCCCAACTCTTCCATTTTCAGAAAGCCGGTATGGAGTGCAGACAAGAGGCAATCACCTTTTTTATTGCTACTGATACTATTGGCAAGATCATACAGACGTTGAAGTTCCTTGATTTCATCCTTGATGCCTTCTATCTCATCGGGAGTAAGGATTTCTCCTTCCTGTCCGTTCTCATCCTGCTCATTCCATTCATCCCAATCATCACCCAACATATCCTCGGCAACCATGGCTATTTCTCCATCATCTCCATACCAACCCTGCGGTTTATCGGCAGAATAAGGAGCTATCTTGGTCTGCAAACGGTCAATAAGTGTTTTGAGCGTATAGCCGATAGCAAAGGTTGATGAAGACATGAGTTTGCGGAATATCAGCGTAATCAACTGACGTTGACTGGTAGGCAATCCGTAAGTATCATCACGGCGAAGATACTCGCTGATTTGATTATAGAGTTTCTGCTCTTCAACAGCAGGATAATATTCCTGCGCCATCGGGATACGGGAAGTATATTTTACATACTCCGTAACCTGTTTACGAAGCGTGCGATGCACGATGGGGCGAAGACGCCTGCGAAAATCACCAAAAGCAATATCATCGTTTTTGTTACTATAGCAATACTGAGCCTTGAAACTCTTCAAGTCACCGAAGTAATGGTCATCGATGATACTCACCAAACCATACAATTCCTCTATGTTATTCTGGAGCGGAGTGGCGGTAAGAAGGAGTTTATGACTATCAGAAAAAGCGGATTTCAACCGAGAAGCCATCGAAGGGGTTGACTTATAAACATTGCGCAGTTTATGAGCCTCATCATAAACCACCAGGTCCCAATGAGTGCGCGACAAGATTTCGGCTTGTCTGGAAGCAAACTGATAAGAGCAGATATAGATTTGCTTGCCATCGGAAAGATGGTCTAAAGAAATCCCCTTTTTCTTTTCGAGAATAAAAGAATCCAGAAAGAACTTTTCCTCCAGCTCCATGCTCCACTGTCGGCGAAGGGTAGCTGGGGCAACGATGAGGATACGACGCTTACGTTCAGCCCAAAACTGACTGATAACAATACCAGCCTCTATCGTTTTTCCCAATCCCACCTCGTCGGCAAGGATAACACCTTTGGAGAAAGGAGATTGGAATGCAAAAAGAGCCGCCATCACCTGATGGGGGTTCAGATCGACACGTGCCTCCGACAAGACACCCGTCAACTTATCATCATCTGCACCGCCCCTATTGCGTGACAACTGCCAAGCATAATACAAGAGCTGCGCAGATGAATAAGGGATTTCCTGTTTCATCGTCGCTTATAAGGAATTATGAGCGTAAACTTTATCGGAATTAGCAGGTCACATTTTTGCTATGCTTGGGCAAACTTCCAGGCTTACTAAAACAATGCAGAAGAGCCAAATACCTTGTTGGCGAAACTATATAAGAAAGGCGTAAGCCTCACTTATCAGTCTCTAAGGTATTTGCCGTAACCTGCTGAATATAGATAAGTTTAGCTCACGCCTTATGAGCGTGAGCATTCACTTATATTTACTATATTCAGTCTTTTTTCAATCGGCAAATTTCAAGAGACTCCAAATAATCGTAAACGCTTGTATATTATTATATTATATGTCTAAAGTTTATTCTTTCTGTTTCTTATTATTCTATTTTATTTGTTCAACTTATGTTACAAGGGAGCAGCCGCCTGGGGCAACCTTTCCCTTTTCGAGGGCAAAGGTACAAAAAATAAATGAAAGATGCAACTTAATACCTCAAAATATCTTTTACCGAGTAAATTTTACTTGAAGCATCAAAAGAGAAATACTGGTCGTCCATAATCATATAATCCTCTCTCTGCTTCTTGCTCAGACTCTTAATATCGGGAAACATAGATATCGGAACTATCACTTCTCGACCATCAGTCAAAAACACAGCCATAGCACCACGCTTAACTCCAAAATCCAGTTTCTTAATCCCCAAAGTAGTATCTTTGAATTTACACATAATCTTTCCTCCTATTTTATTTAATCTTTTTAATTCTTATTTTCTTACCAGCAAAGACATCATCAATTTTCTGATTAAGTTCATCCCAATGCTTATCAATAGCGGCAATGATTTCAGACTCTTCAGATGACGACAATTCAGACCAAGCCACCTCAATCTTCTTCAGTCCATTCTCTTCTATCCATATTTTAGCAACAGTATGTCCCCTATGAGAGTTTTTCCGTCCTCGCTTAACAACATGGATATGCCTTCTGTTTTCATTTGCATCAGCAGGGAAAACAGAAAGGATGAAACATAATATCAATGCTAGCTTACCCATTTTAAAACATATTTAAATTATTACAAGAGAGCAGCCGCCTGCAGCAACCTTTCCCTTTTCGAGGGCAAAGTTACAAAAAACAAATGAGATTCCCCCATTTTTATGAAATAATATTGGGATATCACGAAGAAAAGTCGAAATTTTCAACATAATAATTTTAATAGCAGGACATAAATATGAATGAAATAAGATATATAAACATGTGCATTGTTGATTTCGGACATATGCAAATTGAAGTTCAGATATTCCAATCGGTGATTGGAATATGTTTGGGAAAGTCTTATAGAATCTTGTAAAGCTATATAAACAGCTCTTAGCAATCCCCTTACAATATGTATTATTGATAGCACAAATATACATTTTTTATATATAAAAGTTTGGAGAATACAAAGAAAAATTGTAATTTTGCTTGAAAGAATGGATTTTTAGTGACACGAACAAAATAAACAGAAGAAATCATGATAAACGACAGAAGACAACTGGCTGAAGTATATCAGCAAACAATAGATATTGTACTGGGGGGACATTACACCTCTGAGAATGGGGAGGAAGTGAAACTGCCCGACAACACGAAAATGCTGAAGGGAAGCAGATTCTATACCAAGCCACTGGATGTTTCAAACATACCTACCCTTGCAGAAGGTTCCACCAAGATTATTGTGAAGAATGACGACAGCATCCATTGCGGTCATCTGTTGCAGCAAGAAGGATACAATCCCGTGATTCTCAACCTGGCAAGCCGGCGCAACCCGGGCGGTGGAGTGAAGAACGGAAGCCGGGCTCAGGAGGAGAGCCTCTTCCGCAGCACCAACCTCTTTCTCTCTATGTATCGTTATGCAGAATATGCCGAGGATTACGGATTGGAGAAAAGCAAGTTCCAATATCCGATGCCTGTGAGATTCGGAGGCATCTATGTGCCAGACGCTACCGTGTTCAGGGCTGGAGCCAAGGATGACTTTGCCTTGCTCGACACTCCTTATTATATGTCGTTCGTGGCAGTAGCAGCCATCAATCATCCTGAACTGGATAAGGATGGGAACATCTGCGAAGAAGATGCCGCATTGACGAAGAACAAAATGAGGACGATGCTGCGTATCGGTTTGCTGAACGGACACGACAGCATCGTGCTCGGTGCATTCGGTTGCGGTGCCTTTCACAATCCTCCGAAACATATCGCAAGACTGTTTCACGAAGTCATCGACGAGAAGGAATTCAAGGACAAGTACAAGCTCATCGCCTTCGCCATCCTTGAAGACCATAACTCGCCAAGAGGTGGAAACCTGCAACCCTTCATCGAGGAATTCAAGTCATAAGCTCCCACAGATTTGGCTTTCCCTTCGGCCGCCGATTTTCAATTCACAGATTACACAGATGGGGCTTGATTCATATCAGAGAAACATTCCCCTACTTCCAGCAGTAATCAATTCCCCGTTTCTCGCACTCTCCCCGCAGGGCGGCAAGGAAGTAGCTGCGCTCGCTACCCCAACCACGAACCTTGCGCTCGTGATCCACGGTCTGCTTCAAACGCTCATCGCTGTATGCGGAAAAACGGGCAGCATACTCTGAAATTCTTGACTCGGCATAACCTGCATCAACAGCTGATGACTCGGCATTAGCTGCCTTAATTGTTGAAGACTCGGCATTAGCTGCCATTACACTCTCATTGTTTTTAAAATCTGAATTTGGATTCATAAAGATAATTATTTTAAGTTGTTAAACACTTACAC
>OQWI01000972.1_pt1 | contig 12934 bp, 12 predicted proteins | sample 1691551 | NCBI WGS metagenome assembly OQWI01 (sample SAMN03418259, study PRJEB22391) | human gut metagenome | biome: human-gut; feature: organic feature; material: feces | host: Homo sapiens | place: Tanzania | collected 2013-01
GGGGCGGTTCCTTATGGGGCCGCCTCTATGCTTTCTTATTGTAGAGTCCTGACCAGGTGATGAGTGACCAGATTCCGTTTACGAGGTAGAGTCCGCAGACAATCGGCATAAACACGTGTCCCACAGAGATATGCATTGCAAGCTGGAAGACATTGACTAAAAGCCAGGCTATCCAGCAGTCCCATTTCTTGAGAGCGGAGAGGAACTGCGCAACGAGGATGAGCACGGTCACGCAAGCATCCAGATACGGTATAGGGTCTGACGGAATCTTGCCCGGGAAGATGGCATTTCCTGCAAGGCTGATGAACCAGCCCCATCCTGCCGCAATGACGAAGACGGAAACGATGGCGAGAATGCGCTGTTTCCAGCTGAGCATGGTCACTTTAAGTGAGCTGCTGTCCGCAGAACTCTGCTCGTCCTTTCGCGGATGTGTCCATCTGTAATGCCCTAAGACATTGATTCCTAAAGATATAGGCTGAAGGAGCAAGTTGGCGTAGAGGTTCTTGTTCCAGAACATCAGGAGCAAGAGGAGGGAATACAGGTATCCCACCCAGAAATTGTATTTGCTGTTGCGGCCGGCAAGGAATACGCATGTAAGGCCTACTACGGATGTAAGCAGGTCAATGAGAAGGACAGGAGTGTCGCCTCCTATCGTAAACAGAGTATAGTTGATAAAGTTCATTGTCTTAGATTTAAGTTTTCTTCAGCGGGATCATGCGACTAACCCACTGAGCCTTCGAGTGATACCTGAAGCAGTTTCTGAGCCTCCACTGCGAACTCCATTGGCAGTTTGCTCAGCACCTCGCGTGCATAGCCATTGACAATCAGTCCCACAGCATCTTCCGGACCGATTCCGCGCTGGTTGCAGTAGAACAGCTGGTCCTCACTGATCTTGGATGTGGTCGCCTCATGCTCCACTACAGCGGTAGGGTTCGCGCTTCGCACGTCCGGGAAGGTATGGGCTCCGCAGAGTGAGCCGATCAGAAGGCTGTCGCACTGGGAGTAGTTCCTGGCTCCGGCAGCTCCCGGAAGCATTCTCACAAGACCACGATAGCTGTTCTGGCTGTGTCCTGCGGAGATTCCCTTGCTGACTATCCGGCTGCGTGTTCCTCTGCCGATATGTATCATTTTCGTGCCGGTGTCGGCCTGCTGATAGTTGTTCGTCACGGCTACGGAATAGAACTCTGATGAGGAGTAATCGCCCTTTAGTATGGTGCTCGGATATTTCCACGTGATGGCAGAACCTGTCTCGACCTGTGTCCATGAAAGGTGTGCGCCTTCCATGCATATTCCCCTCTTGGTCACGAGGTTAAGGATTCCTCCACGACCGTTTTCATCGCCCGGATACCAGTTCTGGACTGTGCTGTATTTCACGTCGGCGTCCTTGAGCGCCACTATCTCGACTACTGCCGCATGAAGCTGGTTTTCGTCACGCATCGGTGCGGTACAGCCCTCCATATAACTTACTGTCGAGCCCTCGTCAGCCACGATTAGCGTCCTCTCGAACTGCCCCGTGCCCTTTGCATTGATACGGAAATAACTGGAGAGTTCCATCGGGCAGCGAGTGTTCTTGGGTATATACACAAATGAGCCGTCACTGAACACTGCACTGTTGAGAGCTGCATAGAAGTTGTCCTTTGGTGGCACAACAGAACCAAGATACTGACGCACAAGGTCAGGAAATTCCCTCACAGCCTCACTGATGGAACAAAAGATAATGCCTTTTTCCGAAAGCTTTTCCTTGAACGTGGTCTTAACAGACACTGAGTCCATAACAGCGTCAACAGCCGTGCCTGACAGGGCAAGACGCTCCTCAAGGGGAATGCCAAGCTTATCAAATGTCTTCATCAACTCAGGGTCAATCTCTTCAACGCTCTTCGGTCCCTTACTGGCTTTGGCTGTAGGATCAGCATAATATGAAATGGCCTGATAATCCACCTCCGGCAAATTGACATGTCCCCATGCAGGCTGTGTCTGAGTCTGCCAATATCGGAAAGCATCAAGGCGGAACTGAAGAAGCCACTCCGGTTCGCCCTTCTTCTCAGAAATGAGTCGCACCACATCTTCATTGAGTCCCTTTTCTATTATCTCTGTATGCACATCTGTGGTGAAGCCATACTCATATTTCTTTTCCGCCACCTGACGCACAAATGCGTTTGACTCATTCCTTGGTTCATTCCCAGAACCATTCATTGACTCACTCTTAGATTCACTCATTATATTATAATATGTGTATTGTCAATACTTATTGCATGTTCTTGTCACCCATGATGGCTGTTTTCAGTCCATACATAGGCTCTGCACCGTCAGCAACTTCTGTAGAGTCGGTGACAATGACGAAGTTGGGAAGCACTGGGCCTGAGGCGTGCTTGACCGTATAGAACACTTTAGGTCGTTCTTCCAGCTTATCCGTCTTGAAGCCTGCGCTGCTGCCCATGAAGTCATAAAGATTTAGCACAATGCCAAGAAACAGTCCATAGCACACAAATCCAATAGCAGCACCAGCCAACCTGTTGAGAAATGACAGATGAAGTGTCTTGAGCAAACGAGTGAGCAACGAAGCCACCACTCCCAATGCCATTGGCACTATGATGACTATGAGCACAAAAGCAATGACACGACTGAAACTCTCGCCTGAGCCCGTCTGCTGAGCGAGGGTGTCGCCGAAAGAACTATATAGCGAAGCGGCTATGACGAGTCCGAGAACGACTCCAGCACTTTGTGCCACTTGCTTAAAAGCCCCCTGGCAGAAGCCAGATACGACTCCTGCCAGAAGAATTATATAGATTAGAATTTCCATCAAGAAAAATACTACAACTTTGTCTTGACCTCAACCTCCGTGTAGGTCTCAAGCACGTCACCTTCACGGATATCGTTGAAGTTGACGATAGAGATACCGCACTCGAAGTCGCGGCCCACTTCTTTCACATCATCTTTGAAACGCTTCAGCGCAAGGATCTCGCCTGTGTATACGACAATGCCGTCACGCACCACGCGCACCTTGTCCGAACGATGCACTTTTCCTTCTGTAACCCAACATCCGGCCACCGTGCCCACTTTGGTTATCTTGTACACCTGGCGCACATCAACCTGTGCTGTCACCTCTTCCTTGATAGTAGGAGCAAGCATGCCCTCCATGGCATCCTTCACTTCCTCTATGGCATCATATATGATTGAGTACAGACGAATGTCCACACCATACTGTTCTGCCAAGCGGCGTGCAGCTGCTGATGGGCGCACCTGGAAGCCGATGATGATCACATTCTCTGAGGCATGAGCCAATTCCACATCGTTTTCGCTGATCTGACCCACTGCCTTATGAATGACATTGACTTGAATCTTCTCTGTAGAGAGTTTGATAAGAGAGTCGGAAAGTGCCTCGATAGAGCCGTCAACATCTCCCTTGACCACAAGGTTGAGTTCCTTGAAGTCGCCAAGAGCGATACGGCGTCCAAGTTCATCAAGTGTAAGGCGTGTCTGTGTGCGCAGACCTTGCTCACGCTTCAGTTGCTCACGCTTGTTGCATATCTCACGAGCCTCTTGCTCTGTGTCCATAACATGGAATGTGTCACCTGCTGTAGGAGCTCCATTGAATCCGAGTATCACGGCTGGCTCTGCTGGGAGTGCCTGCTGTATGCGCTGGCCTCGCTCATTGAACATTGCCTTGATGCGTCCGAAATTGGTTCCAGCCAGCACAATGTCGCCTTGACGGAGTGTGCCATTCTGCACAAGCACAGTAGCCACGTATCCACGTCCTTTATCGAGAGTCGACTCAATGACAGAACCAGTGGCCTTGCGGTTTGGATTAGCCTTGAGATCGAGCATTTCCGCTTCAAGAAGCACTTTCTCCATCAGTTCGTCAACACCTATGCCCTTCTTTGCGCTTATGTCCTGGCTTTGGTACTTGCCACCCCAATCTTCCACAAGGAAATTCATGGCAGCAAGCTGTTCCTTTATCTTATCAGGGTTGGCTGCAGGCTTATCAATCTTATTGATAGCAAACACTATTGGCACACCTGCTGCCTGAGCATGAGCGATAGCCTCCTTTGTCTGAGGCATCACATCATCATCGGCAGCCACAATGATGATGGCAATATCCGTAACCTGAGCACCACGTGCACGCATGGCTGTAAATGCTTCGTGTCCTGGTGTGTCAAGGAAAGTTATCTTACGTCCATCCTTGAGTCTCACATTATATGCGCCGATATGCTGGGTGATGCCACCTGCCTCACCAGCTATGACGTTTGTATTGCGAATATAGTCGAGAAGCGAAGTCTTACCATGGTCAACGTGTCCCATGACTGTGATTATAGGAGCGCGTCTCACAAGGTCTTCCTCATTGTCGGCCACCTCTTCTATAGCATTAGACACTTCCTCTGACACATATTGTGTGGTGTAACCAAACTCTTCCGCCACAATATTTATGGTCTCTGCATCAAGACGCTGATTGATGCTCACCATCATGCCGATAGACATACATGTGCCGATGACTTTTGTAACAGGAACATCCATCATCGTGGCAAGTTCGTTGGCTGTCACAAACTCAGTCAACTTAAGCACCTTGCTCTCAGCATTCTCAGCCTCGGACTCTTCAGCCATACGCTCATGGATAGCATGACGCTTGTCTTTGCGATACTTAACGCCTTTCTTCTCCTGCTTGGCCGTGAGACGTGCGAGTGTCTCCTTTACCTGCTTAGCCACCTCCTCGTCTGTGAGTTCCTGTGGCTTGACAGGCTGTTTCTTCTTGTTTTTCTTGCCCTGGCCAGGCTGATTTGGCTTAACCTTCTGCTGATTATTGGCAGGTCCGTTGTTCGGTCTGCCATTGCCACTCTGCTTTTTGCCTTGGCCTGGCTGTCCGCTGTTCTGCTTAACAGCTGCATCTATGTCAACCTTGTTGTTGCTTATGCGGTTTCTCTTTTTCTTCTGGCTGTTTGCACCTTGGCCATTCTGAGCATTGCCACCCTGAGACTGTTGACGCTCTTTGCGACGCTCCGATTTGCTTTTGCGGTCAGGACGAGTCTTGCTGTTAAGGCTCGACAGGTCAATGAATCCCACCTGCTTGAACTGCACACTTGCCTCGGCTGGAGCATTGAGATGGTATATGCCATTTTCGTCCTTTTCAAGACGGTCTGCTGGCGACTGCTTGGTGCTGCTGTTCTTGACAGCCTCATCTTTTGAATCATTGCCAAGATTAGCTGTCTCTGGCTTTTCCGCCTTGACTTCAGCAACAGGCTGTGGACCTTGAGAGACTTTCTCCACTGCAGGTTTGTCAGGTTCAGCCACAACAGCCTTAGGCGCAGCCTCTGATGCTTTGTCAACGGGCTTTGCCTCAGCAACTGCTGGCTTTGGAGCTGGCTGTGAGACTGTTGGCTTTTTCATATCGTTGATATTGCCGACAATCTTCAGTCCTGGCTTTTTTCTCTCCTCGCGCAGCGCCTGCTGGCGTTCTTTCTTTTCCTGATGCTCTTTTTCCTTTTGGTTTTGGATTTTCTGTTTGGTCTCGGCATTCTGCTTCATATCCTCGCCAAACTCCTTCTTTAGCATAGCAAATTGTTCGTCCGTGATTTTAGCATTAGGCGTGGCATCTTCCAATGCCACACCTTTGTTCTTGAGGAATTCAGCCACGGTGTTGATTCCCACATTAAGTTCTTTTAAAGCTCTATTTAGTCTTACTGCCATAATCTAATTTAAATGTCAATGTTCTTCTGATTCGTTTGATTCAGTCTCAGCCGGACTATCTTCTGCTGGTTCCTGCTCATCAGAAGCCTGTTCATCAGACACCTGTTTCTGGGCAGCTGACTCCTGCTCGTTAGAGTCGTCAAACTCAGCACGAAGAATGTTGAGCACGTCATCGACAGTGTTTTCCTCAAGGTCTGCCTTCTCCACCAACATTGCGCGAGGGGCGTCAAGCACACTCTTAGCTGTTTCAAGTCCAATGCCTTTGATAGCTTCGATGACCCATGGCTCAATCTCGTCCTTAAACTCATCAAGATAGATATCCTCATCAGGCTCTTCTCCATCAATTTCTCTGAACACGTCTATAGTGTAGCCTGTGAGCATGCTCGCCAACTTGATGTTGTCGCCATTCTTGCCAATGGCAAGACTCACCTGGTCTGGCTGCAAGAACACGTCCGCCTTCTTTCTTTCTTCATCAAGATTGATTGAAGATATGACAGCAGGACTAAGAGCACGCTGGATGAAGAGTTTCTGGTTTTGTGTAAAGAGTATCACATCGATGTTCTCATTGTGAAGCTCTTTTACGATGCCGTGTATGCGGCTGCCTTTCACGCCCACGCATGCGCCTACGGCATCAATGCGCTCATTGAAACTCTCCACAGCAATCTTTGCGCGCTGTCCAGGAATGCGTGCCACCTTGCGGATTGCAATGAGGCCGTCATTGATTTCTGGCACCTCATGCTCTATGAGACGCTGAAGGAAATCAGGAGCTGTGCGCGAAAGAATAATTTTCGGATTGTTATTGAGGTTGTCCACACGAAGCACCACAGCTCTCGCTGCCTCTCCCTTGCGGAAGAAATCGCCTGGTATCTGTTCATTCTTGGGAAGAAGAAGCTCGTTGCCCTCGTCATCAAGAAGGAGCATCTCACGTTTCCATATCTGATAGACCTCACCACTCACAATAGTTCCGACCTTGTCAATATACTTATTGTAAAGGTTATCGTGCTCAAGGTCAAGAATCTTGCTGGCCATAGTCTGACGAAGAGTCAAAATGGCACGGCGTCCAAACTTTGCGAACTCTATCTTCTCACTCACTTCCTCACCTATCTCATAATCCTTGTCTATCTTGCGAGCATCCGACAAAGATATCTCCGCATTCTCGTTCCTCACGCTGTCGTCTTCCACCACCACACGGTTGCGATAAATCTCAAAGTCGCCTTTGTCTGGGTTGACAATAACGTCAAAATTCTCATCAGAGCCATAAGTTCTCTGCAAGACACTGCGGAAACTATCCTCTATCACACTAACAAGAGTAGTTCTGTCAATGTTCTTTGTCTCCTTGAAATCCTTGAATGTATCAATCAAGTTAACCTGTTCTATTGCTTCTTTCTTTGCCATTGGTATTATATTTTCTATTTTTTCTTAACAAAAATCATTTAAAGTCTATGATATTCTTCACCCACTTCACGTCACCGTAAGCAAAGGCTTTGTCAACCTCCACCATCTGCGGACGCTTCTTGCCTTCAATCTTCTGCTTCTCTGTCACCACCACAACAAAGCCATTCTCATCAGCCGATTTCATATAGCCTTCCATCTTCTTGCCTTCAGCTGTGAGCAACTCAACATCATACCCCACCGAATTGACATACTGCTGCAGCACCTTGAACGGCTGGCCTATGCCAGCAGAACCAACCTCCAGCTCGAAGTCTTCCTCGTCTCTGTTGAGATGATCTTCAATGAACTTGCTCAGTTCACAGCAGTCGTCAATCCACACACCTTCCTTGTGGTCTATTTCTACCGTAATCTTGTTTTGGTCGTCAACAGAAGCGTCTACGAGAAAATACTCCTTGCCTGCAAGCCATTCATTAGCCAAATCTCTAACTTTGTTTTTGTCAATCATAGAAATGTTTTATTACTTGTTTATCAAACAAACGAGGGAACTTATTCAGTCCCCTCGCGCTTTACGATGCAAAGTTACCACTTTTATTTATATTGTGCGTGTTTTTTACGGAAATCTTCACATCCAACGCCATATTTTTTCATTTTCACATGTTTTTCACAACCGCAACCACCTTTTTATGAACTTTTTTCATTGTTCTGTCATTCATTTGCAAAAAAACACATACCTTTGTGTTCACTAATATCATTCTAATGAAACCTGACTAACTATATTGTAAAACAATGCACAACATCAATGACGACATCAACGAACTGCTAAGCACCATGACACCAATCACACTCGAGCAGATGTCAGACATCAGACTGATGAACCGACTTGACACAAAGTATGTGGCGTCTAAAGAGCAACTGGTGCAGCTGCTAAAGATGGTGCAGGACAAATATTACGTGCAAGAGACATTGGAAAGGCGTGCCATACCGTACCTCACGACATACTACGACACATCTTGCCACGACTTGTACATGATGCACCACAATGGACGAGCCCGGCGCATGAAGGTCAGAGTGCGCACATACGTGGCAAGCCAACTCACCTTTCTTGAAGTGAAGAACAAGAACAACCATGCGCGCACCAAAAAGAAAAGAATAGAAGTGCCGTCACAAGACAACTTCCGCAACACAGAAGGGGCGCACGATCTGGTGCAGAGCAAGACTGGCCTGAATCTCGACCGCCTGTCACCCGTAGTGAGAAATGTCTTCAACCGCATAACCCTTGTCAACAAAGGCAAAACAGAGCGTCTCACCATCGACTTCGACATCAGTTTCCATAATTGCGAAACTAACCGTGACCATGGCACAGACTGCCTTGTGGTCATAGAGCTGAAGCGCGATGGCAATGTATACTCACCCATATGCAATCTATTGCGCGACATCCATGTGCATCCCACAGGATTCTCCAAATGCTGCATTGGCATGGCACTTACAGACCCATGGCTGAAACAGAACAACTTCAAGCCCAAGCTTCGCAGACTTGAAAAAATCAACGGACGGCAATTCATAGACCACGAATTGTAGCCACGCCAACATTGGGCCTACTTTTCTTCAAACACAGCAATACAATGCAATTCATCAAACAAAAGGAACTTTAAAAAACTAACATAAACCTCAACACCAATGGATACAATAAACGACTTCTTCACAGTGCTCTCAAGCGACTCTTGCCGCTTGCTCGACCTGTTTCTCCGACTCATCATCAACACCACATTCACCATCATCATCGCACGATGCTTCTACTTTCCAAAAGCCAGAAGACGAGATTTCTTCTTCACATATATCCTATTAGGATTCTGCATCTTCATGCTCATCCATCTAATGAGCGATTCTAAGATGAAGACAGGCATAGCGATGGGCCTCTTCGCCATCTTCTGCATCATGCGCTACCGAACGGAGTCGGTGCCAATAAGAGAAATGACATACCTTTTCCTCATCATCTCGCTTTCTGCCATAAACGGTCTCGCTTGGACAGCCGACATCAGCCCGAAGCATCCAGAGTTTGCAGGGCCACTCATGACCAGCATGGGCGAACTTCTGCTCACCGACATTGTTTTTGTGGCTGGCGTATGGCTGGCTGAAGCCAACAGACTCATCAAGAGCCTCTCGTCAAAATATATAAAATACGACAAGATTGACCTCATCAAACCCAACAGACGCCAAGAACTCATTGCAGACCTCAAGGAACGCACAGGACTCGACATAACAAATGTCAGCATCGGCTCCATCGACTTTCTCAAAGACATGGCTCTCATCAAGATTTATTACAATACAGATGAAGCCGATGAGACAGCTATGAAAATGCCTAAGGAATACCAATAATATCAACATCTACAGTACTCTTTGCATTATGAAAACAACATTCAAAACAGCAGCGGCATTGCTCCTGACACTATGCGCCACAAGCATTCATGCGCAATCAGACGACTTCGGCATGGACTTCAGCCTCTCAGCCGAGAAGAAACTCACGCCAGCCATCGAACTCAGCGTTGAAGGCAACGCGCGCACGCAAGACAACACCAGCAAGATGGACCGTTGGTCGATAGGAACATCAATCAGCGCAAAGGTATACAACAGCACCACATTCAACATCAAAGCCTTCGCAGGTTGGGAATACCTCTGGATGCACAAACTTGGAGAGAAGAAAGACAAATATGACACATACACCAACATGACGCCTGATGGCGAGGTGACTGTCACTGAATACGAGGGCTACAATGAGACACTCCCCTACTGGCGCGACCGTCACCGTACAAGCATCGGAGCTTCAGCATCTTACAAGCCAAACAAACGATGGTCATTCCAGCTCAAAGAGACGGTACAATACTCACACTACGCTAAAGCAACCACAGAGAAGCATAAATACCGTCTCAATGATGAAGGCAATTTATATCAGAAATCAGCAGACGAAGTGACCAAGTCGCCTAAAGACAGGACTATCTTGCGCTCGCGCCTCTCCGCCGAATACAACATAAAGCATTGTCCATTAAATCCATACGCTTCAGCAGAATACGGATGTGGCCTGTCATACAACACCAGCAAATGGAAGTTTACAGCTGGCACAGACTACAAAATCAACAAGAAGAACATCCTCACTGCATTCTATCGCTACCAGACAGAAAACGATGATGATGACCCAAATGGACATATCATAGGCATAGGATACAAGATAAAATTATAAATTCACATCAATCCCCTATAGGCCTTAATGCCGATAGGGAATAAAACACGAACCCTGATATATGAAAAAACTCGACATGCAAAAAATCACGCTGACAGCATCATTATGCCTTGCCAGCCTCATATCCCATGCTGACGACTTCAACCTCTATTACGAAGCCAACAGCAATACTGCGCCAGTCAAAGTGGAAACAGCTACAAACCTTGACAAAATAGTGTTCACGGACCAGGAAGTGAAAATTCTTGATGCAAACGGCAAGTCGGTAACTGTGAAAAAAGAAGGACTCACACGCTTGTTTTTCTCGACCGAAAAAAACGTCACTTCCATCAACGATGTGATGGAAAGCGGTAGCACGAACGGCATTCAGGACAAAACTGTGAGAGACATAACAGGACGCATTGTCAGCAATTCAGGCGACACGTCAGTTCTCCCACAAGGCATATATGTCGTAGACGGCAAGAAACTCATCATCAAATAAAACACAACAACATAAAAAGACACAGCACCATGCGTAAAATAATATTGTCATCCATACTTGCCGCAGCATCGGCCGTTGCAACAATGGCCCAAACCATCTACATCTGCAAGGACGGCTCATACACAAAGCAAGAAATAGCAGAAGGCTTGGAGATTGCGCTTAATGACGGGATAGACTCCATCACGTTCCACCAGCCGGCCATAGAGAAAGTGGTAAGCATAGCTTTCAACGGCAACACCGCACAGGTCAACATACCTTCATTCATAGAAGGCGTGACTTGCACCAGCGGCAACAACCCTGATGTGGTGCTCAGCAGCACCAATGTCACAGACGAGATAATATATGACGTGACAGGCAGCACCACAGACGGCTCGCTCACCATCAACGGCTCATACAAACTCACCATGCGACTCAATGGCGTGAGCATAGCATCATCTAAGCAAGGCGCCATCAACATAGCATGCGGCAAGCGCATCGCATTAGTCATGGCCAACGGTTCGGTCAACACTCTGTCTGACGCAGCAAACGGCACGCATAAAGCTTGCTTGTACACAAAGGGGCATCTCGAATTGTCGGGAGAAGGCACACTCAACGTGACAGGCAACTCAAACCATGCCATTGCATCTAAAGAATATTTTCAAGTGAAACGCAGCGTGAAGGCTATCAACATCCTCAAGGCTGCCAACGATGCCATTCATGCCGGACAATACATTCAGGTCAACGGAGGTGAGATAAACATCACCAGCACAACAACCAACGATGCCATGCAGGCCGAATACAAACTCGATGACAACAATGCCATCATACAAGATCCAGAGAATACAGGCAGCATCATTGTCAAAGGCGGCACCATCAACATTGAACTTTCCAATTCACAAGATTCCAAAGGCCTCAAAGCCGAAGGCGACATCATCATCAGCGGAGGCTCATTCAAGATTGACGCTTTAAGCAATGGCTCGCGCGGCATGCAAACCGACGCCAACATGGTAATCAACCAAAACGATGCCAGCACCTCCATCACAATCAACGCAAAAGGAACAAAATGCACTTTAGCGGAAGACGCAGCCGATCCGCACAATTGCATGGGCATGAAGGTCGATGGCAACCTTACCATCAATGATGCCACCATCAAGGTCTACAACACTGGAAAGAAAGCCAAAGGCATCAAGGTTAAAGGCACATGCACCATCAACGGAGTCGTGAAAGGCAGCGGCACCATAAACGAAGGCAACATCACAGCCACCATCGACAACAAGTGAAACAATAGTTATTGTGATACATATTTATATTTAAGAATGATGCGCCAAACAATACAATATTGTTTGGCGCATCATTCCATTTCACATTACTCTTCATTCCCCAATCATACAACTATCAGTCATAACACCAAAGTTAAGACAACATATACAAACGCAACAACCCACAAACAAGGAAGGAAAGAATGGCCGTAGTGCCGTTTTTAGCAATCTCAACACTTATCAATGCCATGCAACAGGCCACACATGATGAAAAATTGTTAAAACACATCCTTTTGTCACAAATATCACACCATTATAGGCAAAACAATTGTATATTTGTATAGATTTATTGATACAAAAGTCTTTATCCACACAAAGAAACAGAACTGATACACAGACGCAGATTCTTTAGAACATACAAACAAAAAGTATCATTATTTAAACCGTTAATAGTTATGAGCAAGTACGAAATTGGCACAAACGCAGGCATCGTATGGCGATTGCTTAGCGATCAGAAGAAAAGGACTCTTTCTGACATCATTGCGGAGACAGGCCTCGATGAGGCATCCATCCATGCAGCTATCGGCTGGCTGGCACGTGAGAACAAAATTGAAATAGACAGCCGTGACAACTGTCCGCATTATTTCATTCGTTTCGAATGCTACATCTGATGCGAGATTTCCTCGCTGCAGATATAACAAGGCAATCTATACAGGCTAAAACCCTATCGGTTCATTAAAATAAGACAGGTGTGCGGTTGCACATTGAATAATCTTCCCTACATCTGTCAGCGTTCTTTTCGACATTCTGTTTCTGATTGCATCTCGCCATAGCTCGCTATACATTCGATGCATCCGTTGCAAGCAACTCGAAAGAATCCCAAACAAGCATTGGATTTTAATTACCGATTCG
>OQWI01000974.1_pt1 | contig 12921 bp, 16 predicted proteins | sample 1691551 | NCBI WGS metagenome assembly OQWI01 (sample SAMN03418259, study PRJEB22391) | human gut metagenome | biome: human-gut; feature: organic feature; material: feces | host: Homo sapiens | place: Tanzania | collected 2013-01
TTTTTAATACTCTTAGAAGATTGTTTTAAAATAATATTTGTGCCTTCATTTTCTTCAGTTAAATTTAAAGTCTGTTCTCTTAAAATCGAAGTTAAAATAAAAGGTCTCAAATATTCATTTCTTTTTTCTGATGTCATATTTTGTCCTACTTTTGTACTCATAAGTTTTGTTTTTGCCTGAGATTCATTAATTAAGAATTTTACTTTTCCGCTTGACATTTGAATTTGAGCATTAGAATAGGCTTCTGTATTAATTGCGGCATTTGCTTTAATCAAATACAAAGCATTTTCTTCTACATTAGAACCTCTTACTTTTTTATATTGTTGTGCAATATCTTCAGAAGTTCCTCCTAAAACTCCAAAAGGAGGTAAAATATCCCCAGTTTCAGGGTCTATCTGAGTCGTAGTTAAAAAATCAACCAAACCCGCACCTAAACCATTTGCATCAATAGCAATAACTCTTGCTTGAAAAGCATAATATAAACGCTTTAGATGAATAGATTGATCTTCAAAATGTTCTGCGTCATAAGTAAATAAATTTACAAGACTTTTAATTGCTTGTCCTTGTAATTGCGGAGTCACTTTAAATACTGCAGCTTCTGTGGTACAACCATATCTACCAACATCGACACCAATAGCATAATAAGAATTTTTAGCTTTATTACTTTTCTCAAATTCAGGAGTTGATAAAATTCTATATTTATCAAATTTTTCTGAAGAATAAAAAGCATTAGTAGCATCTCCACACCAAAGACTTCTCATTTATATCTTTAATTAGTTTCGCAAACTGTTTCTTCATCTTTCAATGAAGGTGAGACTATATCTTCACTATATCTCCATACAAAACCTTTATATTGTTTAATCTTTCCTCTACAGCACTCTCCAATATGATTACCATTTTTGACACCAATACTTCGTGCAGCAATCCCTGTCGAAGGATATTTATTAATATATTTACCTTTTAAATCATATTGATAAACTTCTTTAGCTTTTCCTAAATTCTTATAATTTTTTGTTTTATTTAAAGTTTTTTCATAAGACCAATAAAAGCCTCCTGATAATGTTTTAATTTCTTTATTTAATTCTTGAATAATAATACCTTTAGAGATTTTAGTAGCTTTAACCGCCTCATCTAAAGTTTTATATATTGCAATTAATTCTTTTTCTTTATTAAAACAATAAATGGATTTTCTTTTTCTTAATTCAGATTTATAAGCATGTAAAAGATTTTCTGAAGGAGTAACCCATTCTAAATTATCTTTATGATTATTTAATTTATTTCCGTCAATATGATTTATTTGTATTTTCTTTTTATTGAAAGGTTCTTCTAAAAAAGCTATTGCAACTAGGCGATGTGCATATAATCTTTTTTTAGAACCATCTGGTAAAGTAATATTATAAGAAAGATAATGATTTTTATAATTCTCTTGTCCTTTTAAATATTTATGAGTTTTAGAATTATAGCATTTTCCATTTTCAGTTATGTAATACCAAGTACTAATATTATTAACAATAATTTGTTTCATAATAATAACTCTTCTTTCTAATAGTGTATTGTTCTAATTTTTGCATTAAAAATTGTTAGTCGTTGAACCTTTCTCTTTTCAAGACTCGGCTGCTGATTGTCTTATACTATTTAATTTTTAAAGCATTCACATTTAAACTTATTTCATTTTTCTGTTGTAGCTTAAATAACTTCAAGAGTTTTCAGCAATTCTCAATAATTTAAAGAGTACAGAAATTTTATACTCTCTGTCAAAAGACTCTTCACTAAAAGTTCCTTGTAATTTTAAAGTCTCTACAAAATCTTCATCTAACAATCCTTCTTTAACGGGAGTTTCATAAGTTCCTCCCATAATCATAACTTCTTTTGGTTCAATTAAAGATTGAATCCACAGTTCAATCAATCTTTGATAAGCAAAAGAATTTTTATAACCTGCTGTTGTTATATAAATTTGACTTTTATTTATTACTTCATCATTATTTCTACTACCATCTGGCAAAAGTCTAGTTACATTTGTAGTCGGTATAACAATTTCATTTAATGCAGTTTGATCAATCAAAACACATTCCTCCATGAGACCTCCAGTCCGGCGCTGCCCTCTAGAACTTTCTTTAGCAGGTAAGATGTCAATAACCGATCCATTTTTAAATATATAAGTAACATCATCTTTAGATTTTTTAGATTGACCTCTTGACCAATCAATTTCATTTTGTAATGCCGGAATTAGCTTACATATTTCATCGACTTTAGCAATAGTAATCGAAGCAGCCTGCTCTTTGCCGCCCGTAGTAACAAACAAATGAGAATTAGGGTAAAGAATACATCTTAAAATTAAAACCATCATAGAGAGAAAAGATTTACTATATGCACGAGGAAAAGTCGCATAAACATAACGATGCCTCATAACAACTCTTAAAAAAATTCTCTGATAGGTATAAAATTCAAAAGTGCAATTTTCACCCTTTATAAAATCTATAAAAATATCTGGGTACTCTCTAAAAAAAGCGATTAAATGTCTTAAATAAAATAATTGTGCTTTTATACGCTCTTCAGAAAGACCTTGTTTATGACTTGCATTAGAAAGATTCATTAATTCACTTAATGCCAATTACTGATTCTCTCTTTCATCTTTTTCTTTATCTTCTTCTTGTTGTTTATAATGTTCAACATAATCTTCATCATTAAGCGGAACGGCCTCCAAGCCTTGCTTTTCCGCCTCTAACTTATCTCTTTTAGCTTTATCAAGATTTTCTTTTCTTTTAATATAATCTTCAATTTGTCTAGTAATTGAAGGATCATCCTTAATTAAATTATAATTATAATTTTTTAAATCTTTAATAATAGTATCTAAAACATCATAATCTTCTTTAATTTCATATCTTGGGATTCTTCCACCGTGTTCTTCACAATAGGCAACGAGCTGTCCCGCAGAATTTAAGAAATCACCTTGTTGATCTTTATTCTGTGCCGCAGTAAACTTGGCGGTTTTTCTTAAATCATTATAAACTCTTGATAGTTTTTGGTATGCTTCTATATCTCCAGAGTCAATAGCTTGATTCATCTTTAGATAAGTTTTACAAATAAAAATTAAAGTTCCTTCAGTATCAGAATCCTGAATATCAAAAGAGTTCTTCATATCCGTATATTTTTTTTCCATTTCTATACAATCATTTAAGGAATGGAATCTTCCCCACTTCATTGCTAAATAAAGTTTTTCATCTTCTGATAATTTCAGAGAAGGATCTGGAATTGATGCGCTATCTAAGATTGGGGGTTCTGAAAAAGGTTGTGGTTCTGGTGGCTTTGCCGCAATAGGAAGGCCAGTTATGGGATCCAAAGGGACACTGACGCCGCATTCTTTTTGAGTTTCTGTGCTAACAAGAGTTCGATATTCTGATTCAGTAATTTTTCCTGCTTCAAAATCCGCCTGAATTTGTTTTTCATATTCTTCTTTTTTCTCTTGCTCTGCAGCATCCCTCTTTTTTCTTTCTTCTAGAAGTCTGTCAGTATCCTTCCAGCCGTATTCCTTAAATTGGTTTAACCGCATCTTAGAAAGGTATTTTCCAAAAACAGACATTCCATTCATTTTTAAAGGATCTTTTGCGTAAGCTTTATCTCTGATGACATTCCATTCTTCTGGAATATAAGGGACATCCATTTTTTCCAATAGCCAAAGGAAAGTTTCTGGTTTAAAATTATCAATGTGCATTGTCAAACATTTTTTACACATTTCTGTTTTTCTACCGTCTTTATAAGTAAAAAAATTATCACTTGCTTTTAACATTCTTTTACACTTTGAGCAATACATTTTATCGTCCATTTTTTCGCCTCCTTTCACTTAGACTATTATAAAATAAAAATTCTCTTAAGGTATTCGTTTTAAAACGACCGACTTTTTTCTGCGGCAATCCTTACAAATACTGTAAAAACCGTCTGCACTAGATACATTCTTTGAAAAGAAAAAATTGTTTACGGGTTTTCTTTCGTGACATCTTGTACATCTTTTCCAATGTTCTTTTTCAACAGTCTTATACCAATATAGAAGTGCCTGCTTTTTTGCGGTTTCCGCAATAATTTTAGGGATGCGGTTCCGCCATACATTTGAAATATACTCCGCATTGTAATTAATGTCATAATGCTTTTTAATTAAGGCTTTAATCTCTTGATTTGTTTTTCCATCAATTTTCCAAATCATAAGATCATATAAATGAGGATACTCTGATTGCAGAGCCGCTTCTGCAACTTTATCAAAGTCTTCCATCATTGCCCAAGCATCACTATTAAAATTACCCCAAACCGCCTCTTTTAAATCTACATAATGATTTAATAATAAAGAAATACATTTTGGATCAAAGAAATTTACAATACCTGTGCTATTAGGTACACCATTTTTATCTACTGTAATTTCTTCATCGAATTTTATTTCATTAATATTTTTTATTAAATGAGTACAATTAATAGGCGGTTTAGTCTCTGCTTTTACTACATATTGTTGTTGCCGCATTTCTATAAGTTGTTTTTTTAGTAAATATCTTTTTTTACCCGTTGCCGCACCTTCAAGTTTTTCTATTGCTTCAATATCTTTTTTTAATCTTTTTAACTCTGGTATTTCTTCAATGTCTTTTGGAGTAATTTTCATTCTTGAAGTTAAAAATATATTTTTATCATTCCCTGCAAGTAAAGCATAGATACCATCTTCTCCATTTTCTAATTTAGAAACAAGTCCTTCAAAAGAAGTTTCTCTTTTATTTACTGTTATTAATCTATTTTTAGTTAAAACATCTTTTTCTTTTTTATTTATTTTTAATTCTAAAACATAGTCTGCAAGTATTTCTAAATAATTAGAAGTTAATCGAGAAGGACAATATTCTATGATTTGAGAAACTAAATCGATTCTTTCTTCTATTGTTTTTAAATTATAATTTAATCTAAAATCGCAATCGTCTTTAGCTTCTTTCGTAGGTATAGTAGTATTTTCTTTCATTACCTACACTTTTTCTCCTTTCATTATTATCCTTTATATTAAACATATATAATTATTTTTTATTCTCTCTATTAATAATTATACCAAAAAAAATTTTTTTTATCAATACTAACTTAATGTTTTCTTTAAATTTAGTCTATATTTAAAAATATTCTGTTTTAATATGGGAAAAGGATAATTAAAATAAAATATTTTTAAATATAGACTAAAATTTTATTAAAAAAATATATCTTTGGATGCGGTTCTCCATTGTTCGAGGATTTTGGCTAGCCGGATTGAAGATTAGGTTTGCTTCATTTTTGGTTTTTAGTTTCATTTCTCTACTCCGTCTTTTGTTTTTGATTTTTATTTCGTCTTTTGTTTTTGATTTTTATTTTTGGTGGAAGAATTGTCGTGGGCAAGCTAGCCTAAGGCGCCTTTCGCCAGTTTTTCCCATAATAGACCCCCCTTATAAGATTGTTGTTTTGAAAAAAATAAAAATTTTTGATATAATATAATTGTAATAAAGAAGAAAGGAGTAAACGGGAATTATGTTTAAGATTTCTTTAAATGAGATTATGGCTCTTTCTTTAGTCTTAGAATATTCTACTGTTGAAGATCTGTTAAAAGCCGCAGCAGATACTTTTCATGAAGAGAAGAACGAAAGATCTAAAGAACAAGAAGACGCTTGTGTTAAAGCCCTTGAAACATTTCTTAATTGCTAATTAATTAAGAACGGATAACACGATTCAGAAAACGGTCGTGTGATTCCGAATTCCCGCACTCTAGACTAGCTCACAGTTTTGTTCGACAAAAAATGACAGATTTTTTAAAGTTAGTATCTCCCATAATTTTTACTAACAAAATGTTTCGACGGCTCGGAGAGGCACGAGCCGAGCCGTTTTTCAGAAAATCGCAAGATTTCACCATTTTTGGTTTTGTGCATTTTGCACAAAAAAATCAGATCCTAATCCCGAATCTTTGTGTATTCCTCCAAAATTTTTAGCAAGTTGCACAAAATTGAGGAGATCTTTTTGTGCAATCCGCCGAATTTTATTTTCTCTATTTTGCACAAATTTTTCTAAAATTTTTGTGTAAAATGACGAAAACGGGGCAAAGCCCCGAATTTTGTGCAAAATGCACAAAATTACAAAATTTTTTTGTGCAATCTGTTGAACCTCATTTTCTCTGTTTTGCCCAAAATTCTTTAAAAAATTTAAAAATTTTTGTGTAAAATGACGAAAGGGGCGTTCCGCCCCGAAAATTATCTATTATACCACACTTCACACTTTTTGTCAAGAGGAAAAATGAATAAACTTTTAAAAATTTTTTCCTAAAAGTTTATGCAATTCGCTGAATTTTATTTTCTCTGATCTATCTAAAATTTTTTATTTTCTTGATCTATTTTTGTTTAAAATGCCAAAAACCGCAAGATTTCATTAATAATTATTTTTTAAAAAGACTTGACAAATGATTATTAATCTGTTATAATAAGTATAACAAAAGTAAAAAGAGAGGTAATAAAAATGGCAGTATCAATGCAAGAGAAACTTGAACAATTAAAATTATTAGATCGATTAGAATTATTAGATAAGGTTATTCAAAACTTTGGTTTTGAAAATAAAAAAACGATTTTCTTCGCTAAAGTTGTAGAAAACTTTACTTTATCTTTTGAAGAAGTATTGTCTTATTATCAAAGAATAATGAATTAAACAAAAGGTAATAATACAAAAATAAAATTAAAAAATTTTTCAAAAGACTATTGACAGAAGTTAAACTGTATGATATAATATATACATCAAGTAAAGGAAGAAGGGTTTAAAAATGATTATCGTAGGTGACTATTCTCAAAGAGAATTTATTAATTTTGAGGATTTAGAAATAGGAGATGTTTTTAAATATCACAATTCAATATATTTAAAAACAAGTTATTCATTTTCAGTAACGACTAACGCTTTTAATTTATCTAATCCAGAAACAAGTATCTTTTGTGAAAAAGATCCCGTTCGGAGAGTCGAAGCAACAATTCTGATTGAACCTTTTTAAAAAATTTTTAAAAAGGCTTGATAAAAATTAAAATATGTGATATGATGTATCAAATGAAGAGAGCGGTTTTCCGCTCTCTTTTCTTATAATTAAATTCCGCAAGCGGGGCGAAGCCCCGAAATTTTACTATTATATCATATTTCAAGGATTTTGTCAAGAGGTTTTTGAAAAAAATTTTGCACAAATTTTTCCTAAAATTTTTGTGCAAAATGGAGAAAATGAAATTTGGTAGATCATACAAAAAATTCTAAAAAAATATTATGTTTTTTTACTTGACTTTTTAAAACAAGTGTGATATAATATAAACATAAAATAAAGGAGGATAAAATAAAAATTAAAAAGTTTTTTGAAAAATTTTTTAAAAAACTATTGACAAAAGCTAAAAGCTATGATATAATATATATATCAAATAAAGAAAGGAATTGATACAAAATGAAAAATAAACAAAAAATTTCTAAAATAATCGAAAACATAAGTTTTTGGTTTATTTCTGCGGCTTTTATTTGGTGGGGTTGGAATGTTTTAGCTTGGCATTTTAACTTACCGCAATTTAATTACATAGAAATTTTTGCTATGCGTATGGCTTTGAGTGCAATTATAAGTATTTTTTGGAAAAATCTTTCAAAGGCTATTGACAAAAGCTAAAAGCTATGATATAATATATACATCAAATAAAGAAAGAGGTTGCTATTTATGATGATAGAAACAAAGAATACCATTACAGCAAAATTTGAATTAACGAAAGAAGAAAAAGTTATTTTGAGTAAGGCGGAAAATATCTTAGAAGAAGTTTTTGAACAATTGCGTGAAGTTAGTGCTGTGACTTTAGAAGATCTAACACAAATTGCCGAAGAAGAAGTTTTTTTGCCTGATTATGAATCTAAAAATATTGCGGCTATTCTTGCTTTGGATGGAAAAGCATTTACTCTTGAAGAATAAAAGGAGGAAAAGATATGTTATACTTTATTTTAGGCGGTTTGACCGTTTGGATAATTTTAAGTTGTGTAGCTGTTTTTATTTTAGATACGATTGATCCTTGCGGATGGGATACTCCAATAATGTTTACAATTTTTTTCCCTGCCGCTATTCTTGTTGGTATCTATGCTTTAATCGTATTTATTCTAAGAAAAATAAAAATTATTTTAAAAAAAGCAACAACTAAAAAGAAATAAAATAAAGGGCGGTTAAAAACCGCCTTTATTTTTTGCTTTCAAAAAACGCAAGCGGGGCGAAGCCCCGAAATTTTACTATTATACCATATTTCAAGGATTTTGTCAAGTGTTTTTGCAAAACAAAATGCACAAATTTTTTCCCAAAATTTTGGTTAAATTGCTTATTGATTTGATGATCTTTTGAGGATCTGCACAAATTTTCTTTTTAATTTTTGTTAATTCTGCCTATTGATTTGTCAAAATGTATAAAAATTAAAAAAAATTTTATGAAAGATGTTAAAAAAATCTACTTTTTACACAAAAAATTTTTAAAATATTTTAATTTTTTAATAAATAAAATTTTAATTTTTTCTTGACTTTTGTTTTTTAGTATGATATACTATATACATAATAAAAAAGGAGGTATTAAAAACTTAAAAAAATTTTTTAAAAACTTTTAAAAAAGACTTGACAAAACATTCTTAATATGATATAATAATATTAGAAAATAAAGAAAGAGGTTATAAAAATGCTTACAAATGTTGGATTTTATGTTGTATGGGCAATGCTTACATTCCTTCCGTTATCTATAACAATTATTTCTTGTTATAAAAAAAAGACAAAAATTATTGCTTGTTTGTGTATATTGGTTGTAGCTTTTGGAATTACAACTTTATTATATCAAAATAGAGTAAATCAGGATGCTCGTTGGAATAACGGTATTTGTGAATGTGGCGGTACTTATGAATTTTCAGCCGCCTCTCAATCAATCCATTCTAAAACTTTTTATTATACTTGCAATAAATGCGGTCATACGGAAGAATTTGATACTTTAAGAAAATAAAAGCTTGACAAAAGCTAAATTGTATGATATAATTAATATACAAAATAAAGAAAGAGGTAATACTAATGAACCCTACAAAAATATCAACCGCTATTCAGGTTATCATTACCAAAATTGATAAACGCAAAAATTACTATTTAGTAATTGATACTGAAACGGCAAACGGCTTAGATAATCCTTTAATGTATGACTTAGGAGGTGCAATCGTTGACAAAAAAGGCAATGTCTATGAAACTTTTTCTTTTATCTTATATGAAACATTTTGCGGAATGGCGGAATTAATGAAAACCGCATACTATAACAATAAAATTCCGCAATACAGAAAAGAGATAAAAGAGGGATCTCGAAAAATTGTTACAATTTGGACGGCAAAAAAGCATATACAAAAAATTTGCTCAAAGTATGATGTTACCGCCATAATTGCACATAATATGCCATTTGATTATAAAAGCACAAACGGCACTTTAAGATACTTAACTAAGTCAAAATATCGTTATTTTTTACCTTGTGGCATTCCTGTTTGGTGTACTCTTGCAATGGCACAAAGTACAGTTTGTAAACAAAAGAGTTATAAAAAATGGTGCGAAAAAAATAGTTATATTGTGCGTGGCAGGGTAAGGGCAACCGCTGAAATTTTGTATAAATATATGACAGGCAATAATGACTATGCGGAATGTCATACAGGTTTGGAAGATGTACTAATTGAAAAAGAAATTTTTGTATGGTGCATTAGACAGCATAAAAAAATGCGGAAATCGCCATATAATAGCAAAGAGTTATCAGAGGAAGAAAAAAAATTTAGAGGTTGGGAGCTTTAAAACTCCCACCTTTAAATTAAAAAAATTTTTCAAAAAACCGTTGACAAAAGCTAAACGGTATGATATAATATATACAGAAAGTTAAGAAAGAGGCAATAAAAATGAAAGATAAAATTTTAGTTTTTGATATGGACGGCACACTTGCTGATTTTTACGGTGTAACCGATTGGTTAGAGGATCTAAAAGAAAGCAACCCTCGACCTTATGAACAGGCAAGTCCATTGTATGATATGGCGGTTTTGAATTACATTTTAAATCTTTTAAAATCGCAAGGATGGCATATTGTTGTTACAAGTTGGTTAAGTAAAAATTCTACAAGAGAATTTAAAAAATCAGTCAGAGCCGCAAAAAAAGAATGGTTAAACAAATACGGTTTTCCATATGATGAAATACATCTTATTCAGTATGGCACTACAAAAGCGGATTGCACCCGAAAATATGGCGGTTTTCAGGTTCTTGTTGACGATAACGAAAAAGTCAGGAAGGGATGGCATTTAGGCAATACTATTAATGCTAATCAAAATATACTTATTGATTTATTAAGCTATCTTGAAATTTAAAGAAGACTTTGATATGACAGTACAAGATTATAACAAAACTTTAGAAACAATGGCTCAACTTTTATATGATTTTTCCGCAAAACTTTACCGTATGAAAAAAGATATTCCTGAGCCAGATGAAGGTTTAGAATTTGAATTGCAAAAACTTAGCGATGATCTTTTTAATATTCAATCAAGATTGCGGGATTGCCAATTTTTGGAAGAATAAATTGAAATTTAAAGGCGGGCAACCGCCTTTATTTTTTTGATCCCGACAACGGGGCTTCGCCCCGAAATTTTTTATATTATACCACATTTCTAAGATTTTGTCAAGAGGTTTTTTGCACAAAGTTTAAAAAATTTTTTCCCAAAAATTATGCAAATTGTACAGATCGATTTTGACTTTTTGCACAAAAATTTTTATATTTTTTTGTATTTTTTGTGCAAAAAGCTAAAAATATTTTCTCTTTTTTGCACAAAGATCTCATATATTTTTTAAAAAAATTGTATAAAATGCACAAATTTTTACTTTTTTGTGTAATTTATACAAAAAAATTAAAATTTTTACTGATCTTTTTTACTTGACTTTTAAAAAAGAATATGTTATTATATATATGTAATCAGGAAGGAGGATCAAACAAAAAAAAGATTTTTAAAAAAATTAAAAAATTTTTAAAAATCTATTGACAAATTAAAAATTGTATGTTATAATTAATATACAAAATAAAGAAAAGAGGTTGATAAAAAAATTTAAAAAATTTTTCAAAAAGGCTTGACAAAAGCCAAACAGTATGATATAATAAAGATGTTCTCAAAGAGAGAAACAAAGATTTTATGAAAAGGAATGTGATTTTTTATGGCAACAAAGGTAACTAAGAAAATGATGTTTAACGCAATCTCAACAGTTCTCAACGGCGGTCAGTCAGAATATTCGGTAGCGGATATGCAGGCTTTTATCAACAAGGAAATTGCTTTACTTGACCGTAAAGCAAATTCTAAAAAGACTAAGCCAACTAAGGCTCAGGAACAGAATGCGGTTTACAAAGATCTTATCATTAAGGTTATGGAGAGTGAAGGCAAGCCGCTTACCGCAACAGAAATTATGAAGGCGGATGTTGCTTTTGCTGACTTTAGCAATCAGAAAATGGCGGCACTTCTAAAGTTACTCCGTAATGAAAACAAGGTAAGCCGTATCACTGAAAAGGGCAAGGCTTATTTCCTCTTAGGCGGAGAAAATGAAGATAACACCCCAGAGGAAAGCCCAGAGGAAAACTAATAACATAAGGTGGGCGGTTTACCGCCCACCGCATAAGGAGGAATGATTATGACCTATACCTTAAACGGTAAAAATATAAAAATTCCAGATAATGAATTAGAAAGCATCCAAAAGGGTTTGCAAGTGACAAAAGAAGAGGCTATACAAATTTATTTGGAAGATAACGAATATCTGGAAAATACCGAACAGGTAGCACTTGACAAAAAGGCAAAAGAAAACAAGATCACCGCAACAATTCATAAAGCCCAATCAGAAAAAGAGAGAAAAAAAACTACAAGAGAACGCAAGCCCGATATTGAAAAAGAACAGATAATCAAAGATTTAAAAGAGTTTTTGACCGAAAAGGGAATGCAAAAAGTTGAAATCACTAATAAATCAAAAATTATTGAGTTTAATATCGGCGGCAATCATTACAAATTGGATTTAATAAAAACAAGAGCGAAAAAAACATAATATTTTATAAAGACTTTTTGTATAAAATGTACAAAAAGTCTTTTTTATTCTATCTTTTGTCTAAAATAACCAAAAAGAGGGCGGTTTCCGCCTATTTTTTTGTGCAAAACATAGAATTAAAGTTTGTGAAATATGCACAAAAAATTTGTAAAATAATCAAAATCTTTGTGCAAAAATCCGATATTGACTTTTTGACTTTTGTATATCTTGCATAAAAAATCTTTAATTTTTTAAAAAATTTTGTATATATTGCACAAAATTTTCCTTTGTGCAAATTGCACAAAAATTTTTAGGGGGCTTGACAAAGGCGGAAGGGTGTGGTATAATTTTCGGGTCGTGCTCAAAAGAGCAGACCCGTATGGCGCGCCCCAAGACCCATTATACGGCTTTTTCAACTGGTTGTTTCATTTTCATTTTTTACCATTTTTTCCCAAAATTAGCAGCGGCATTCGAAAACGGGCGGCAAAGCCCGCCCTTTCAGACCGGACTAGCTCATACCGATTTTTCCCACTGGTTGTTTCATTTCCGCTGCTAGATCATTATCCCAAAAGCAAACTAAAACAAGGCCACCCTGAACGGCGTCCCCGCAATCCCTTAATACACTCACATACCATCAATCAATAGCTTTTCGAAACCCTTAGCTGCAAATCGCACATTTTTTTCTTAAGCGATGAGAAACTCATATTTTAAGTTATCGCAATAAATTTCAAGAAAAACGATAGATTTTATCTATTGCAAAAACCGCCCTTCTTGAAAAAATTAAAAAATTATTATATAATATATATAGAAAATAAAAAAGAAATAGAAGAGAGGTAGATCAATAATGTA
>OQWI01000981.1_pt1 | contig 12823 bp, 8 predicted proteins | sample 1691551 | NCBI WGS metagenome assembly OQWI01 (sample SAMN03418259, study PRJEB22391) | human gut metagenome | biome: human-gut; feature: organic feature; material: feces | host: Homo sapiens | place: Tanzania | collected 2013-01
CAATCTCTATATTTGCAAGGTCGAGCTTCAAGCGGTTTGCCAGGCGATTCTGCCGCTGAAGGGTAAAATCCTCAACGTTGAGAAAGCGCGCTTCGATAAGATGCTCTCTTCTCAGGAAGTGGCGACGCTTATCACCGCGCTTGGCTGTGGTATCGGTCGTGACGAGTACAACCCGGACAAACTGCGTTATCACAGCATCATCATCATGACCGATGCGGACGTCGACGGCTCGCACATTCGTACGCTGCTGTTGACCTTCTTCTATCGTCAGATGCCGGAAATCGTTGAACGCGGTCACGTCTACATCGCTCAGCCGCCGCTGTACAAAGTGAAGAAAGGCAAGCAGGAACAGTACATTAAAGACGACGAAGCGATGGATCAGTACCAGATCTCTATCGCGCTGGATGGCGCAACGCTGCACACCAACGCCAGCGCACCGGCATTGGCTGGCGAAGCGTTAGAGAAATTGGTGTCTGAGTACAACGCGACGCAGAAAATGATCAACCGCATGGAGCGTCGTTATCCGAAAGCAATGCTGAAAGAGCTTATCTATCAGCCGACGCTGACGGAAGCCGACCTCTCTGATGAGCAGACCGTTACCCGCTGGGTGAACGCGCTGGTCAGCGAACTGAACGACAAAGAACAGCACGGCAGCCAGTGGAAGTTTGATGTCCACACCAATGCCGAACAAAACCTGTTTGAACCGATTGTTCGCGTGCGTACCCACGGTGTGGATACTGACTATCCGCTGGATCACGAGTTTATCACCGGTGGCGAATATCGTCGTATCTGCACGCTGGGTGAGAAACTGCGTGGCTTGCTGGAAGAAGATGCGTTTATCGAACGTGGCGAGCGTCGTCAGCCGGTAGCCAGCTTCGAGCAGGCGCTGGACTGGCTGGTGAAAGAGTCCCGTCGCGGCCTCTCCATCCAGCGTTATAAAGGTCTGGGCGAGATGAACCCGGAACAGCTGTGGGAAACCACCATGGACCCGGAAAGCCGTCGTATGCTGCGCGTTACCGTTAAAGATGCGATTGCTGCCGACCAGTTGTTCACCACGCTGATGGGCGACGCCGTTGAACCGCGCCGTGCGTTTATTGAAGAGAACGCCCTGAAAGCGGCGAATATCGATATTTAATGGCGCTAACCATGCGAGCGTGCCTGATGCGCTACGCTTATCAGGCCTACGAAGAGCGTGCAATATATTGATTTTGCAAGATTTTGTAGGCCGGATAAGGCGTTTGCGCCGCATCCGGCAGTTGTGCGGCGGTGCCTGATGCGACGCTGGCGCGTCTTATCATGCCTACAAAACTGCACTCAACCGTAGGCCGGATAAGGCGTTTACGCCGCATCCGGCAGTTATGCGCAGATGCCTGATGCGACGCTTTGCGCGTCTTATCATGCTTACAAAACTGAACTTAACCGTAGGCCGGATAAGGCGTTTACGCCGCATCCGGCATGAACAGTGTGCATTTTGGCAATAAATATGAAACCAACTGTCATGTCGGTTTTTTTAAAGACCGAAGGTGGTAAACCTTCGGCCTTAGCTACGTTTCCTCAGTTATTCAATAAACTGACGGATCAGTTCCAGCAGCGCGATTAGCGCCTTAAGAACGATGAGAACTTTATCGAGAAAAGTTTTCATCCGTTGCTCCCTTAAGGGAGAAAGACAATCACAGCTTACCCTTACGTTGCCTGTAACTATGATTTTCTTCATGTGCTAGATGAGGACTGCCTCTCTCCAAATTAGAGCACCAGAATCAGCACCACCTGTATCCTGACCAGGACTTAAAAGTACTTTTCCGCACTGCGGTAATCCCTTGAGGCAGTATCACTACTAGCGTCGGGATTGTATCGCCAACATAGCTGTTTGAATATGTAGGCATCCTGACTTATAATTCACTTGCTAGATGAGGATTGTTTCATTTCTGCCCGGAACCACCAAGTCTTGGGCGGAAAAAATAAAAAAACCGACTGTCATGTCGGTTTTTTTATATCTGTATTCTGGTGCAACCATTCTGTTCTCACGACAATCGCCGTTTCAGAATACCGCCCATCACTGCGCCTTAACCCATTCCGCCACTTCCGCCCACTCACCGCGAAAGACAACTTTTTCCGCTTTTTTCTCAAGCTGATAGCGATACATCGGGTCGTAATATTCTTCAAGTAACGGCACCAGCCAGGCCAGATGACCGTCGGTGCTGCCGGTGGTGAGTTGCGTTGTCAGCGCCGTATCCAGCTGGGCAGCGAGTTCGTTATAGCGCTGTAACCCCAGCCGACGCTTAATCGCCGAAAGTCCGTGATGCAGGTATTCGCAATATTCCTGCCAGCCCTGTTCGTCGCCGTACGCGTGGGTAAAATCATGATGCATACGCAAGAAATACTCTTCGTTCAGGCGCTCAAGACGGATCTCAAACGGATCTTCTACCACCGCAATCGCCGCCTGAGTCATTCGCTCGCGCAGGCATTCCGGCAGGTGATTCGAACCGATCATCCGGCTTTCATCTTCCAGCACCCACAGGCGCAAATCCTGACGGGCGTCGGTTTTTAGCATTTCGGCAGCCAGCAGGTTTTCAAAACTCGCCTGGCTAAGTTGTGGTTGTAACGTGCGACCAAACGCCGAACCGCGATGACGCGCCAGCCCTTCCAGATCAACACCGTTTGGCTGTTGTTGCACTAATAGCGTTTTACCGCTGCCGGTACAACCGCCAATCAGCACTATCGGTTTTTGTGACAGTTCAATGATCGCCTGAATCGCGGTCTGGCGCAGTGCCTTATAACCGCCTTCCACCAGCGGATAATCAATCCCCGCTGCATGCAACCAGCTTTGCACAATATGTGAGCGCTGACCGCCACGGGCGCAGCAGAGAATACCTTGCGGATTTTGCAGGCACGCTGCCCGCCAGGCGTCCATGCGCTGCTGACGAATTTCACCCGCAACCAGTTTATGTCCCAGCGCCAGCGCTGCGTCTGAGCCTTGCTGTTTATAGCAGGTGCCAACGGCGGCGCGTTCATCGTTATTCATTAACGGCAGATTGATAGCGGCGGGCATTGCGCCTTGCTCAAACTCGATAGGGGCGCGAACATCAATAATGGGCGTATCAGCAATCAGCAGGGCACGATAGTCCTGTTCCGTGTGTCTCTCTTGCATAGTTAAAAGTGAACCTCAAATCAGCTTGCGCGCTATTTTACGCGCCAACGCGCAAGGAAACTTGATTTTTAACTGCGTGGGTTGCCGAAAATTTCTAAAAATCCGCTGATTTCCGGCCTGCGCTGGGTAAACAAGGTCACAATATCTTCTACCGCTTTGCCGCTGCCAAATTTGCGCCATGCCAGACTCAATGGCGAAGGAGGGCGCATCGTTGGGATTACCCGGCTGACCAGTTGTTGATTATCGATCATTGACTGGCAAAGCGATTTTGGCAAAAAACCAATGCCAACGCCCGCCAGATGGGCGGCGATTTTCGTTTCCATATCAGGAACAATAATCTCTTTTTGCCCTGGCAATCGCCAGGCGACGCGTTTGGTTAAGGTGCGGGCGCTGTCTTCAATATTGACCGCCGGAAAGCGACGCAACTGCGCTTCTGTTAGCGGCTCTTCAACGTTCGCCAGCGGATGATCCGCCGCCATGACAAATCGCCATTGCATCGATCCTAAGGGATCAAGACTAAAGGTATTTGCCAGCGCCTCGGTTCCCGTGACGCCGATAGCCAGCGAAAAACCTTCGTACAATAGCGAGTCCCAGACGCCCATATAGATTTGTCGGGAGATGTGAAACTGGGTAAAGGGGTAACGTTCATTCAGCCACGCCAGCAACTGGGCGACGGCCTGGGGGTTATAGAGCAGGTTGTTGATGACAATATTCACCTGGCGTTCCACGCCATCATTCACCTGTTGCAGCTCGCTGGGCATACTTTCCAGCCAGCTCAGCCAGTCTCTGGCCTGGGAAAGTAGATGCTCGCCAGCCGCTGTCAACGTTACGCTACGAGTCGTACGGAAAAACAGCGCTACTCCGGTATTCTCTTCCAGAAGTTTAATGCGATAACTGATCGTCGCCGTGGTTTTACATAATCGTTCTGCCGCTTTTGAAAAACTTCCTGTTTCAGCAACCGCAATGAAAGTCCGCAAGGTTTCTGGATCGAACATCTTCAGGTATCCCCTTTTAAATCCGCAAGTTGCGTGATTTTCTTATCCTCTGATTTATCAGTATTTTTACATGATAACCCTGTTCAATTTGTAGACTAAATCTAGTTTTGGAAAAATATTCCAACTTTTGTATTGATGTTGTTCTCTTAAGGTTTTAGATTGCCTGTTATTGAAACCAAGCTGACCGGTCGGCGATGGTTGAACGGAATTATGTTACAAGGACAAAAAGATGAAACTTCAGGTATTACCGTTAAGTCAGGAAGCCTTTAGTGCTTATGGCGACGTAATCGAAACGCAGCAACGGGATTTTTTCCATATTAACAATGGCCTGGTGGAGCGTTACCACGATTTGGCGCTGGTTGAGATTCTTGAGCAAGACCGTACGCTTATCAGCATTAACCGCGCGCAACCGGCGAATCTGCCGCTGACCATTCACGAACTCGAACGTCATCCGCTGGGCACTCAGGCCTTTATCCCGATGAAAGGTGAAGTGTTTGTGGTGGTCGTGGCGTTAGGCGACGACAAACCAGACCTGTCAACGCTGCGGGCGTTTATCACCAACGGCGAACAGGGGGTGAATTACCATCGTAACGTCTGGCATCACCCACTTTTCGCCTGGCAGCGCGTCACCGATTTTCTGACCATCGATCGCGGCGGCAGTGACAACTGTGATGTTGAAAGTATTCCTGAACAGGAACTCTGTTTTGCGTGACGCCTGCAACCGACTTGCATAAGATAAACTAATTGTTCATTGTTTATGCTCACTTGTAGGTCGGAGTTAACGTAGGTATGACGGAAGTTAGACGGCGCGGCAGGCCAGGACAGGCGGAGCCTGTGGCACAGAAGGGCGCACAGGCGTTAGAGCGGGGAATTGCGATTCTGCAATATCTGGAAAAAAGTGGGGGAAGTTCGTCGGTTAGCGATATTTCTCTCAATCTGGATTTGCCGCTCTCCACGACCTTTCGCTTGCTGAAGGTTTTACAGGCAGCGGATTTTGTCTATCAGGACAGTCAATTAGGCTGGTGGCATATAGGATTAGGTGTCTTTAACGTCGGTGCGGCGTACATCCATAACCGCGATGTCCTCTCCGTCGCCGGGCCGTTTATGCGCCGTCTGATGTTACTTTCCGGCGAAACGGTCAATGTCGCGATCCGTAACGGCAATGAAGCGGTATTAATTGGTCAGTTAGAGTGTAAATCGATGGTCAGGATGTGTGCGCCACTGGGCAGTCGTCTGCCACTGCATGCTTCCGGTGCGGGCAAAGCGCTGCTTTATCCGCTGGCGGAAGAGGAGTTGATGAGCATCATTCTGCAAACCGGTTTGCAGCAGTTTACGCCAACTACGCTTGTGGATATGCCCACCTTGCTGAAGGACCTGGAACAAGCGCGTGAACTGGGCTATACCGTAGATAAAGAAGAGCATGTTGTAGGTCTGAATTGCATAGCTTCAGCAATTTACGATGATGTCGGTAGCGTTGTTGCCGCTATCTCCATCTCCGGGCCTTCATCAAGACTGACAGAAGATCGTTTTGTCAGTCAGGGTGAGCTGGTCAGAGACACCGCCCGCGATATCAGCACGGCGTTGGGACTGAAAGCACATCCATAATGTCTGTCGCATCCCGCTCTGCGGAGCGGGTTTTTTTGACAAAATTTGAAAGTTGGAAAATTTTTCCAATTAATAGAGGTGGGAATAAAATGGCAAAAATGAGAGCCGTTGACGCGGCAATGTATGTGCTGGAGAAAGAAGGTATCACCACCGCCTTCGGTGTTCCGGGAGCTGCAATCAATCCGTTCTACTCAGCGATGCGTAAGCATGGCGGTATTCGTCACATTCTGGCGCGTCATGTGGAAGGTGCTTCGCACATGGCGGAAGGTTATACCCGCGCAACGGCAGGGAATATCGGCGTATGTCTGGGGACTTCCGGTCCTGCGGGCACGGACATGATCACCGCGCTCTATTCTGCTTCTGCTGATTCCATTCCTATTCTGTACATTACCGGCCAGGCTCCGCGCGCCCGTCTGCATAAAGAAGATTTTCAGGCCGTAGATATTGAAGCAATTGCTAAACCGGTCAGCAAAATGGCGGTTACAGTACGTGAAGCGGCGCTGGTGCCTCGCGTGCTGCAACAGGCATTTCACCTGATGCGTTCTGGTCGTCCGGGTCCGGTACTGGTGGATTTACCGTTCGACGTTCAGGTTGCGGAAATCGAGTTTGATCCTGACATGTACGAACCGCTGCCGGTCTACAAACCTGCTGCCAGCCGTATGCAGATCGAAAAAGCTGTAGAAATGTTAATCCAGGCCGAACGTCCGGTGATTGTTGCCGGGGGCGGGGTAATCAATGCTGACGCAGCTGCACTGTTACAACAGTTTGCTGAACTGACCGGCGTTCCGGTGATCCCAACACTGATGGGCTGGGGCTGTATCCCGGACGATCATGAACTGATGGCCGGGATGGTCGGTCTGCAAACCGCGCATCGTTACGGTAACGCAACGCTGCTGGCGTCCGACATGGTGTTTGGTATCGGTAACCGTTTTGCTAACCGTCATACCGGTTCGGTAGAGAAATACACCGAAGGGCGCAAAATCGTTCATATCGATATTGAGCCGACGCAAATTGGCCGCGTGTTGTGTCCGGATCTCGGCATTGTTTCTGATGCTAAAGCGGCGCTGACACTGCTGGTTGAAGTGGCGCAGGAGATGCAAAAAGCGGGTCGTCTGCCGTGTCGTAAAGAATGGGTCGCCGACTGCCAGCAGCGCAAACGCACTTTGCTGCGCAAAACCCATTTCGACAACGTGCCGGTGAAACCGCAGCGCGTGTATGAAGAGATGAACAAAGCCTAGGGTCGCGATGTTTGTTATGTCACCACCATTGGCCTGTCACAAATCGCTGCGGCACAAATGCTGCATGTCTTTAAAGACCGCCACTGGATCAACTGTGGTCAGGCTGGTCCGTTAGGCTGGACGATTCCGGCGGCGCTGGGGGTTTGTGCCGCTGATCCGAAACGCAATGTGGTGGCGATTTCCGGTGACTTCGACTTCCAGTTCCTGATTGAAGAATTAGCCGTTGGCGCACAGTTCAACATTCCGTACATCCATGTACTGGTCAACAACGCTTATCTGGGGCTGATTCGCCAGTCGCAGCGCGCGTTTGATATGGATTACTGCGTACAGCTCGCGTTCGAAAATATTAACTCCAGCGAAGTGAACGGTTACGGCGTCGACCACGTAAAAGTAGCGGAAGGTTTAGGTTGTAAAGCTATTCGGGTCTTCAAACCGGAAGATATTGCGCCAGCCTTTGAACAGGCGAAAGCCTTAATGGCGCAATATCGGGTACCGGTAGTCGTGGAAGTTATTCTCGAGCGTGTGACCAATATTTCGATGGGCAGCGAACTGGATAACGTCATGGAATTTGAAGATATCGCCGATAACGCAGCGGACGCACCGACTGAAACCTGCTTCATGCACTATGAATAAGGGAGATAAATAATGTTACGTTTCTCTGCTAATTTATCGATGTTATTTGGAGAATATGATTTTCTCGCCCGTTTTGAGAAAGCTGCGCAGTGTGGTTTTCGCGGCGTTGAATTTATGTTTCCTTATGACTACGACATTGAAGAATTAAAACAGGTGCTGGCGAGTAATAAACTCGAACATACGCTGCACAATTTACCGGCGGGTGACTGGGCGGCGGGGGAGCGCGGTATTGCCTGTATTCCTGGCCGTGAAGAAGAGTTTCGGGATGGCGTAGCAGCAGCGATTCGTTATGCCCGTGCGCTGGGGAATAAAAAAATTAACTGTCTGGTCGGTAAAACGCCGGCTGGTTTCAGCAGTGAACAGATTCACGCAACGCTTGTAGAAAACCTGCGTTATGCCGCGAATATGCTGATGAAAGAAGATATTTTATTACTGATTGAACCTATTAACCATTTTGATATTCCTGGTTTCCATCTCACCGGAACTCGGCAGGCGCTGAAATTGATTGATGATGTTGGTTGCTGCAATTTGAAAATTCAGTATGACATTTATCACATGCAGCGGATGGAAGGTGAATTAACCAACACCATGACTCAGTGGGCCGATAAAATTGGTCACCTGCAAATTGCTGATAATCCGCATCGCGGCGAACCGGGAACCGGAGAAATTAATTACGAATATCTCTTTACGGTAATTGAAAACTCTGACTACAACGGTTGGGTTGGGTGTGAATATAAACCCCAAACCACCACGGAAGCTGGTTTACGCTGGATGGATCCGTACCGTTAAAACGTAACGCTATTCAGACAATGCTTTTTTAGGCCGCTAAGTTGGCAGGGGATCGTGTTGTCTGAATTCAGGAAAAGCGAAATTTAAAAGAGGTTAATTATGAAACTGGGATTTATTGGCTTAGGCATTATGGGTACACCGATGGCCATTAATCTGGCGCGTGCCGGTCATCAACTGCATGTCACAACCATTGGTCCGGTTGCTGATGAATTACTGTCACTGGGTGCCGTCAGTGTTGAAACTGCTCGCCAGGTAACGGAAGCATCGGACATCATTTTTATTATGGTGCCAGATACACCACAGGTTGAAGAAGTTCTGTTCGGTGAAAATGGTTGTACCAAAGCCTCGCTGAAGGGCAAAACCATTGTTGATATGAGCTCCATTTCCCCGATTGAAACTAAGCGTTTCGCTCGTCAGGTGAATGAACTGGGCGGCGATTATCTCGATGCGCCAGTCTCCGGCGGTGAAATCGGTGCGCGTGAAGGGACGTTGTCGATTATGGTTGGCGGTGATGAAGCGGTATTTGAACGTGTTAAACCGCTGTTTGAACTGCTCGGTAAAAATATCACCCTCGTGGGCGGTAACGGCGACGGTCAAACCTGCAAAGTGGCAAATCAGATTATTGTGGCGCTCAATATTGAAGCGGTTTCTGAAGCCCTGCTATTTGCTTCAAAAGCCGGTGCGGACCCGGTACGTGTGCGCCAGGCGCTGATGGGCGGCTTTGCTTCCTCACGTATTCTGGAAGTTCATGGCGAGCGTATGATTAAACGCACCTTTAATCCGGGCTTCAAAATCGCTCTGCACCAGAAAGATCTCAACCTGGCACTGCAAAGTGCGAAAGCACTTGCGCTGAACCTGCCAAACACTGCGACCTGCCAGGAGTTATTTAATACCTGTGCGGCAAACGGTGGCAGCCAGTTGGATCACTCTGCGTTAGTGCAGGCGCTGGAATTAATGGCTAACCATAAACTGGCCTGATACCCGCAATAAAAATGGCCGATATCAGAAAATGAATCGGCCAGCAATATTAAAAAAGAAAGCAGCCAAAGATGTTGCTTCAGTATTAAAAATAATATTTTTATTTTATTTGTTCCTCATAGCTAGATTAAAACAACGTTATTCGATACGTGAAATTAAGAGGGATTTATGGAACATCAGAGAAAACTATTCCAGCAACGCGGCTATAGCGAAGATCTATTGCCGAAAACGCAAAGCCAGCGGACCTGGAAAACATTTAACTATTTTACCTTATGGATGGGTTCGGTTCATAACGTTCCCAATTATGTGATGGTCGGCGGCTTTTTTATTCTCGGCTTGTCTACCTTTAGTATTATGCTGGCAATTATCCTCAGCGCCTTTTTCATTGCCGCGGTAATGGTATTAAACGGCGCTGCGGGCAGTAAATACGGCGTACCGTTTGCCATGATCCTGCGTGCTTCTTACGGCGTACGTGGCGCACTGTTTCCCGGATTATTAAGAGGCGGTATTGCTGCCATTATGTGGTTTGGCCTGCAATGTTACGCGGGGTCACTGGCCTGCTTGATTCTGATTGGCAAAATCTGGCCGGGATTTTTAACTCTCGGTGGTGATTTCACTCTGTTAGGCCTTTCTCTACCGGGCTTAATTACTTTCTTACTCTTCTGGCTGGTCAACGTTGGTATAGGTTTTGGCGGTGGCAAAGTTTTAAATAAATTCACTGCCATTCTTAACCCGTGCATCTATATCGTTTTCGGCGGTATGGCGATTTGGGCGATTTCGCTGGTCGGGCTCGGTCCAATCTTTGACTACATTCCGAGCGGTATTCAGAAAGCAGAAAACAGTGGCTTCCTGTTCCTGGTGGTGATAAACGCGGTAGTTGCGGTCTGGGCGGCACCGGCGGTGAGCGCATCCGACTTTACGCAAAACTCCCACTCGTTTCGTGAGCAAGCGCTGGGGCAAACGCTGGGTTTAGTTGTGGCCTATATTCTGTTTGCGGTCGCGGGGGTATGTATTATTGCCGGAGCCAGTATTCATTACGGCGCTGATACCTGGAACGTGCTGGATATTGTTCAGCGTTGGGACAGCTTGTTCGCCTCGTTCTTTGCGGTACTGGTTATTCTGATGACGACTATCTCCACTAACGCCACCGGTAATATTATTCCTGCCGGTTATCAGATTGCCGCTATTGCACCGACGAAACTGACTTATAAAAACGGCGTACTGATTGCCAGTATTATCAGCCTGCTGATCTGCCCGTGGAAATTAATGGAAAATCAGGACAGTATTTATCTGTTCCTCGATATTATCGGCGGAATGCTTGGTCCGGTAATTGGTGTCATGATGGCGCATTATTTTGTGGTGATGCGTGGGCAAATTAATCTTGATGAACTGTACACCGCACCTGGCGATTATAAATATTACGATAACGGTTTTAACCTCACCGCGTTTTCAGTAACTCTGGTCGCCGTTATTTTATCTCTTGGCGGTAAGTTTATTCCCTTAATGGAACCGTTATCGCGTGTTTCATGGTTTGTCGGCGTCATCGTCGCCTTTGCGGCCTACGCCTTATTAAAGAAACGTACAACAGCAGAAAAAACAGGAGAGCAAAAAACCATAGGTTAATTAATCCCGATATTGAACATTGAGTTAAAAACCAATCTGTATTTTACAAGGAGTTTGTTATGTCTTTTGATTTAATCATTAAAAACGGCACCGTTATTTTAGAAAACGAAGCTCGCGTTGTAGATATCGCCGTTAAAGGCGGGAAAATTGCTGCTATCGGTCAGGATCTGGGCGATGCAAAAGAAGTTATGGATGCGTCTGGTCTGGTGGTTTCGCCGGGCATGGTTGATGCGCACACCCATATTTCTGAACCGGGTCGTAGCCACTGGGAAGGTTATGAAACCGGTACTCGCGCAGCGGCAAAAGGTGGTATCACCACCATGATCGAAATGCCGCTCAACCAGCTGCCTGCAACGGTTGACCGCGCTTCAATTGAACTGAAGTTCGATGCCGCTAAAGGCAAGCTAACTATCGATGCGGCACAACTCGGTGGCCTGGTGTCTTACAACATCGACCGTCTGCATGAGCTGGATGAAGTGGGCGTTGTCGGCTTCAAATGCTTCGTTGCGACCTGTGGCGATCGCGGTATCGACAACGACTTCCGTGATGTAAACGACTGGCAGTTCTTCAAAGGTGCGCAGAAGCTGGGCGAACTGGGGCAGCCGGTGCTGGTGCACTGCGAAAACGCGCTGATCTGTGACGCACTGGGCGAAGAAGCGAAACGTGAAGGTCGCGTAACTGCCCATGACTATGTGGCTTCGCGTCCGGTATTTACCGAAGTGGAAGCGATTCGCCGCGTACTGTACCTGGCGAAAGTTGCCGGTTGCCGTCTGCACATTTGCCATATCAGCAGCCCGGAAGGTGTTGAGGAAGTGACTCGTGCACGTCAGGAAGGTCAGGACGTTACTTGTGAATCCTGCCCGCATTACTTTGTACTGGATACCGATCAGTTCGAAGAAATCGGTACTCTGGCGAAGTGTTCACCGCCGATCCGCGATCTGGAAAACCAGAAAGGCATGTGGGAAAAACTGTTTAACGGTGAAATCGACTGCCTGGTTTCCGACCACTCACCATGCCCTCCGGAAATGAAAGCCGGCAACATCATGGAAGCATGGGGCGGTATTGCCGGTCTGCAAAACTGTATGGACGTGATGTTCGATGAAGCGGTACAGAAACGCGGAATGTCTCTGCCAATGTTCGGCAAATTAATGGCGACTAACGCAGCAGATATTTTCGGTCTGCAGCAAAAAGGCCGTATCGCCCCAGGAAAAGATGCCGACTTCGTCTTCATTCAGCCGAATAGCAGCTATGTTCTTACCAATGACGATCTGGAATATCGCCACAAAGTCAGCCCGTATGTTGGCCGTACCATTGGCGCGCGTATCACGAAAACCATCTTACGTGGTGATGTGATTTACGACATCGAACAGGGCTTCCCTGTTGCGCCGAAAGGTCAATTTATCCTTAAACATCAGCAGTAATCTGGCCCCTGCAATGCCCGTCCTTGCGGCGGGCATTCTCCGGTTAAGGTGTGTTTATGTTCAATTTTGCAGTCAGCCGCGAAAGCCTGTTATCAGGATTTCAGTGGTTTTTCTTTATTTTTTGCAACACGGTTGTGGTTCCTCCTACGCTACTTTCTGCTTTTCAGTTGCCGCAAAGTAGCCTGCTTACACTCACACAATATGCTTTTCTTGCTACCGCACTGGCCTGCTTCGCTCAGGCGTTCTGTGGCCATCGTCGCGCTATTATGGAAGGGCCGGGTGGCCTGTGGTGGGGAACCATCCTTACTATCACCCTTGGCGAAGCATCGCGCGGGACACCGATCAACGATATCGCCACCAGCCTGGCAGTGGGGATTGCGCTCTCCGGCGTGC
>OQWI01000982.1_pt1 | contig 12817 bp, 10 predicted proteins | sample 1691551 | NCBI WGS metagenome assembly OQWI01 (sample SAMN03418259, study PRJEB22391) | human gut metagenome | biome: human-gut; feature: organic feature; material: feces | host: Homo sapiens | place: Tanzania | collected 2013-01
GATTCGTCACTTGATTTATTGAGTGATAACGAATTAAAAATTATTCAAGGTACGATTGACGGTATCTTGAAAAGTAGGAAAAGCGAGAAGTAATAAACTTCTCGTTTTCAGTTATCCACTCCTTTTCTTAGTTGCTAATCTGCTTTGCAGGCATCAACCAAAATCTATGTTTTTAAACTTCATCTTTCCGTAACAATTCAATAATTGTTTCACTTTTTGATTTAGAAAAGACGAATAGCGATGTTACTACGCAAACTATGATAATCGTAATAAATAGAAGTAACGCCTTAATTACTGGGAAAACATATGGAATCCTATATATATTAAAGTTTGTAAATACCAAATAACTTGCTGGCAAGCCAATTATCAATGCAATGACAATAGATAAAATAGAATATCCTAAACTTTCAAACACTATCATTTTTTTAATCTGTTTTCTTGTCATGCCGATACTTTCTAAGATAGCAAATTCTTTCGAACGATTTTGTATGCTTTCTGACATCATGTTTAAATAATTTGAGATAGCAAGTAACATAATAATAATTCCTAAACTCCCACCTAATACAGTAATTTGATTCTCAGAATTTTTCATTTCCGAATAACTATCTAATTTCGATTCAGCAGAAATAAGTTTATTGTTCGCTACAAGTTTTTTAATAGATGATTCTACATTTTTAGAAAAAGGTTCATCATAATCAATCTTTATCATTTCTATTAACGGTTGTCCCATAATTTTATTGAAGAAGTCATTACTTACAATCAAATCGGGCGTATAGCCAGCAGAATAGTAAGCAGGGTAATCATCTATAATTGTTCCTAATTCAATAATTTCCTTTTTATCAGGATTCAAAGCTGTCGGGATTGAAAATTCAACCTTTTTTCCTGTAATTCCATTATCGCCTTGTGTAAAAGTTTTAGAAACAAAAGCAATCTCGCCATTTTTAAATTTCTCTTTATCAAGAGGATTCTGCAAAGTATTATTTATTTTTTCAAATTCCACTTCATCAATCCCCACAACTCTGCAACTAAAATAATAGTAATCTGGCTGTTTTTTATATAGCTCTATATCTTTTTCATAGTTTCCCGGAGAATATCTGGAAGCATACAATTCTTTGTAATATTCTCCATAGACATTTTCTTGATATGGAACAACTGCTGTTGCTGATTTTAAAACTCGTACATCTTTTACCCCATCTATAGATTTTATTTGTTCAATAAAATCTGAATTGAAAACTTGCTCCTCGTTATCTGAAAGTAATGTCTGATTTAAAAGCCTTATATCATAATCATAAGAATGGTTCAAAATATTTTTTGCATTATTGGCATAAATCACAACATTGATAATCAAGAAAAGTGATACCGCCAAACTTAAAGAACACATGATAACAACGAATTGTTTCTTGTCTCGAAATAAATTCATTTTTACCATAGAGAGAATATTTCCGCCTGTTCTTTTTTTATTTTTGTTTTTTATAGATGTTGCTCCTATATATTTCATTGCTTCAATAGGAGAGCAATTCATTGCTATTTTCACTGGTTTTTGACTACTAATCATTGTTGTAGCAAGTGAAAAAATAGTAGCAATTATAAATACCCCAAGAGAAATAGTACCAACTTCACTTGGTGCAATCGTTGGATTTAAAGAGTGTAATAGTTGAGGAATAATAATTTTCCCAACGATTGCTGAACAAACCAACCCTAATGGTATTCCCATTGTTGAATTCCACAACATTTGCTTATATATCATTTTCCTAATCTGAATAGAGGTTGTCCCAATTGTTTTAAGCTGGCCAAAATACCGTATATCCCGATTTACAGAAATGTACAATGTATTATAAATAAACAAATATCCACTCATGAAAACTAAAACTAATAACACCAATAATCCAATCATAGTATTGATAAAGTTGGAAATAGTATCATAATCTGCTTTAATAATTTGTTTTCCTGATAAGTTGATTTGATTTTGCATTTCTATAATATCCTTTTCGGAATATAGAGGATTTTTTAATGAGATTTTTAATGTTCCTTCCGTCAAATCAGTCTGCAAAACTCCAGTTGATTGATAAAATTTATCTGAAACATACCCCTTATCTACGCCTGTATAATCCAAAAACCAACCGCTTAAAATAAATGTTTTTGCTGTATCGTTATTCTCGCTATTTTCTGCTAAAGTTTGATATATGAAAGGCAATTCCATACCCACTTTAGGTTTTTTGATTCCTATAGAACGTAACGCACTTTGTGAAAGCATAATTTCATTTTCCTTAGTTGGATAACTGCCTTTATAATAATCCAACGCTGGAATTGTCTGTTGTTTCCAGCAAATATCATCTAACCAATACAATTTTAACTTGTCCAATTCTTTATCCTGATATTTTGATACAATTCCACATTTCACGTTAAGCCCTGCATATTTCACATTATCCATTTTTCGTATGGTAGATACTTGATCGTCTCTCGGTTCTGTCAGCTCAATATCATAATCTATCCCCTGTATTCTTTGTTGTCTTAAAGAAACTGTATCCCAATAACTTAATCCAATAGATATTACGGTGCAAAGTAAAAATGTTGTCAAAAAAATAGCTACTATAGTTAATAAATTTCTTTTTTTATTTGCCTTATATGTTGTTTTTGCAAGGTCTTGAATTACTTTTTTGTTATTGACTTTGAGCATTTTTACTCACCGCCTTTCACAATTTTCCCATCTTCTATGCGGATAATTCTATCTGCCATTTGAGCAATCTCTTCATTGTGTGTAATCATTACAATCGTTTGAGCCAGATTTTGGCTTGAAATTTTTATCAAGCCTAAAACATCTTGACTTGTTCGGCTATCAAGATTTCCTGTTGGTTCATCAGCAAGGATAATAGCAGGTTTAATTGCCAAAGCTCTTGCTAACGCTACACGCTGTTGTTGTCCGCCAGATAACTGATTTGGCATAAAATATTTTTTATCTTCTAATTTTAATAATTTAAGAATTTCTTCAACATAATCATCATCTGGTTTTATACCGTCCAGCTTGATAGGAAGCACAATATTTTCATATACATTCATAAGTGGCAAGAGATTATAGTTTTGAAATACAAAACCTATTTTTCTTCTTCGATAAACAGTTAATTCATCACGAGATAATCCCGATATATTTCTTCCATCAATAATAATTTCTCCAGAAGTTGGATTATCCAAGCCACCAAGCATATGTAGTAAAGTAGATTTTCCACTTCCAGAAGTTCCAACAACAGCTAAAAATTCCCCTTTACAAATATCTAAATCTATACCGTCCAATGCTTTTACAGTATTTTCTCCCGTATTATAATATTTTTTTAAATTTCTAACTGATAAGATATTCATTCTTCATCTTCCTTTCTCTCTGTTTGAACTAATAATAACAAAGACTTCTTTCTCAAATCTTTCTCAAAAGTGACAACTTTGACACAATTAAAGATTGAGAAAAAAGTCTTGCTTAAAAATCACTACGGGATAAGAAAACTTCAACGGTAGTTCCTTTATTTAATTTGGATTTTATCTTTATATATCCTTGTTGTTTTCTTAAAACTTCTCTAGCCAAATATAACCCAATTCCAAAGCCCTGCTTATCTGTTACATTTGTTCCTCTATAAAATCTTTGAAATACTTTTCCTTGCTCTTGCTCCGGTACACCTATACCATTATCTATAATTTTTACACATACAAATGATTCATATAAAATAGACTTAATCGTTACTTCTGTATTACTTGGTGAATATTTTATTGCGTTTTCAAAAATATTTGTGAAAACTTCCTCTGTCCATTTCGGGTCAGCAAATACTTTATAGTCATTATTTTCAGAACGCATACGAATGTTTTTCTTCATTGCGTCCAATTCTACCGCTTGACAACTTTTTTTAATTATCTTGTCTAATTCAATTATCTTAGGATTGACAGAAATAATTTCCTGTTCTGAATACGAAGATTTCAGCAATTCTTTCATAAAAAATTCTAATTTCTCAGCATTTTTTTCGATTTTATCCGCTAATCGAAATGATGTTGATTCATTCACTTCCTCTTTTAACAATCCTGCATATAAAGTAATATTTGCAAGAGGAGTTCGTATCTGATGACTGATATTAGAGAGTAATGATTTTATAGTATTATGTTCATGCTCTGCAACTTCTTTTTGCATATTTGAAATTTCAACAATACGATTTAGTCTTTCAGAAATAGCCGAATCTAAGGATTCATCATATCTCATATCAATTTGTTTTCCGCCAAGTATTTCATCCGCTTTATTCAAAAAACTATTATATTGAGATAACATCTTATTTCTATACCAGTAAATTACCAAGCCTAAAATAATGATATTCAGACCTACGATACCTATAAACACAATAATATGAATATACATTTATACACTCTCCCATACATAACCTTTTCCGTAAACAGTTTTTATATAAATAGGATTCGAAGAATCATCTTCAAGTTTATCCCTTAATCGTCGTATTCCAACCGAAAGAGCATTATCTTCTACATATTCTGTTCCCTCTGGCCATACCCATTCAAGCAATCGTTCCCTTGTTAAAATTCTATTTGAATTTGAAATCAATAAATACAAAATTCGCTGTTCTGTTTTACTCAATTCTATCTGTACCCCATTTTTATAAAATTCCATTGTTTCAAAACGAAAAAGGAAAACAGAATCTCTATATTCCTGCTCGCTTGTTGTTGTGTTTCGTCTAAGTAAAGCCCTAATTCTGGCACGTAGAACCATCAAACTGAATGGTTTTGTAATATAATCATCAGCTCCGTTTTCTAACCCTTTAACTATATCCATTTCCATGCTTTTTGCTGTTAATAAAGCGATTGGAATTTGCATTTCCTTTTTCAATTCTCGGCAAAATTCTATCCCATTACCATCTGGAAGATTGATGTCAAATATCAGTAAATCAAAAGAATAAAGTGTAAGAGCTTTTCTTGCCTCTGCTATCGTATTACATATTATAAAATTCAATTTTTCATCTTTTAATGATAATTCTATTCCCTCTGCTAAATCTATATCATCTTCTAAAATCATGACTATTTTTTTATTTATCATGTTTAATACCACTCCATATATTATTATTGTTTTTTAGATATATCAATCTTTTGCAATTTTATGATATATCTGTAAAAAAAGAGTGTCAATAAATATTCTTTATGCCAAATGAAATATAAAATGATATTTATGAAAAGCGTGCAAATCTACACAAAATGCACGCTTCCTCATAATTTATTCTACAATCTTCCAGTTATCGTCCTTATGAAGTACAAGCTCATATTGTGAAATTTGCGTCATTTTCGACTTATTATCCAGATATTTCACAGACACACTGACCTTGAGGTTATCGCCATCTTTAGTAAAGACAGGATTTACCAGTTCTGAAAATACATAGTCGCCGGATACAGGAGCAAGCACACCGTCTTTGACATAGTAGGCAAGTTCTTTTTCCGTAGCTGTCGGATAGAGCTTAAAGAATGTTTCCAAGAAAGCGGTAGCGTCCTTGACTGTGTCGGAACTGACACTGACATCGGCTTCCTGTGCTTTCGGTTCATACTTTGATTTCTGCACTGCCGGAGCAAGGGTAGGATTCTGGGTAATGACCATTGCACCGTCCTTATCCACATGAACGGTCACGGTGTAGTTTTCTGTGACTGCCTGTGTCTGTTCTCCCTCTTTTACCTGCTGATCTACTTCGTAGGCAACGGTAAAATCGTCCGTTCCAGACTGTTCTACATTCCAGACCAGCACATTTGTAACGGTCGCACTGGTTGGTATGTCCGTTCTGATGGTATCGGCGTTCAAGTCCTGTAATTCTTTGGTAAGGTATTTACAGATTTCTGTTGTCCTTGCTTCAATGGCTTCCTTGCTGGTATCCCATGAATAATAGGTTTTCGCAAAGTTCTTGACGAAATTCTCAATACCGTTGGTATCGTTCAATCTTAGCTGAATGATTTCTTTTTCATGTACCGTGTGGGTGTCAATGGCGGTAAAGTTCTTATACACACCAAAACTGGTGCTTGCTAAAAGCACCGCCCACAACAGCAGGACAGATTTCTTATGTGTCCCGACTTTCATGGTACGCACTTTCTTATTCTTAGGTGCTTTCTCTGTTTTTTCTTTCTTCTTAAACATATTTCAAGTCCTTTCTATTGTTTGATTCTTCCGGCACAAATGATGTGCTGTTGCCAGTAGGCAGAGGTCAAATCGGTATAGCCGATTGGATTTCCGGCATGATACATCTGATTGTTTCCCACATAGATTCCTACATGGGTAACATAGTCGCTGGTATTGTAGGTGGAATGGAAAAAGACCAAATCGCCAGCCTGTGCCTGTGACAATGGGATATGCTGGGTTGCGTCATACTGTGCCTGTGCGGTTCGTGGCAGGCTGATTCCGGCTTTTCCGTAGCACCACTGGGTAAGACCAGAACAGTCAAAAGAGGTGTTCGGGTTACTGCCACCATAGACATATTTCCAGCCTTGATACTTCAATGCTTCATTCATAACCGCCTGTACCGTTTCGTCGCTGAACTGCTTCACGGTCAGATATTGGTTGACCAGCTCCACATAGAACATATTCCCGTAGTTATAACGCCAGCCACCATTTTTACTGACCGCTATCGGGTTCGTATAGGTCACTTTTGTACCGCCGGATTTATTCTTTGCGAAATTCTCTGCAAGGTTGAAGCTGTGCTTTTTCCCGTTCTTCGCCACATAGTCTGCATAGCCACCACCATAGTTATAAGACTGAATGACCACGTTAATGTCATTCATGCCTTTTGCTTTACAGGAAGAAAGCAGGGACGCAAAATATTTACACCCCTGCTTAATGGATTCTTCTGTACTTAATGAGTTTGGCGGTAGTCCCAGACTTTCGCTGGACTGCATGACATCGGTAGCCGTACCGCCACTTTCTACCTGTATGATGGCAAGCAGGACGTTCACATACTCCGAGATACCGTTTTCTCTGGCGTATTTTTCTACCATCGGCTGATGTTTGAGGACATCGGCTGACAGGTTCATGCCAGAATAGACAGGCGAATAGCTGTTGGAACTGTCGTCATCTTCGCCGGAAATCAGTATCCCGAAAAAGAGGACGAGGGAGAAAAGGACTGGAAATATCGTACCTATGATAAGGATACGCTTTAATCTCATTTCTTCCGTCCTTTCTCTGAATGTTTCGTAACAGTCTTACGATTCTGTTTTTGGTTGACCTGTTTCTGTACAGTTGTTTTCTTTCGGTTACTGATGGATTCCGCTACGTTTGGCTGGTTCGTTCTGGCAACAGATTTGACCTGCTGTTCCTGTCTGATGTTGGTTCGGACAGTTTCTTTTCCAGCCTTGACTTCTGCATTTTTTATCACAGGAGAAGTAGCAGGACGTTTCATATCCGGCTTCGTGACCGTATCGGTCTGTGCAGGTTTTGGAACAGGTGTGGCAACAGGGCGTTCATGGCTTCTGGTAGCTCCGGCTGTCGCTGATCCATTCGCATGAACTGTCTGTCTTGCTTCCTGTGCTTTCTGTAATTCCTGTTTTTTCTGTGAGATATTTTCCCTGTGCTGGTTGCGTTTCTGTGTACGCTGTTCCTGTCGGTTTTCCCGTTCTTCCACAACGCCACGCTTAAAGTCCGATACATTATCCTTTGCTTTCTGTTTGGCAGAGTGGACAGCATAACCAGCCTGTGTCGGCAAGTCTTTCACATTTTCTTTCAGAGAGGAAGCACTGTCACGGACTTTATTTTTCGTATCCATCACAGCACCTACCGCAGAACCGACACGGCTTCCCATGCTGGCAGAGGTATTTTCCCGTTTCTTTGACGGTTGGTTCGTTGCTGGCTTTCCGGCTCTGGCAACACTTGCACCAGCCACCGCACCTGCAACACTTCCAGCACCGACAGCCCTTGCAATTCTGTGTTCCATACGTCTTGCCCGATGTCGCATGAACACCATCGGTCTACGGAATATCCGGCGACCTATCTGCTGACTGTCATTGGCATTAAGACTAAACATACTCATTAGTTCTCCGAGCTTCATATAGATTCCGGCAAAGCAGATTATCTGTAAAAACGCCACCATGAAGAACGGATAGTCCGTGGAGATATTGTAGAACATACTGGAAATTGAAAATGCCACGGTCACAATCAGTGTGATTCCGGCTCTTGTCATAATGGCATTGAACACACGGACAACTGCCTGTTTCGCCATGTTCTCATAGGTCGGTATCATGGACAGTAAAAAGCTGATAGGTAAAAACATGGCATATATGATAAATAGTATCTGGGAAAATAACATCATGCCGGTAAGCAGGAAGATAAAGATTGTGATACCGAGATTGAAAATGAGCAGGAAGAACACCATGCCAAGACGGTTGACGACCTGCGGAATGGTAAGGTTGTCATTGTCGTTATCCTCAATCTCTGTTTTGACGACATTTTCCCTTGTTTCCCCATCTTCGTCTGACGGGCTGGCAGATACCAGAGCTTCCACACGGTCAGCCCCGATTTCTTCGGTATCGCTGTTCCCGAACTGCAATAACAGCCACGGTTTTTCTACCTGTATTGCAAACAGGCTGTCACGGATAAGGTCTACACTGTCTTTTCCTTTGCTTTGTGAATCGGGGAGCATGATTTTTGTTCCCAAGTCCAGAGAAGCGGTGCTGATGTCCGAACTGAAATCATTGATTTTCTGGATATAATTGGGAGCGTAGGCAATAAAGGAAGCCGACACGATGAACACCACCACAAAGTTGATAACAGCGTGAAGTGCCTTGCTTGTTTCCCGTTTGAGAAGTCCTGTATAGGCAGTGTAAACACCTACAATCAGAATGATAATGAGCAGGAATCCCACATAGAATCCACTGCTGGAAAATCCATGTTCGGTCACTCCGGCAAGTGTCTGGATACTTTTCCCGATACTGTCTGCCATGTCATTGATGAAGTCCAGCTTATACGCCTGTTGCACCACATATCCAGTGGCATTGCTAAGATACAGGCTGATTGTCCAGACAAAATTTGTGATACAGTAAAGCCCGTACTGCACCGATTTTCCAATGCCGTCCAGCCAGTTCCACGGAAGCCAAGACCAGCTATTGTCCACATAGAAATCAAGCTGATAGTTGGAAAGCGGATACTTTGAATACAGGTTGTCAGCATTGACCGTATCATCGACCAGTCCAGACGCATGAGCTACCGTCCCAAGCAGGGACAGCAGTACCAGCGTGACGGTCACGGCAAGCAGAACCAGTTTCAGTACATGGAATACCTTTTCTTTTGTGACAGATTTCATCATTCCAAATCCACCTCACTTTTTATCGGCGGTCTGGTATCAAAGGCATGGAGCAGTTCTACAAAGACAGGGTGTATCTGTACCACACCGACACGCCCGTATAAATCCTGCATTAAGCATTGCCCGTTCTCCAAATCCCTCAACCGTTTCTGGTTATTTTCGTCCTCACTGTCCAGCCCGAAAAACTCTAAGGTCTGTTTGATTTCATTGGTATCTGTGGAGCGGAACGCAAACTTTAAGCCGATGTTATTTTTCAGACTTTCTTTCGATACGTCCCCAGAGCTTTGTGTCACGAAATATACTCCGGCGTTCATGGCTCTACCAGCACGCACCAGCTTGTTTGAGAGGGTTTCGCCCTGTGCCACATTTAAGAACGCCCATGCTTCATCAAGGTCTACAATCTTAAAAATGCTTCGGTCTGAATGGATAAAGTCTAAGGCAAAGGTAGATATTACAATCAACATTGCCACCGATAATAATTCAATGGTCGTGTATTCCTCAAAGGTGGTATCCTTATCCGGCAGAACCAAATCTGCAACCTGTATGATGTTGAGCTGGTTATCCAGACTGATTGCATTTTCCACCGAACCGTCCGAGAACAAAAGCTGTGCAAAATCATAGTCCGTAAAACTTTCGATATGGTCTGCAATGTTACGGGATACGGCGGTATCCTCTTTTCGCAGTTCCTCAATAACCTGCAATAGCCCGTGGTTCTGATTCTGGGATACGGTACGGACAGCTTTTCTAAGGACAGGGAACTTTTCGCCGTCTCTTGAAGAAATTCCTGTAAGGAATGTCAGAATGTCGATGGCAAGACTTTCAGCGTCCTTGACATCTTTCATAATCACATACGGGTCTAACAGCCCTTGATTGCTGGAATCACTGGTAATGTTTACAATGTTGATTTCCTCTGCAATCTCCGGCAGAGTTTCTTTCCAGCTTCCACGCTCACTTTTCGGGTCTAGGATAACTGCCTGTCCACCGAACAGGACGGAATAATATACCAGCAGGTTATTACAGAATGATTTTCCACCGCCAAGCGAACCTACAAAAGCAGAAGCCAACGCATTTGTGACCGTACCTTTTACCCCTTGACTGGCAAGGGACGGTTGCAGGTAGACATTTCTTCCTGTATCCACGGAATACCCGATATAGATTCCTGTATTTTCTCCCAACATCTGGGTAGCACCGAAACCAAGTCCGGCTAAAAAGTCGGATTTCACATACTGGATATAATCATTGATATAACGCTTGCTGGCTGGAAGAAACTCTCCATGCAGTCCCATCATATCTCCGGCAGGGCGTACCAGCTTCACATTCAAATCATCGTAAAAGTCCTTGACTTCATCACAACGGCGTTTCAGTTCGTCAAGATCGGGTGCAGATACCCGTATGACGTAACTTAACTTGTACATACTTTCCTTGCTCTGGTCTAAATCTGTTTCCAGTTCATCGACACTGTCTAAGGCTTCCACCACATTTGAACTTGTTTCATTTCCGGCTTGATAGGCGTGATTGTCCAAGTCCTTTAATTCCTTTTTCTTGTTACGGACAGTGGTTAAGGCTTTCTTATTCCCGACAATCTCAACATTCATAGACGTATCCACAGGGAATGTGAACTGCTGTTGCTGGAAATAAAAGATTTCCGATGATGGGAAGTCCAGCTCCCCAACAATGGCATTGACCGTAAAGTAAGATACATAGCTTTCGCTGTCCTCATGTTCCAGACGCAAATATCGCTGGCTTTCTTCCACCACACAACGGGTAGGACGGATAAGGTCATAATACTTAATCAGTGTTTCTCTTTTTAATTTTCTTTTTGGCAGAGGATACACATAATCTTCATAAGCTATCCCGTCCCTGCCGTAGAGGTGTTCCATCAGATAGGCAAAATCTTTGGCTTCCAGTCGGCGGATTTTGAACCTACGGGAGATTTTGTTTTCCAGCAGTTTTTCCATCTTCGCATAACGGTTGATTTCATCATTGCTCATGGAAACAAAGTCATTCATCAGCGTGTGCCTTACCTCATTCAAAAACTCACGGAATGTCAGAAATACCGATTTTTTGATGTTCTTCAGATTGACTTCGTCCTCTGTGACCATGAGCTTGAATCCCAGAAAGAAACGGTAATCCACTTGATTGTCGCCTATCATGGATACAAGGGCTTCGGTCTGGTCGTCTATCTTTTGGATTGCTACCTCACGGAGCTTTCCAGTTACCAGCTTCTTTGACTGTTCCTGTATGCTTCGGATTGAACTTTCGGTTGCAATCTGTAACGCATGAATCTTTCCCTCACGGGACTGTGCGATAAGCTGACGGAAGCTGTCATGTACAAGGTATTTCTGTTCTGGGGATAAGAATGAATAATTGTAGGGTATCAGCTCATAGTAGGCGAACACCTCATTGTCCTTATTCCAGACAAGGTTGTTGTCGATATATTTAATCGGGAACATAGGTCACACTCCTTACTGCCGTGATAGTTTCCTCAAATTTCTGCTTATGCAGGTTCACGGCTTTTCCGGCATAAGTCACTTTGGGACGCAGGGCATACAGCACCATCGTCTTGATGTAACTGTATGGCTTTTTCCCGTCAAAGGTTTTCTGTGACATAAACCATGTAAGGGCAACGGGAATCCCGAAATATTTTAAAAATGCACCCTCAATCATGGAAAGTGGCGGTACATCTGCAAACAGAATGATGATAAATTCCGTCAGCACGAACCATGTAATCTGGGTAAAGGTCACAGGGAATGGCAGATTTACATCATTGATGGCATACAGTACCTTTTCCACGTTCCAGATACTTGTATAACTTCGGATTTTCTTCACTTGTAAATGCTCCTTTCTTCATTTTCATAACAACAGGGACAGCCGGATTTCCCAGACTGCCCCCAAGAGAAAAGCTGACAGTAGCACCAGTGGCGGTGCTGATCTGCCAGCCCTTAACGCAGTACTTCACAGATACCAGCGTTTGTTGCAATAAATGTCCCCTCTATATCGAGGTCACGCCCGTAGGCTTCGTAGTCGATATAGTTCTGTAAAGAGGACGGGATTTCTCCGAGTACCTGTTCTTCATCAATCAGATAGTAGGCTAAATCGGTCATCGTTTCACAGCCGGAATACAGAATGATGTCGTCCTTATGCTCCACCAGTTCTTCCAGACTTCCATAATAGGATACGAAACTGTCCAAGTCGTCCAGCAGGTAATCTGGTAATTCTTCCAACTGCTCATAGATACGGTTCAGTTCTTCGATGGAAGTGTATTCGCTAATCTCCATCGGGAAGTTGTCCGTATCATGGATTGCGTATTCTTCGTACTCTGCATTTAAGCCGATACGTTCTGCAATCACTTCTTCGTCCAACGGAAAAGAGAACCAGTCCCCGACCAGTTCTCCCTCATTGTACTTGCCAAGATTGGCTATATAGACTTGCATATCATCAATCATAAGCGGTCACTTCCTTTCACTCATTGTATTCATAAAATCTGCCATGCACACACAGGAAATGTTCTGATG